>ODAJ014743497.1_pt1 | contig 104119 bp, 81 predicted proteins | sample 1539241 | NCBI WGS metagenome assembly ODAJ01 (sample SAMN02144231, study PRJEB22623) | gut metagenome | biome: sheep rumen | host: Ovis aries | place: New Zealand | reverse complement strand
GCGGAAGCTGGGGGATTCGAACCCCCGGTACGGTAACCCGCACGTCAGTTTAGCAAACTGGTGGTTTCAGCCACTCACCCAAACTTCCTTTCTTGCATCCTCCGATGCGCTTCTTCGAGGGTTGTTTTCTCAAATGCGATGCAAAGGTATAACTTTTCTTTGAACCTGCCAAACTTTTCCCTAACTTTTTTCGAATAATCTTAACTTTTTGGGCTAATAGAGGGGATTCGGTCTCGAATTGGGGCTTTATCCCCTACTCTGTCGGCAGTGGAATGGTCTTTCTGTACCCCATGCCAGTGACGTGGCAGATGAGGCGACCTTCCTGGTTGGTGACCTGAACTTCTACGGCGGGAATCTTTCGATGATCGGAGACGAATACGGCCTCAGCCCGAAGTTTGTCGCCCAGTTGGGCACTGGAGACAAACATGATGCTGTTGTTGATGCCGAAGGTCAGTTGCCCCTGACTGTTCATGAGGGCTGCGATGGCCAGGTCTGCCAGGGTGAAGAGTGCCCCACCCTGGCAGACGTTCCCACCGTTCAGGTGGTCGTTTGTCACCGTCATCTCGGCCACGGCATGCTGCGTGTCTACCTCTGTGATTTGACATCCGGCATTGGCCGCGAACCGGTCGGTCTTATTTAGCAGTGCTTGTATGTCCACAGCATACATCATTTAATTAATAAAGGACAATGGCGCACTCGGCAGGAATGGTGGCGCGCAGAGTGCCGCGCTTGTCGAGGGTGACCTGTCGGGCACTGGGCGACTTGCCGTCTGTGCCATCGCTGAGCTGGGTCACCTGCTTGCCAGCCAGCATGGGCAGTGCCACGTTGACATCAAGGGGCTGCTTCTGACCATTCAGGGCACATACATACCAACGGTCGCCACTGCGGCGTGCCAGAACGATGTACTTGCCGGGATAGCCATCGACGAAGCAAGTTTCGTCCCACAGGGTGGGCACCTGCCGCATGAAGTCGATTTCGAACGAAGGCGTCACCTTCGGGTCGAGGTTCATGGGCGTGAGGGCAAAGTTCTGAACGGACGACTGGAAGGCAATGGCCGTGCCCAGTTCGAAGACATCGGAAACGCGGCGAGTGGTACCACCATTGTTCCCCCTGTTGAGCCTTTGCTGCAGGACGGTGCCGCCAAACTCCATCGAGCCGACAGCATTGCGACAGAAGGGATGCAGCGTGGCATTGAAGCCTTCCATGTCGTCGAAGTGCTGGTTGAAGACGAGATTCTCCGATGCCAATACAGCTTCGCTGCTGACGTAGTTTGGATACATGCGTTCCCATCCGCGGGGCAACGTGCAGCCGTGGAAGATGACCTGTATGTCGTAGTCGTTGGCGTCGCTGAGTATCTGTTCGTAGAGTTTGATGGTCTCCTGCTTGTCACCGGCGAAGAAGTCAACCTTGATGCCCTTCACGCCGTGCTCGTGCAGCCATTTCATTTCCTTCTTCCTCACGATGGGGCTGTACATGCGCTGCTTGGCACACTGGGGAGCATCGTTCCATCCGCCGTTGGAGTTGTACCAGACAAAGGGATGAACGCCCTTTCCGAGCGCATAGGCAAAGAGTTTTTCCATGCGTTCGCGACCGATATTGGTCTCCCAACCGCCGTCGATGAGGCAGTATTCCCAACCGAGAGCCGCAGCCAGGTCGATGAACTTCACCTGATCGTCGTACACGATGCTGGCGTCCTGCCAGATGATCCACGACCATGTGCTGCGTCCGCCTTTGTACGTAAAGTTTGGTTCGTAGAGCTGTTCCACAACGTCCCACGTGACGGTGCTTTCCACGATGGGCTTCAGTGTCTGACCCAACGTGATGGTGCGCCACGGGGTCTGTCCGGGCAGTCCGAACTGTGCACCAGTGGAACCGAATCCATTGTTCTCGCCCTCCATGGGGAAGGCAATCAAGTAGCGACCGTCGCTGGTGGCGTCAGAGAGGTGCGTACCGCAATAGCGGCCGTCGAGCCCTGTCTCGCTAATCTGCAGCCATCCGCGTTCTCCGACATGGAACAGGCAGGGGAAGGTGTAGCCCTGACCATATCGCGAAGGCGTGCCGATGGGTTCGTCGGGTGTATATTCCTCTTCATAAGAGGGTTTGGTACGCTTCCAGCCAATCATGGACGAACTCTGCGGAGAGAGGAAAGTCGTCGTGCCGGCGGGGAGGTCGAAGCCCGAAGCCTCGCCGGTCACCACGATGGCAGCCGTCTCGCCCTGCATGGGTATGAGGTAGCGATAGGCCACATTGCCGTTACCCACACGGAACTCGATGGTGAAGGTCTTCTTTTGTGGCGTCTGCAGTGTGAAGCATCGCTGTGTGTAGTCGTTCACCACATGGCTCTGCTTGGATTGCCACATGCGGTAGTCGTTGTGGATGTTGTCCCCCTTGGTGGTGGTCAGCACCAGGTGTCGTGTGAAGTCGGCCACATTGGTGTAAAGTCCCAGCGGCGACGCCTCCAGCATCTCCACGTCCACCGTATCTTTCTTCACCACCTTACGATAGCCGGCCGTGTACATGGCCTTACCATCCTCAACTGTGACGTCGACATACGTCAGCCTGTCTGGCGAAAGGATTCTCTCTGCATTCGCTCCGGAAGCAACGAATAGTAAACTCAGTAATGCAATTCTTTTCATCTTCTTATTTATTATTATCTATTTTAATTCGTGAAATTCGTGGTTCGTGAATCATCTTTTGTCAAATGTCCATCCGCGGAACACGCGACCGCTGCCCTCCAGTTCTGCACCGAAATAGAAGCCGACGTTGGTGGGCTGGTTGTAGGCCACATTCTGTGTGGTGACAGAGTGGCGGTAGACGGGCTCTTGCAGGAAGGTGTGGAAACGATAGGCCGTAGGCAAGGTGCTGACGTAGAGACGCAAGTGCTCGTTGTCGCGGGTGCGCACCAGCACTTCCTCGCGCCAGTCGCCCAGGATGTCGGCAGCCAGGCAAGGGTTGCTCTTCGACCCGTTGTTAAACTGGCAGTCGTCCATCTTCAGCAAGGGCTGGCATCTGTGCTCCTGGGGGATGTATTTCGACACGGTTTCGTGATCGAGCATTTCGCGCAGCAGGTCGCCGTCCCACCAAACGGCCATGTTGATGGGGATGCGTGCCACGCTGTCCACTACCTCGCCGCGAATGTTGCGAAGGCCGCCACTGCGACTGCTCCACATCTCCAGACCAGGATTCGAGGGGTCGACATCGGCCGCCATACAGCGCCCCACATCGGTTTTGTCAGGCAGTTGGAAGATGACCCGTCCTGTAGCTGCATCGCGGAAGTCGCTGCCGTCGCGCTTATTTTCGTGGCAATCCCACACCTGCAGGCGGTCGTCGAGCGGAAAGAAACTGGTCACATGCATGGCATCGCCGTGACCGAAGCCCGTGGTGTAGAGTCCCTTGCCGTCGTCGTCCACAGCCATCGAACCGTAGGTAATCTCGTCGCGACCATCGCCGTCCACATCAGCCACGCGCAGGTTGTGATTGCCCTGTCCGGCATATCTTCGGCCCATCTGATTAGAGTCGAAGACCCATCGTTGCTTCAGTTCGCGGCCATCGAAGTCCCATGCCGCCAGCACTGTGCGAGTGTAGTAGCCGCGGCACATCACCACCGAAGGGCGGACACCGTCCAGATAGGCCACGCAGGCCAGGTAGCGTTCGCTGCGATTGGCATAGTTGTCGCCCCAATCCTTCAGTTCGCCCCGTTCGGGTACATAGTCAACTGTGTGGATAGCGCGCCCCGTCGTGCCCTCGAAGACAGTCAGATATTCGGGGCCTTTGAAGATGAATCCGCCACGAGCCGTTCGCTTGGGCATATTGGGCCATCCGGGACCTCTGAACTGCTCACCCGGATTGCCGTTGGCATGATATTCGGCGTTGTCCAGCTGGCGCACATGGTTGGCCGTGGGGTCGCCAATGACCGTGCCCTTGCCGTCGATGGTTCCGTCGCCCGTCTTGCACACCAGTTCGGCACGTCCGTCGCCGTCGAGGTCGTACACCATGAACTGGGTGTAGTGGGCGCCCGAACGGATGTTCCGGCCGAGGTCGATTCGCCAAAGACGCTTGCTGCCTGCCGTCTTGCCATTGGTCAACTTATAGGCATCGAGGAAGGTATTGTTGGTGAAGCCCGACTGCGAATTGTCCTTCGAGTTCGAAGGGTCCCACTTCAGGATGATTTCCAACTGTCCGTCGCCGTCCAGGTCGGCCACCGTGGCATCGCTGGCCGTATAGCGCACTTCGCGACCGTCCACGTCGCGGAATCCCACAGGTCGGCTTATGGGAATGTCGAGATACCCCGTCGGAGCATTCTCGGGCAGGATGTATGTCGACTTCTCCCGCACCTTACCATTCACGATGGTGCGCACCTCGTACTTGGCACTCCGTGCCGAAGGGTTACAGTCCATGAAGGTGGTGCTCTGTCGGTTGCCCACATGCCCCACCCGCTTGCCGTTGCGCAGGATGTCGAACTCCACGTCCGCAGGGTCCTGGCTCAGATAGCGCCACGAGAGCAGGACGCTGTCCGACGTAGCACGGACGGCCACTACTCCGCGGTCGAGCCGTTCCATCTGTATTTTCGAATAATCGTAGCGCGTCTGGGCATGGGCGGCAACGAAGAATTGAGAACATAAAATGATGAGGAATAAGGCAAGGCGCTTCATAGGCAAAGGGTAAATAATGGATTATCGAAGACAAAGTTAATAAAAAAATTCGAGTCAGCAACATAGGCCGCCCGTTTTTTCGTTATGAACTGATTTGAATACTGAATAGGATCACGCTTTCGCGCGCATGCATAAGGATTTTTCCTAAAAAAATCAGCACATCGTCACGATTTGCATCTAACGTGCTTATTCATAACTGATTAATTGAGTGACGATATCGGTGACGATGGGGTGATAAAGTGACGATATCGCCCCTGCGGACAGGGGCAGACACAAAATGGATGAGACCTTCGGGCGAGGTGTGTCCCACGGTTGTCCCATACGTGGGACTGAGGCGTCCCATACGTGGGACAGGCCCGTCCCATGCGTGGGACGAGGCTTGGGAATACGAAGGACGAGCCGAAGGAACCCGTTGCACGAGGCAAAGGTACGGGTTGCAGGAGGCGATGCTTCGCGTTGCATGAGCCGATGCTTCGCGTAAAGATAACCCGAGCAACATTTGGTTTTTAGTCCGAATTTTAGTATCTTCGCGCCCTGAAACCGCAATGGTGCGGTCGATTATCTAATTTTATTTATTCATTTTATGCACAAACAACAAACACTGAGCCGCAAGGTCGTCACCTGGAAGCAGTACTCCAACAAGGGGTACAGCGCCTTTGCCAGCATGGGACGTCTGGTTCGCATCGGCGTGCTGTCTGTGGCCACACTGGGCACAGTCACTCCCGTCGAAGCCGAGACGCGCAGCATGGCCAGCCAGGAAACTGAGGGCGACACGCTGACGCTGGATGAAGTCCAAGTCACCGGGACATTGGCTCCGCTGACGCAACTGCAGTCGGCACGTATCGTAAGTGTGCTCTCGCGCCAGGACATCGAGGCGGCGGGGGTGCAGAGTACCAACGACCTGTTGAAATTAGCCTCGGGCGTCGATGTCCGTCAGCGCGGAGGCTTTGGTATCCAGACGGACATCAGCATCGACGGAGGCACTTTTGACCAAATCACCATCCTCCTCAACGGTGCCAACATCAGCAACCCACAGACCGGACACTTGGCAATGGACCTGCCCGTAGCCCTCGACGACATCGAACGCATTGAGGTTTTGGCGGGTGCCGACAGCCGTGTCTACGGAGGTTCGGCCTTCGGCGGATGCATCAACATCGTCACGCGCCGGGACACCGGCAAGAACGTAAGCGGCGGACTGGAGGCCGGCATGTACGGAACCGTGCAGGGCGACGGACGGGTGGCCCTGACATTCGGTCGGGTGAGCAACCGACTGAGTGGAGGCGGCGGACGCTCGCGAGGCGGCACGACCAACGACGACTGGAGTCGCGGACAACTCTACTATCAGGGCGACTATCGCCACCAGACGTTTGACCTCACATGGCAGTTCGGTCTGTCGAAAAAGGCCTACGGGGCCAACACGTTCTATTCGGCAGCCTACCCCGACCAGTTCGAGCGCAACGAGCACTACATGGCCAGCGTGGGGGCAGAGACGAAGGGACGCTTCCACTTCACGCCGCAAGTCTACTGGAACCGCTGGTACGACAACTTCGAACTGGTGCGCGGCGAACGCTTCGGAGAGAACTTCCACATGACAAACGTCTACGGCATGCGCCTGGGCGGCTACTTCCACTGGCTGGGCGGTAAGACGGCCATCGGCACAGAGGTCAGGAACGAGGGCATACTGTCCACCAACCTGGGACGCCCCATGGACGCTGCGGAATACGTCGGCGTGCGCGGAGACAAGTCTATCCAATACAACCACAAAGACAACCGCACGAACGTCAGCTACAACCTGGAGCACAACATCCTGCTCGACCGCTGGACGCTGTCGGCCGGCCTCATTGCCAACATGAACACATCGGTGGACCATCGCTTCCGCCTCTATCCCGGCGTCGACGTGGCTTACCGTCCGGCCACAAACTGGAAACTCTACGCATCTTACAGCAAGGGATTCCGGTTGCCCACCTTCACTGACCTGTATTACAAATCGCCCACGCTGAACGGCAACACGGGACTGAAGCCCGAGGTAAACCACTCGATGCAGCTGGGCACACAATACACCAACACAGGCGTCCGTGCCACGCTGCGTGCCTTCTACAATCGCGGACACAATATGATCGACTGGGTGATGTACAACAGCAGCGACACCTACCACAGCACTTCCTTCGAACTGGACAACATGGGGGTGCAAGTAGAGGGAAAGATTGACTTCACGCAACTCTGCAACCGCGGCATCTTCCTTCGCTCGTTATCAGTAGGTTATACATACATCCACCAGAACCGTCGCGACGACCAGCAAATCTACAGGTCAAACTATGCGCTGGAGTATCTGCGCCACAAACTGACGGCCACACTCCACCACAAGATTGTGTCCCGACTGACGGCCACATGGAGCCTTCGCTGGCAGGATCGCATGGGCGAATACATCCAATACGAGGGCACATACACCGACCCCAATACCGGGTATCTGCGCGGCACTTCCACGGGGACGCTCGTCTCCTACCGTCCGTATGCCACGCTGGACCTGAAACTGCAGTGGACCGAACGCCACTGGATGGCCTACGTCAAGGGTAGCAACATCACCAACCATCGCTACTACGACCTTGGCAACGTGCGACAGCCGGGTATCTGGGTATTGGCCGGAGCCCGCTTCAACTTCAGTCTTTGATTATAGGTTTTATGGAAGATAGAGGGAGACAGAAGTTTTGTCTTCCTTTATCTTCCCTATTAAATTAAACGATGTTAAAATTAAGCCGCGGATTTGGCAAACTCACAGAAAAGTAGTATCTTTGCGTGCTCTTAGAGAGACAAGTACAGAACCAACTCGAAGATACTGACAATGAACAAGAAAGCATTTCTGCTGGCAATAGCAATCGTCGCACACCTGATGCCGGCCGCAGCCCAGAAGCGTTGGACGCTGAAGGACTGTCTGGATTATGCCCTCGAAAACAACCTGCAAATCCAAAAGAGCCGCATAAGCGAACAGCAGGGCGACGTGGCACTGTGGCAGAACAAGGGAGCCCTGTTCCCAAGCCTCACCTTCGCAGGCAACGAAAGCGTAGGCCTGCGACCCTTCCAAGAAAGCCAGGCTCTGGTACAGAACAACCAAGTGACCATGACCTCCAGCAAATGGACAGAACAAGGCAACTATGGACTGAATGCCAACTGGACCATCTGGAACGGCGGCATCAACTACAAGAACGTCAAGGCGCAGAAGTTGCAGAACGAAATCACGCAACTGAGCACGCAGCAGAGCGAACTCACGATACAAGAGCAGATAGCACAACTGTACGTGCAAATCCTGTACAGCACCGAGGCCAAGCAAGTTAACGAACAACTGGCCAAGACGGCCAAAAGCCAATACGAACGCGGACAGGAAATGATGCGCCAAGGACAGATGTCGAAGGCCGACGTGGCACAGCTGGAAGCACAATGGAAGAGTGCCCAGTACGACATCGTGAACAGCGAGACACAGATTATGAACTTCAAGCGCCAGCTGAAGGCCCTGTTGGAACTGGACCTGAGCACGCCTTTCGACGTGGCAGGCACAGAACCTTCGGACGAACAAGTCCTGTCGCCCATACCTTCGGCCCAGAGCGTATACGAACAGGCCGTGAAGTCGCGCCCCGAAATACGCAGTGCCGAACTGAGCATCGATGCGGCCGACCTCAACGTGGACATCGCCAAGCGCGGATACTACCCCACCATCGGCATGAACGCCAACATCAGTGACAGCCACTACAGCGCCAGTCAGGACGACCTGGGCAAGCAATTCAAGTCGAACCTGAACATGAGCGCCGGACTTAACCTGAGCGTACCCATCTTCGACAACCGCCGCAACCGCAGCGCCGTGGAGCGTGCCAAGCTGGAGAAGCTGAACAGCCAGCTCGACCTGCAGGACAAGAAGAATGCCCTCTCGAGCACCATCGAAAGCTACTGGCTCAATGCCAACAGCAGCCAGCAGCGATTCGTCTCGGCCAGGGCCAAGGTGGAAAGTCTGGAGACAAGCTATGAACTGCTGAACGCACAGTTCCAGAACGGGCTGAAGAACATCGTGGAACTGCAACAGGGACACGACAACCTGGTAAGTGCCAAGCAGGACGAGCTGCAGAGCAAATACACCACCCTGCTGAACATGCAGTTGCTGAAGTTCTATACCGGGGAGGAAATCAAGCTTTAGTTGTAACGTAGAAAAATGATAATTATTGATATGAAACGTATGAAACAACTCTGTGTGCTATGTCTTATCAGCCTTCTCTGCGTAGGCTGCAACAAGAAGACTGAGTTCACGTACTCGACGGCAACCATCGAGAAACAGGACATTATGACGAGTGTGACGGCTACAGGTACCATCGAACCCGTGACCAGTGTGGACGTCGGCACACAGGTGAGCGGCATCGTGAGCCATCTGTATGTCGACTACAACAGCGTGGTCAAGGCCGGACAAGTGATTGCCGAACTCGACCGCACCAACCTGCTGAGCGACCTTTCGAGTGCCCAGGCCAACCTGAAGAGTGCGCAAAGCGAGCTCGACTACCAGAAAACCAATCACGAACGCTATAAGAACCTCTACGACCAGGGACTCATCTCGGCCAACGACTACGACCAGGCACGCCTCTCATACATCCGTGCACAGCAAACCGTAGCCCAGCAGCGCGAGAGCGTAAAGCGTGCCGAGACCAACCTCGGATATGCCACCATCACCAGTCCTATCGACGGTGTAGTGCTCAGTAAGGAAGTGGAGGAAGGACAGACCGTGGCCTCGAGCTTCAACACGCCCACCCTGTTCAAGATTGCCCAGGACCTGACAAACATGCGCGTGATTGCCGACGTCGACGAGGCAGACATAGGCGAAGTGAAGGTAGGACAGCGTGTGACATTTACCGTAGATGCCTTCCCCAACGATGTGTTCGAAGGCTCCGTGACACAGGTGCGCCAGCAGGCTACCACGGAAAGCAACGTCGTGACCTACGAAGTGGTTATCAGCGCTCCCAACAACGACCTGAAACTGAAGCCCGGACTCACGGCCAACGTCACCATCTTCACGATGGAAGTGAAGGACGTACTGGCCGTAAGCAACAAGGCACTGCGCTTCAAGCCCAGCGAACTGATGCTGAACGAAGGGGAAACCATCACTGACATCGAGGCCGCACAGAAAGTATGGGTGAAGGAGGGACAGAACTTCAAGGCCATAGCCATAGAGACCGGCATGACGAACGGAACGCTGACACAGGTTCTCGGTGGTGTCAAGGAAGGCACAGAGGTGCTGACCGACATTATGTCGAGCGAGCCTGAGGTAGAGGAAGAACAGGCCGGAAACCCCTTCATGCCTCGCCCAAGAAACAACAAGGATAAGGACAAGAAGAAATGATGGAGGAGAGAAAGGTTGTCATAGAACTGCAGGACGTGAGGCGCGAGTTCCACGTCGGAAGCGAGGTGGTGAAGGCACTGCGCGGCGTGAGTTTCAAGATTCACGAGGGCGAGTTCGTGACCATCATGGGCACATCGGGGTCGGGCAAGTCGACCCTGCTGAACCAACTGGGATGCCTCGACACTCCCACCTCGGGTGAATACATTCTGGACGGAGTGCCCGTCAGGAAGATGCGCCGCAGAGACCGCGCCGTACTGCGCAACCGCAAGATCGGCTTTATCTTCCAGAACTACAACCTCCTGGCCAAGACAACGGCTGTGGAAAATGTGGAGCTGCCACTGATGTATAACAGTGCATACTCGGCCAAACAACGCCGCGAGGCCGCCATAAAGGCCCTGCAGGCCGTGGGACTGGGCGACCGCCTGGAACACAAGTCGAATCAGATGTCGGGCGGACAGATGCAGCGCGTGGCCATAGCCCGGGCACTGGTCAACAACCCTGCCGTCATACTGGCTGACGAGGCAACGGGTAATCTCGACACACGCACCAGTTTCGAGATACTGGTGCTCTTCCAGGAACTGCATCGCCAGGGACGTACCATCATCTTCGTCACCCACAACCCCGAGATAGCACAGTACAGCAGCCGCAACATCATGCTGCGCGACGGCAAAATACGCGAGGACGTGGTGAACGAGAACATTCTGAATGCTGCCGAAGCATTGGCCGCACTGCCCAAGACGCAGGACGACTGATTGATTAAGAATTAAGAGCTAAGAATTAAGAATTAAGGACATAAAGTGAACTTCGCTAATCTACTGAAAGTGGCCATCACGGCCGTCATGAGCAATAAGTCCAGGACGCTGCTTTCGACCCTGGGCATCATCATCGGTGTGGCCGCCGTCATCACCATGATGGCCATCGGACAGGGTTCGAAGGAGAGCATACGCAAAGACTTGTCGAAGATGGGTGTGAACCTGCTCACCATACGCCCGGGCGGCGAGATGCGTGGCGGCGTTCGCCTCGATCCCTCTGCCATGCAGACCCTGAAGATGGCCGACTTTGAGGCCATACAGCAGGAGGCAAAACTCGTCACTCACATCAGCCCAGAGGTGACGGCTGCCGGACAAGTAATCTATGGTGCAATGAACACCAACACCACCGTCTATGGCGAAAGTCCGGAATATCTGGACATCAAACTCTGGGACATCAAGGACGGCGACTGCTTCACCGAGGAAGATGTGAACAAGGGCGCCAAGGTGTGCGTGGTGGGTACGACCATCGTGGAAGAACTCTTCGGCGACAAGAACTTCGATGCCGTGGGCAAGACCATACGCTTCAAGAGCATCCCCTTCCGCATCGTCGGAATCCTGAAGTCGAAGGGCTACAACTCGTGGGGCATGGACCAGGATAACGTGATGATTGCTCCCTACACGACCGTCATGAAGCGCATAGCCGCACAGACGTACTTCAACAGCATCGTGATGAGTGCCCTGAGCGAAAAACTGAGCGACGAGGCCATCGAGGAGATTTCCGGCATCCTGCGCCGCACGCATAAGATTAAGGAAGGCGACGAAGACGACTTCACCATCCGTTCGCAACAGGAATGGATGGAAACGATGTCGAGCACGATGACCACCCTGCAGACGGTGCTCGTGGTGGCTGCTGCCTTCTCGCTGCTGGTGGCAGGCATCGGCATCATGAACATCATGCTGGTGAGCGTGACCGAACGCACAAAGGAGATAGGCCTGCGCATGTCTGTGGGTGCACGCGGCATCGACATCAGTCGGCAGTTCCTGCTGGAGAGCGTGATGATAAGCCTTTCGGGAGGTTTCATCGGAGTGGGCCTCGGCTATCTGCTCAGCTGGGGGGCAAATGCCATAGGCTTCCCGGCCACCGTGCCCATGTGGAGCGTGCTGGTAAGTTTCGGCGTGTGCGCCCTCATCGGTCTGCTGTTCGGCTACATCCCCGCACACAAGGCTGCGACGATGGACCCCATTGAGGCGCTGAGATATGAGTAATGTGAGGGGTGGATTAGAGAATAGAGATTAGGGATTAGGGAATAGAGATTAGAGATTAGGGATTAATACTGAAGATATAAATTTAATAGATATGAAAAAGTTATTTTTGTGTTTGATGTTGATTGCAACCATCGGTGCAACAGCAAAAGAGAAGCGTGATGACTCAAAGTATCTGTCAGGCGCTGTACCTGAAGTGAATGGTATGGTGACATTCAAGAAGAGTTTCAATGTATCAGGCAAGTCGGGTCAGGAAGTGAAAAATGTCATGAAGCAATTCGTCGCTCAACTGGTCGACAACTCCATCCCTGCCCCAGGCAACTATGCCCGCATCATGGAGGACAACGACGAGGGCATCGTGGCACGCGTATGCGAGTGGATGGTGTTCGTGAAGAAGCCCCTGGTGCTGGACCGTACACGTTTCCGCTATCAGATAGAGGTGGCCGTAAAAGATTCGCACGTTGACATGACCATACAGCAACTCACCTACTACTACGGCGAGAACACAGAGAACGGCGAAGGCGGTGAACTCATCAAAGCCGAAGAATGGATTACGGACAAGGAGGCACTGAATAAGGCTAAGACCAAACTTTATCCGAAGAGCGGAAAGTTCCGTCGCAAGACAGTTGACCGCATGGAGGAAATCTTTGACGACGCCATGGATGCCTTCGAGCAGGAAGAGGAAATCTTGCCCGTGAAACCCATAAGGAAATCGGTGGTTGAGGAATAAGCATGACCAACGAGCAACAGGCTGAACAACTATACCGGCAAGGTAACGAATTCAGGAAACAGAGCGATTGGCAGCACGCACTGGAGTGCTACAACAGAGCCATCGAACTGGACCCAGCATCTCCGGCTGCCAAAGCCAAGGAGATGCTCTACAATATCCTGAACTATTACTGCAAGGCGATGTTCAACCCATGAAGCATATATTATATTAGGAATAAAGGAAAAAGATAAATATTAATACAAAATGAGAGGAGCCATCGTTATAGATACAGAAAGATGCAAAGGCTGCAATCTGTGTGCCGTAGCCTGCCCATTGCACATCATCCACCTGAGCCAGAAGACGGTGAACCGCAAGGGATACCCCTATGCCGAACAGGTTGTCGATGGGATGTGTACGGGTTGCACCAGCTGCGCCATCGTCTGTCCCGACGGTTGCATTTCAGTGTATCGAGTAAGGTAAAAAGGAGAAAAAACATGGAGGATAACGAAATTTTGTTGATGAAAGGTAACGAGGCCGTTGCCCATGCTGCCATCCGATGCGGCTGTGACGGCTATTTCGGCTACCCCATCACGCCACAGAGCGAAGTGCTGGAAACTCTGGCCGCAGAGAAGCCTTGGGAGACCACTGGCATGGTGGTGTTGCAAACGGAGAGCGAAGTGGCCAGTATCAATATGTTATACGGCGGTGCAGCCGTCGGCAAGCGAGTGATGACCTCGTCCAGCAGTCCCGGTGTGGCGCTGATGCAGGAGGGCATCACCTATATGGCCGGTGCCGAACTTCCCGGTTTGATAGTCAACGTGCAACGCGGAGGTCCGGGCCTGGGCACCATTCAGCCCAGTCAGGGCGATTACTTCCAAAGCACCCGTGGAGGTGGCAACGGCGACTACAATGTCATCGTGCTGGCTCCGGCCAGTGTGCAGGAGATGGCCGACTTCGTAGACCTCAGCTTCACGCTTGCCTTCCGCTACCGCAATCCCGTCATCATGCTCAGCGACGGCGTCATCGGACAGATGATGGAGAAAGTGGTGCTGCCACCCTTCAAGCCACGCCGCACGGATGAGGAAGTAATCAAGGAATGCCCCTGGGCTGCCACAGGCATGAAGGGACGCGGCAAGAACATTGTCACGAGCCTCGAACTGCAGCCAACGGCTATGGAGGAACACAACCTGCATCTGCAGCGTAAGTATCAAGAGATAAAGGAAAAGGAAGTGCGCTACGAAGAATATCAGACGGAGGACGCCGAATATCTGATTGTTGCCTTCGGCTCTGCTGCCCGCATCGCACTCAAGGCCATTGAGATTTGCCGACAGAAGGGCATCCGTGTGGGCATGCTTCGCCCTATCACGCTCTGGCCCTTCCCCACCGTGCCTATTGCCAAACTGGCAGAACGCGTGAAGGGTATACTGAGCGTGGAAATCAACGCCGGACAAATGGTGGAGGACATCCGCCTGGCTGTAGAAGGACGTACCCCCGTCAGCCACTATGGTCGCATGGGTGGCATCGTGCCTGCGCCGGACGAGATTGTCGGGGCCATTGAGAAAATGAGAAAATGAGAGGATGAGATATTGAGAGAATGAGAAAATGAGATATTGAGATATGGAAGAAGAGAAAGACATACTGGCCGAACAGCAACGCGAGTTGGAGCGCATCCGCAGCCGTCGCCATCGCGGTGGCAACATGGATAGGGTGCGCAGGTTGCTCAACATAGCCTTCCTCGTGCTGGCGGTAGTTGGGCTCGTCCTATATTTCTCGTATCCCGACAAGCACCTCTATGGCATGATCATCATTGCCATAGGTATGGTATTGAAGATAGCAGAGTTCTTTATTCGATTTATGTTTTAAGTGACAATGACAAGAGACGAAATAATTAAACCTGAGAACTTAGTATACAAGAAGCCTGCGCTGCTCAACGACACTCCCATGCACTATTGCCCGGGATGCGGACACGCCGTGGTGCACAAACTCATTGCCGAGGTCATCGAGGAGATGGGCATGCAGGAAACATCTGTAGGCATTTCACCCGTAGGATGTGCCGTATTTGCCTACAGCTACATCGACATCGACTGGATTGAAGCTGCACACGGACGTGCTCCAGCCATTGCCTGCGCTGCCAAACGACTGAACCCCAAGAATCTGGTGTTTACCTATCAGGGCGACGGCGACTTGGCCGGCATCGGTGCCGCCGAAGCCATACACTCCCTGAACCGTGGCGACAACATCGTCATCATCTATGTCAACAATGCCATCTATGGCATGACGGGAGGACAGATGGCTCCCACCACGCTGATGGGCATGAAGACAAGCACCTGTCCCTACGGCCGCGACGCTGCCCTGCATGGCTATCCGCTGAAGTTGACCGAAATGGCCGCACTGATGGAGGGCACATGCTATGTCACCCGTCAGGCTGTCAGCCGTGTAGCCTACATCCGCCGGGCCAAGCAGGCACTGCGTAAGGCATTCGAATACTCTATGCAAGGCAAAGGCAGCAGCATTGTGGAGTTTGTCAGCACGTGCAGCTCGGGCTGGAAAATGTCGCCCGAGGCTTCCAACCAATGGATGGAAGACAACATGTTCCCCTATTACAAGATGGGAGACCTGAAGGACACGGGCAATAAGTGAAACTAAAGATTTGAGAGGAAATAAGGATAAGAATAATGAAACACGAGATAATCATAGCAGGATTCGGCGGACAGGGCGTGCTCTCGATGGGTAAGATCCTGGCCTACGCTGCGCTGTTTGAAGGGAAAGAAGTCACATGGATGCCGGCATACGGGCCTGAACAACGAGGCGGAACGGCCAACGTGACCGTCATCGTCAGCGACGACCCCATTTCGTCACCCATATTGAGCCAATACGACGTGGCCATCGTGCTGAACCAACCCTCGCTCGACAAGTTTGAACCGATGGTGAAACCCGGTGGCATGCTCATCTACGACCCCAACGGCATCACCGTGCCCCCTACCCGACAGGACATCACCATCTATCGCATCGATGCCATTGGTGCCGCTGCAGAGATGGACAACGTGAAGGCATTCAACATGATAGTCATGGGCGGACTGCTGAAGGTTTGTCCCATCGTCTCGGACGAGAACGTGGCCAAAGCACTGCGCAAGACGCTGCCCGAGCGACACCACAACCTGATTCCGCTCAACGAACAGGCACTACGTCGCGGAAAGGAAATCATAGAAAATTAAGCACGTAAACTGAAGTCAGATTGAAAAGTCGGATATTGATAGCAAGCCTGTTGAGCATATTCCTGTGGAGTATGCCCAGCGGACTTTGGGCGCAAGGATTCAAGACCGCCAACAACGACATTTCCGGTTCCAACTTCGGTTCGGGCGGTTACGGCGACGACTCGCAAGGAGGCCGTCGCAACAAGAGCTGGGGACGCGACACCACGAGTACGGATGACGGATTCGAGGTGCCCATCGGTGTTACCCAGTGGACGGTGGACGAGCGCCTGGGCGACATCATCTCGGCGGAGAACAACGACACCGTGGTACACATGTTCCAGTGGTACAACGAGACCAGCGGATACAACGGCGAATACAGTTACCTGGGCAATCTGGGTGCGCCGCGCCTCTCGCGCCTGTATTTCAATCGGACACAGAACGGATGGCAATTCCTCCAGCCCTTTGATTTCTTCGTAGGCGACCTTCACAACTTCCGCTTCTCCAACACGCTCAGTCCCCTCACCAACCTGGCCTACCATAAGGTTGGCAACAAGGTGAACGGACAGGAACGCCTGCGTGCCTATTTTGCCTCGAACATCAACAAGGTAGCTGGCATCGGCATGAAGTTTGACTACCTCTACGGACGCGGCTACTACAACTCGCAGGCCAACAGTCAGTTTGGCGGCACATTCTTTGGCTACTACCTGGGCGAAAGGTACAACATGCACGCTTATGTCAACTACAACCACCTGAAGATGGCCGAGAACGGAGGTATCGAGAACGATGCCTACATCCTCAATCCGCAGAGTTTCCCGCGCAGCTATGGTTCGAAGGACATCCCCACAAGCATCACGGACACATGGAACCGCAACCAGAACGCTGACGCCTTCCTCACCCATCGCTACAACCTCGGTTTCTATCGCGAGCTGGAGGTACCCGACAGTCTGAAGCCTAAGATGCCGACCGACGCCGACCTGCTGAAGCAGCTGACGGACAGCATACGCGACCTCTTGAAGGTCGACACCCTGCGCCGGGCCTTAGTGCTCGATTCGTTGAAGACGAAATGGACCAGTGAGCAGCTCGTGCCTAAGGAGTTCATACCCGTCAGCAGCATCATCCACACGATGCGCATCAACAACCTGCGCCACACCTACTATGCCCACAACACACCCGAAAACTACTACACCAACCACTACTATGGCGAGTTCACCGATGTCAAAGACCTCACCAGGGGCCTCTCCGTCGACAACACCATAGCTCTGGCCATGCGCGAGGGCTTCAACAAATGGGCGCAGATGGGCATCTCGATATTCGCTACCCACAAGTTCGTCAGTTGGACACTGCCTTGGCTGCAGGACGGAGCACTCGCCCGCCGACGCTATATTGAGAACGACCTCTTCGTGGGCGGTGAGATAAGCCGTACGCAGGGCAAGCTCATCCACTACAACGTGAATGGCGAAATATCTCTGGTGGGCGATAATGTGGGCGACTTCGAGGTAGACGGCACGGGCGAACTGGACCTGGGCATCAGTCGCAAGGACACGCTACAGGTCGCAGTAAATGCCTTCATCAAGAGCCAGAATCCCGACCTCTGCTTCTACAACTACCACAGCCAGTTCCTGTGGTGGGACAACGAGTGGCTGTCGAAAGAATTCAAGGCACGCATCGAAGGCTCATTGGCACTGCCACGCATCGGCACCCGCCTGTCGGTAGGGTTCGAGAACATCAAGAACTACACCTACTATGCCATGCAGAACACGCTGATTGGCAGCGACTCCACATCGACCCTCACAGCCGACTACAGCCACAACGTCGTCGTACGCCAGTCGACCAGCAACATACAGGTCTTCAACATCCGCCTGCAGCAGACGCTGAAGCTCGGCCCCCTGCACTGGGACAACGACGTTACCTATCAGACCAGCAGCAAGAAGGACATACTGCCCCTGCCCAAGATTTCGCTCTACAGCAACCTTTATCTCGGTTTCCGCATTGCCAAGGTGCTGAACATCGAAGTTGGAGCCGACCTGCGATACTTCACCCGCTACTATGCTCCCGACTACAGCCCTGCCATACAGCAGTTTGCCATACAGGACACCGCCCACCCGCGCATCAAGATAGGCAACTACCCCATCGTTGGCGCATACCTCAACATGCACATCAAGCACTGCCGACTATACTTTGCAATGACCCACTTGAACGCCGGCTCCGGACACATGTTCTGGGCACCTCACTATCCCATGGACCCGCGGACGTTCCACTTCGGTGTCAGTTGGAACTTCTTCAACTAAGCGTAGCATATCTGCAGGCGAAAGTATAAGTTGACCAGGACAAAAAAGGTAGAACTATGAAACAGATTAGATGGGGCTTCATCGGCTGTGGTGAAGTGACTGAGAAGAAATCGGGACCGGCCTTCAGCCTCGTGCCTGGCTCGAGTGTAGTGGCCGTCATGAGCCGCAACCTGGACAAAGTACGCTCCTATGCACAGCGCCACAACATACCGCGGTGGTACACCGATGCGCAGGCTCTCGTCGACGACCCCGACGTAGACGCTGTCTACATCGCCACACCGCCCAGCAGCCATGCCACCTATGCCATCATGGCCATGAAGTCGGGTAAGCCTGTCTACGTCGAGAAGCCACTGGCGGCCAGCTATGCCGAATGCCAGCGCATCAACCACATCTCCGAGCAGACCGGCGTCCCCTGCTTCGTAGCCTACTATCGGCGCTATCTGCCCTACTTCCAGAAGGTGAAACAACTGGTCGACGAGGGTGCCATAGGCAATGTGCGGAGCGTGCAGATACGCTTTGCAGTGCCGCCGCGCGACCTCGACTATCACCGCGACAACCTGCCCTGGCGCGTACAGCGCGACATAGCAGGGGGAGGCTACTTCTACGACCTTGCTCCACACCAGATAGACCTGCTGCAAGAAATGTTCGGCCCCATTCTGCGAGCCTACGGCTACTGCACCAACCGGGCCGGACTCTACCAGACGGAAGACACCGTATCGGCAGCATTCCAGTTTGCCGACGGCATGCCCGGCTCGGGTGCATGGTGCTTTGTGGCACACGAGGCCGCACGTGTCGACCGCATTGCCATCGGAGGCGAACTGGGCAGCATCCAGTTCTCGGTCTTCACCTACGAACCGATAGTACTGCTCACTGCAGCCGGGCGAGAGGAGTTCATGGTTCCCAATCCGCCCCATGTGCAATTGCCGCTCATCCAAGAGGTTGTCCAGCACTTACAGGGTACGGCCCACTGCACCTGCGACAGCATCTCTGCCACCACCGTCAACTGGGTCATGGACCGCATCCTTAAGAAGGACTGAGCCCACGCACCATAGCATATATATTATCCCGATATGCCCTAGTGAGGCATCATAAAAAACCCCATAGGGCATCATAAAAAACCCCATAGGGCATCATAAAAAGACTCGTGAGTCATTACCGAATGACTCACGAGTCTTATGTCTAAAGCATGCGAGGTATGTGCTCGCGGCTCAGTATGTTATTCCCAATAGAGCATCTGTCTGTTGATGTTCCACTTGTGGTCCTTGGGGAAGTCGTCGCCCTCCCAAGCCTTCTTCGACGTCCACTTCTCGGGAGCATCCGTCCAGAAGGGGTCATCGGCAGGCAGGCCAAGGGGCATAAAGGCCAGCGAGGTCATGTACAGCGAACCATTGTTGGTGTACCAGTCGGCCACGTTGGGATGACTGCCTACAAAGCCGATGGTGAGGTAACCGTCGGGGGTGAAGTTCGACTGTCCCTTGCCCTCGAACATGCGCTTCATGACGGCCGTAATGCCGGCACGCACCTGTCCGTTGTGCAGTTCCTGAGGAAGTTGCTTCATCCAAGCCAGTTGGGCAAGAGGCTGCAGCACAGCCAGGCGGTAGGGAATGGAACGTCCCACCACGGGGAAGGTGCCTTCGGGCGAAATGAATCGCTCGAGGATGACGGCATACTTCTGCATGCGCTTCACCACCTCCTTCAGGCGGTTGGTGGCACCATTGCGGTTGTCGCCGTGGGAGCGAATGAGGTAGGTATTGTTGCCCTGCCGTGCACTGATCATCTGCAGACATTCGGTGTACATGGGCTGGATGACGTATGCATTATAGTAGTCGAAGGCGAACGAGGGGCCATCACTGTAGAGGCCGTCGCCGATATACCATTCCTCGGCCTTAGACATAGCCATCTTGATGCGGAAGGCATCGTATCCGCCATTGACATACATAAGGAACGACTCTTCCATACCTACGAACAGGAGCCAGTTAGTATAGGGCGGGTCGTAGCGGCGCAGGCCTTGCAGTTCCTTGATGTAGCGCTGCTTGGTGACGTCGTCAAGTGGTTCCCACAGCGCCTTATAGCCGCGGAAGAGGCTCTCCACGACGTAGGCCGCATCCACCAGCGTCTGTCCGCCGCTCTTCCATCCCAGATAGTCGGGGCTCTCAGGGTCAACGGCATTGGTGTAGGCCTTCAGGGCCCACTCGCGCAACTGGCGGCGCATCTTGCCTTCCTCTGTGTCGTCGTCGGGCAGCGTCAACCAGGGAGCAATGCCAGCCATAAGTCGGCCGAAGCATTCCATGTAGGCCACCTTCTTGTCGCGATTGTCCCAAGTGGGTGACAGCTCCAGCTGCATATTCTTCTGCAGGGTGCCATTGGCCATGTTCTCAAGTACGGGAGCGGCCATCTTGTAGGCCAGTTTCGCCCAGTAGGCACGGTCTTCTACACCGGTGCCCAGCGGGTTCTTCTCAACTACTTGCTTCTTCGCCTTGGCAAAGCCCAGGACGGGCACACACACGAGTGCCAACAATAGTAAGGTCTTCTTCATGGTCGTATCGTTTATTTACTTCGTCATCTCCCCCTCAATGGTGAGACGTACGATTTCGGACTTCGCATTGGAGCGGATAGTAATGGTCTTGGAGAAGTGGCCGGGGAACTTGCCCTTGCCGTTGTAGGTCACATCAATCTGTCCGCGTTGGCCCGGCTTCACGGGGTCCTTGGTGTAGGTGGGCACAGTGCAGCCGCACGAGGCGAAGGCCTGGTTGATGACGAGCGGGGCGTCGCCAGTGTTGGTGAAGTGGAACGAGCAATGTTGCTCGCCGGACTTCTCTGAGAACGTTCCCAAGTTGACACGCAGCGTGTCGAACGTGATTTCGGCCTGCTTTTCAGCCTTGGCGCTGACGGTCTGGGCAGCCTTGACCTGATGCACCTGTGCTCCCACGCACATGGTGGCAAGGCCCAGGGCTGCAATGAAAAATGTCTTCTTCATAATCATCATATTTAGTACATATTGTCGTGCAAATTTACAGATAATATTTGAAACGACAAAACGAAAAAGTTAAAAGGAAGTTAAAATGCAGTCATGATGCTCGGAAAACTGCCAACTTGTTTGGCATTTCGCTCACTTATTCGTACCTTTAACCTCGAAAATAAAGATTTAAGCTATGCAGACACGCTCTATCGTCATTATTCCGACGTACAACGAGAAAGAAAACATCGAAAACATCATCCGTGCAGTGACGGCCCTGGAGGAGGAATTCCATGTGCTGGTCATCGACGACGGCTCGCCCGACGGCACAGCCGACATCGTCAAGCGCCTGATGGCCGATGAACTGAAGGACCGCCTGTTCATCGTCGAACGTAAGGGCAAACTGGGCTTGGGCACTGCCTACATCTGCGGTTTCCGCTGGGCCATCGAGCACCAGTACGACTTCATCTTCGAGATGGATGCCGACTTCAGTCATGCACCCTCCGACCTGCCGCGTCTCCTGTCCGCATGTCGCGACGAGGGCTACGACGTGGCCGTGGGCAGCCGCTATGTCACCGGTGTCAATGTGGTGAACTGGCCCATGGGACGCGTACTGATGTCGTACTTCGCATCGAAGTATGTCCGCATGGTGACGGGCATCGACGTACACGACACCACAGCCGGATTCGTCTGCTATCGCAGGCAGGTGCTCGAGACGCTGGAACTGGATAAAATCCGCTTCAAGGGCTATGCCTTCCAGATAGAAATGAAGTTCACTGCCCACAAGTGTGGATTCAAGATAAAGGAAGTACCTGTTATCTTTGTCAACCGCGAACTGGGTACGAGCAAGATGTCGGGCGGCATCTTCTCTGAAGCCCTCTTCGGCGTCATGCGCCTACGCTGGGACGGATGGTTCAGGAAGTATCCGAAGAAGGATTAGGAATTAGGGATTAGAGATTAGAGATTAGGGATTAGGGATTAGGGATTAGCTGTGAGGACACTGATACATAATGCAAAGATTGTCAACGAGGGACGCACCTTCAAGGGAGCAGTCCTCATTGATGGCGAATGCATAGTCGAAGTATTCGACGGTAATAATCCCTTTGTTCACAATTCATTACACACAGACCATTGTATCGATGCTGAAGGTGCGTTGCTCCTCCCTGGTGTCATCGATACACACGTGCATTTCCGCGAGCCCGGACTGACGCAAAAGGCCGACATTGCCCACGAGAGCAGGGCTGCCCTGGCCGGTGGCGTCACGAGCACTATGGACATGCCTAACGTCAATCCGCCCACCACTACACCAAGTCGCTGGCACGAACGCATGGCACTGGGCGCCCGCGAGAGTCGCGTCAACTATTCCTATTATATAGGCGCGACAAATGAGGCTCAGGACAACCCATCCCTCGCCCCCATCAAGCTATTTATGGGCAGCAGCACAGGCAACATGCTCGTCGACAACCGCGACACGTTGCAACGTCTCTTCCGCACTGCTGCACAGAGCGATGCGCCCTACCCCATCGTTGCCCATTGCGAGGACACGCCACGCATCAACGAACGCATGGCCGATGCCAAGAAGCGCTGGGGCGACGACCCACCCGTCGAGCACCACCCTTGGATTCGTGACGAGGAGGCCTGCTATCGGTCTTCCTCCCTTGCGGCGCAGTTGGCCCGCCAAACCGGGGCACGACTCCACATCGCCCATATCTCCACCGAACGCGAACTGAGCCTTCTCCCCGAAGATGCCAATACAGCACCTGTCCCCTCATCTGTAGAGACGGGCGGAAGGATTACCCTTGAGGCCTGCGTTGCCCACTTACTTTTCTGCGACGAGGATTACTCCCGCCTGGGCACACGCATCAAGTGCAACCCGGCCGTCAAAAGTCGAAACGACCGCAATGCGCTGCGCCGAGCCGTAGCCGACGGACGCATACTGACCATCGCCACCGACCATGCGCCTCATCTGCTCTCGGAGAAAGAGGGCGGTTGCGCACGCGCCGCTTCGGGCATGCCCATGATACAGTTCTCACTCATCAGTATGCTGGGGTTGGTGGACGAAGGCGCCTTCACTTTGGAGCGCATGGTGGATGCCATGTGTCACCAACCCGCCTTGCTCTTTGGCATCCGGGGACGCGGATTCATCCGTCCCGGCTACAAGGCTGACCTTGTAATTGTGAGACCCGAGACCTGGACACTCCGCAAGGAGGACATCCTCAGCAAGTGCGGTTGGAGCCCGTTGGAGGGGTACACCTTCCGATGGCGTGTACAGCAGACCTACCTCAACGGCCTACTGGCCTACGACCACGGTCACATAGACGATGCAGTGCGTGGCGAGGCACTCCGCTTCGGCAGCCCTACAGATTAACCCCATGTCGCCCCCCCCAATGCGCAACATGCCGCTATGAATAAGTATTTCACCCTCATCGCCCTGGTGCTGACTGCATGTTTCGAATTGCCTCTGCAGGCGGCACGTCTGATGGGCATCAGCATCATCGACGAGAGTCACCTGATGGTACACCTGCGCGACGGCGAGGTTCGCTATCGCGACGACGGAACTGGGCGCAGTGCCTTCCTGGGACACTATTTCGTCCCGGGCGACGACACGCTACTGGTCTTCGGCGAACGCTTGCGCACCCTTCGTGCTCATGAGCCCAGCCGGTGGCAAATCACCTCCCCCGACGATGCCTCCTACGGCCGTCAGCGCCCAAAGGCCGTCTGGCGGAAGTCGAAACCCATGAACACAAACCACGACCTGCAGAGCGAGCTGGACCACTGGCTCTTTCTCCAGTTGCCTCGCCCCATGCAGCAAGGCCACACTTACACCGTGAGCCTACCGCGCGACATCGGTGTCGACCAGCGCTCGGCCACTGTCCGCTTCGATGCATGGAACGCCGTATCGGAGGCGCTGCACGTCAACATCATTGGCTACAGTCCCAGCGAGACCATACATGCCGCCGACCTCTACATGTGGATGGGCGACGGAGGCGGACGCGACTATCGTGATTGGGAGGGGCACACCGTCTGGCTCTATCAACCTGACACTGGGCAAAGGCAACAGGTGGGAAAGGTGACATTCTGGAAACACAACAGCGATGCCTCCCACGAAGCCGGAGGCAAGAACCTGGTGGGCACCGACGTCTGGAACATCGACTTCGAGGCAAGCCGCCCAGGTCGCTACAGGCTCGTGGTGGAGGGCATCGGATGCTCAATGGACTTCGTCGTAGCTGACAGCATATACTTCCAACCCTACAGATACAGCGTCCGGGGCTACTACTACATGCGCATCGGCGAACCTGCCGACCCAACCAAGGTCTCCCCTGTTCCCCGCCAGCCTCGGTTTATACCAGGGCTCGACCCTAAAGAGCTGGTCATCTACAAGACCGACCTGCATCCCTGGCACCCCGACTGGAAGAAACTGCGAGGCGACGTCTGGGACGAACCGCACTCGCGCCCGCCCCAGGAGTCGGCCTTCTGGCAGCACCGTCTGAGCGGCAATCCAACTAATCCCAACGTGAGAGGCGGACACTCCGACGCCTTCGACTGGGACCGCCACCTGGCACACATCTCCAACATCTACGACATGCTCCTACCCTGCATTCTCTCGGGCGGCAAGCTGGACGAAGACAACCTGGGCATACGTGAGAGTGGCAACGGCCTGCCCGACCTCATCGACGAAGCCCGCAACGAGGTTGACTTCTTCCTGAGCATACGCGATGGCGAAGCCTATTCGCAGGGCGTTACGAACCCGAGTTCGAACTGGAGGGTGATGTTCCAAGCCGGATGCACCACCATAGCCGCATGGGCCAATGCTGCTAACTGTGCCATGCTGGCCGAGGCACTGCGTCTGCAGGGGAATACCGCCCTGCGCCGCTACTATACCGAAGAGGCCATACGTGCCTTCCGTTTCGCCAGTCGACAGTCGGACCAGCAACTCGACATCGTCCAGGACATGGGGACTATGGGCATGCGGGGGCGCGACCTGCGGCAGATGGCAGCAGCATACCTATACAACCTGACGGCCGACCGCCAGTGGGAACGCATCATGGCCGAGGAGAACATGATCAAATCGCCCACCTCGCCCCTCTTCAATCACTCCTGGGGTCAGTCCACACCGCGTTTCAGTCAGGGCTGGGCCACTGCTGCCTACCTGACTTGTCCGCACAGGCGTCATTACCCCACACTCTATCAGAACATGCTGGCCAGTGTACGCTGGCATGCCCGCGAGCATCACCTCCGGCACATCGACCTGCGTCCCTCGCGTCGGGCAGCCAACGACAGCCGATGGCATACGGCCGAGAATGTGCAACTGCTGATGCTGGCCCACCACATCGAAACGGACACCACCATGCGCCGCCAGTTGGAACATGCCCTACACACCGAAGCCGGTTGGTGCATGGGGCGCAATCCGGGCAACATCGTAGAGATGACGGGCCTGGGGCAACGCCACATCACCGACGCCTACACCACAGGGCGCAACGACGGAGTGTCCGGCGTGCATCCCGGACAGACGCCCTTCAACGGCACCGAGACATGGTCGAAGGGCAATGGTGGGGACGCACGTCTGCTGCTGGACCGGTGCTACCCATCGTGGGACACGGGCGGCTGGCCCCGACAGGAGTCGTACTTCAACCAGCGGTATCTGTGGGTCAACAGCGAGTTCACACCACGCGAGACGATGCGCGGAAAGATGGCGTTGTTGGCCTATCTGCATGCGATAAGGAAGGGTTAAAAGGTTAAAAGGTTAAAAGGTTAAAAAGTTAAAGGGTTAAAAGGTTCTTGCGACGCGAGCGAACAAGTTTGAGCGAAAAAGTTATAAAGTTAAAAGAAAAATGAAACGAATCATCTCCGTCTGCCTGCTGGCAGCAGTATGTGCCCTCGGCATGAGCGCACAGGACATCTACACATTCAACGTGAAGAACGACATGGGCAACGACGTTTCCTTGTCTGACTACAAGGGCAAGGTATTGCTCATTGTGAACACCGCCACACGCTGTGGCTTCACGCCCCAGTACAAGGAACTGGAAGCACTGTACGAGAAGTACCGCCACGAGGGCTTCGAGATTCTGGACTTCCCCTGCAACCAATTCGGGCAGCAGGCTCCTGGCTCCATCCGCGAGATTCACCAGTTCTGCACGGCCAACTTCGACATTCAATTCCCGCAGTTCGACAAGGTGGAGGTCAACGGCCCCAACGCACATCCGCTCTTCGCCTACCTGAAGTCGAAGCGTACATTCGGCGGTTTCGACCAGAACGAGAAGCTCGGGCAGGTGCTCCACCAAATGATGAGCAAGCGGGACCCCGACTATGCCAAGTCGGCCGACATCAAGTGGAACTTCACCAAGTTCCTCGTCTCGCGCGACGGACGCGTCGTTCGCCGCTACGAGCCAACCGACAAGATGTCGGACATCGAGGCCGACCTCTGTCTGGAACTCAACCCCACGCTCTCCACCATCATGTCGCGCCGTTCGGTACGCAAGTATCAGGAGCGCCCCGTGGAGCACGAGAAGCTCGCCCTCATAGCCCGTTGCGGCATCAATGCGCCCAGTGGCATGAACCGCCAGCCCTGGCAGGTGCGCATCGTGGAGGACCAGAAGCTGATAGCCGACATCACGGAGGTGTACAAACGCGAGAATGCAGAGCAGGTGGCACGCGACCGCGACTTCCGCAACATGTTCCGCAATGCTACCAACCTCATCTGCGTCTGCACGCCCAAGTCGGGTGCAGGACAACTGGATGCCGGCATGCTGGGACAGAACATGATGCTGGCCGCACAAGCCCTGGGATTGGGTACATGTTGCCTGGGCGGCCCGGTGCGTTGGCTCAACAGTAGCGAGGCTGCACAATTCTTTCTCCAACGCCTCAACATACCAGCCGACTACCAGTTGCTCTACATCCTGGCCGTAGGCTACCCCGACGAGCAACCTGATGCCCGTCAGCGTGACACCTCGAAGGTGGAATTTATAAAGTGAGGACGCGCAGCTTGTCGCCCGACAGGTCGACAGGCAGGAAGTGAGGCGTGCGGATGTAGCGTCCCTGAGCATCCACGCGGTGGCTGTGGACAGACATCATCCAGCGACCGTCGAAAGTGCGGAAGAGCATCGAATGACCGAAGTTGGGCGGTGTGATGGGTTCCGGTTCCTGAATCCAGGGCCCTTTCAGCGTGCCACTTGCACTGTAGGCCACGCCCTGCGTGTAGTCCTTGTAGACCCACGACGTCCACAGCATGCCCAGGCGACCCGTACCGGTGCGGAACAGCCAGGGACCGTCGGTGACCTTGTTGAACGTCACCTCGCCGTCCTCAATCTCGCGGCTCCAGGGCGAATCGCTGGCGCGGAAGAGCACCTTAGGCTCCCCCACCACGCCGCTCAGGTCGGGTTTAAGTTCGATGCACTCTATCGTCCCGTTCCAGTTGGCCAACCATTCGCCACAGAAGACCATGTAGGGCCGTCCGTCAGTGTCGACCCAGAAGGTGCCGTCCAGTGTGGGGCGGTCGGCAGGCAGGTAGGCAGCATCGCCAAACTGGCGGTAAGGTCCTGCAGCACTGTCGGCCACCAGCACCTGCGAGGCACGGCGCTCAACCTTGCGTCCGCGATATTCACACGAGACGGCATTGCGGTTGGTGAATGTGGCAAAATAGTAGTAGCGGCCTTTGTACTTGTGCAGCTCGGCGGCCCATATCATCGGGCGAGGCCCCATCCAGCCCTCGGGGTCGGTCTCGGCCACACGGAAGGGCCCGTCCCAGAACTTCAGGTCGCGACTCTTCCACATCATGCCGCCCGTACCGGTCATGTAGTACGTCTGCCTAGCCTCATCGGCAAGCACGGCAGGGTCGGACAGCCGGATGCTGTCCAGGGGCACATGGCGGCGCTGGGCAACGGACGGGAGGATGAGAAACTGGGTGAATGCAAAGATGAGAAGGCAGAAGCGTTTCATAGTTCACCAGAATTTATTGTCTTTTACACTATATTCGAAGCCGACCTCCGCAAGCTGTCGTTCCAGTTGGCGACGGTCGACGTCGAGGTCGTCACAGAGTTCGTCCAGCGAGTTATAGCGGTCGCGTAGCATCATGTTCACGGCCGAATACAGCATCATGGGGTCTTGGGGGAGAGAGAACATTGAAGGTTAAAAGGTTAAAAGGTTAAAAGGTTAAAAGGTTAAAAGGTTAAAAGGTTAAAAGGTTAAAAGGTTAAAAGGTTAAAAGGTTAAAAGGTTATTCATTGCAAAGATAGTGAAATAATCTTAAATAGCGAATGAATGATAAGAAAAAATTCGTACCTTTGCCCATAAAGAACGTCACATGAAGCGCATATCTGCCATATTTCTCCTCATGACCAGCCTCGCAGGGCAAGCCCAGAACGTAAAGCCGCTCATCGAAACACTATGGGCACAGGACTATCCCTTCAACCTGATGGAACCTGTACACGAATTCAACGGGCTCCGGGTCCACCCCAAGGCAGGATGTGGCGGCGTCGCCATGGCCCAGCTCATCAGGTATCACCGCTATCCCGCCATGAGTCCAGACCGCAAGTACGCATACGACTACGGACTGATGTACCGCAACTTCAACGGGCAACAGACGAGGGACGAACTCATTGCAGTGAGCAAACTCATCAGCGACTGCAGCGTGGCGGCCTTCACACTGTTCGGCGACGAGCAGAGCAGCACCAACATGAGCAACGTGATGGCCGCCCTGAAACGCTCCTTCGGCTATGGCAACTACATGTCGCTCTACGACCGCACCGCCTTCCTGATAAACGGCAGCGACAGCCTCTACCGCGCCATCCTGTACAGGGAACTACGCGAGGGAAGACCCGTCATCTACCGCGGATATAGCAAGGAGGAGAAGGGGCACCTCTTCCTCATCGACGGTCTGAAGGGCAACAAGGTGCACGTCAACATGGGATGGATGGGCAACCGCAACGGATACTACGACCTGGACAAACTGGCCGGATACGACGAGCAGCAATGGATGCTGACGGGCATTGCCGACAGCACCTGGCGTCCCAAGGCCAAGACCATACACGCCACTGCGGAAGGGGAGCTCTCCACTCTGCTGAGCGCCGAGGAAAAAGCTACCACCCAGCATCTGGTTGTCACCGGCAAGCTCCTTCCCCACGACTTTGCCCTACTGCGCCGTCTCACTCTCCAAGGCGTCCTCTCCACCATCGACTTGCGACAGGCCAAGGCGACCGCCATCCCCGACAGCGCCTTCCTGGGCTGCCACCGCCTCTGCCACATCGCCCTGCCACAGGGAGCCGTCAGGATTGGCGTCTCAGCCTTCCAGGGCTGCGACAATCTCAACCGCATCGTCCTGCCCGACAGCCTCCGCCACATCCGTTCGGCCGCCTTCTATGGTTGCACCCATCTCATCGACATCTCTCTGCCCCCCAGCCTCCAGGCCATCGACCAATGGGCCTTCTCGCGCTGCAACGGCATCTTCCACCTCAGCGTGCCCGACGGCGTAGAAAGCATCGGGCAGGGAGCCTTTGCGCGCATGAAGAACCTCATCACCCTGCAACTGCCCAGGCGACTGAAACGCACCTACCAGAACATCACTATGGACTGCCCGCGCCTGAAGCGCCTGACCATTGCCGACGACAATCCCCACTTTCGCATCGAGGGCACGACTATTCAGAAGAAATAAAATCGCCCCACCCCTGCTTTCTAAACATCAATCTATAAAAAACGTCACAATGTCCCACCCCTTCACTAAGGCCCTTAATGACCTTAATGACCCTAAAGGCCTTAGGGACCTTAGGGGCCTTAGAAAAGAAAATGGGGGCAGCCGTCGCGACGGCCACCCCATTTTGAAGGTCACTGATGTTCTGGCCTCAGCAGGTCGCAGACAGTCTTGACGGGGTTGAAGGTCTGGAGAGGCACTTCGACGAAAACGGTGGACCAGTCGCTCATGGCGCCGTTCCAGAGACCGGGCAGTTCCAGGGCCTTCAGCTCGCGGCCGTTCTTTGACTTCTGGGAAATGAAGCCCGTCTGGGGGTCTACGTAGCGGGGAAGGTCGAAGGGCTGGCCCTGATAGTCGCGAATGCCGCAGACGAGGTCGACGGGATTGAAGTGAGTGCCTTCAGCAAACATGCGCACGCTCTCGGGGTCGCCTTTGTCTATCTGGCTGCTCTCCAGTATCTGGGGCGACACGGTGCCGTCGGGGTTGTAGGCCAAGAAGGGGCCGCCACCGGGCTCACCGACGTTCTTCACCACGCCGCAGACGCGCATGGGGCGGTTGAGTTTGCGACGCAGGTAGGCCACGAGTTCGGCATCCTCGAGGTCGCGAAGTCCGGGCACATCGGTGCAGAGACGATGGCGCACGAAGTGTATCATCTCCTGAATCTGGGCGTGGGTATAGTGGCCGGTGTCCAGAAGGCGCAGGTAGTCGAAGGCCTGTTGCTGGGTCTGCACCAGGAGGCCAGCGATGACCTGCTTCCAAGTGACGGTCTCGGGCTTGAGGCGGTCGGGGACTACGTTGTCGATATTCTTGATGAAGACGATGTCGCTGGACAGGTCGCTGAGATTGCGGATGAGGGCACCGTGGCCTCCCGGACGGAAGAGGAGCGAGCCGTCGGCCTGCCGGAAGGGGGTGTTGTCGGGGTTGGCAGCGACGGTGTCAGTGGAGGGTTTCTGCTCGGAGAAGGTGACGTGATAGTGGATGCCGAAGCGCTGCTCGTAGTCGGGCAGCAGGCGGTCGACAAGAGCCTGGAAGAGGTCGCGGTGTTCGGCGCTTACGGTGAAGTGGACGTCGGCCTCTCCGCGCGACTGGGCATAGAGGGCGGCCTCGACGAGGTGTTCCTCCAGGGGCGTGCGCACTTCGTCGGGGTAGGCATGGAACTGAAGCAGGCCCTTAGGCAGCTGGCCATAGTTGAGCCCGTCGGCATCGAGCATGTTGGCCACGACGCTCTTGTAGTCGCCTTCGTCGATGAGGGCGTCGACGCCTCGGCCCTCGTTGACCTGGCAGGAGTCGTCGAGTGCCTGGAAGAAGGCAAAGTCGTGAATGCCCTGAAAGAACTGCTGTTCGGCAGGCTTGGTGGGCTGGTCGTAGTCGGCGTCAAGGAATTCGAACATGTCCTTGAACATGCGGCTGGCGGCGCCTGAGGCGGGAACGAACTTGGTGATGTGGTGGCCTTCGGCCTTGTATTGTTCCCAGGCCTGGATGCTGGCCTGCTGAGCCTCGGTGTCGAGGGCCAAGATGCCATGCCCGATGGCTGCCGGGGCGGCCAGCCGGAGATAGGGGAATCCGGTTTGGAAGTCGTGTAACTGTTGTTCGATCTGTGCCTCGCTGATGCCTTTAGCCTCGAGCTGGGCCTTGTCCTGTGCGGTAATCATTTTTCGGTATGTTTTAGTGTTTTCGATGCCCAAATGTACAAAAAAAATGTTAAACTGGCTCGTCTTTCACACTTTATTTGTAACTTTACATAAAATTTTGTGCAGAATGGATATAGAGAAGACTCGCAGAACGGACGTTGGGGCAACGGACAAGGCCCCGAGGGAGGTTACCTGGGAACTGCTGGCGGCCATGGTGGGCGGCGCAGAGGTGCGCGACAAGATGTTTGCCGACGAGGCGACGCTGAAGGCCGGCGTGGAACGGTTGGAGGCACTGCTGGACGAAGTACCGCGTACGGCACTGGGCACGGAGAACTTCCACTCGCTCTTCATCACCACGGCAGGAGACATGCGCCTGATACTGCTCATGACGGCGCGGTGCCTGACGGCTATGCGAGCCTACGACACCGAGCATCCGCAGCCCGAACTGGTGGAGGAAGCCGCCAGCCTGTATGCGCCGCTGGCCCACAAACTTGGCCTCTACCAGGTGAAGACGGAGCTGGAGGACCTGAGCCTGAAATACTCGGAGCACGACGTGTACTACCACATTGCCCACGAACTGAACCAGAAGAAACGCGAGCGCGACGCATACATAGAGAAATTTGTGCAGAGCATCGACGAACGCCTGCGCCAGACGCCACTCCGATATCACATCAAGCAGCGCACGAAGTCTATACACTCCATCTGGCAGAAGATGCAGAAGCAGCATGTCGACGTAGGCGGCGTCTATGACCTGTTTGCCCTGCGCATCATCCTGGACTCGCCCCACGACCGCGAGCATGCCGACTGCTGGCAGGTGTTCTCCATCATCACCGACATGTACCAGTCGAACCCGAAGCGCATGCGCGACTGGCTCTCGAAGCCTAAGCAGAACGGCTACGAGAGTCTGCACATCACGGTGCTGGGACCCGACGACAGATGGGTGGAGGTGCAGATACGCACGGAACGCATGGACGACATCGCCGAGCACGGCCTGGCGGCCCACTGGCGATACAAGGGCATCAAGAGCACCGAAGGGGGCATAGAGGCGTGGCTCTCGAACGTGCGCTCAGCGCTGGAGACAGGCGAACAGGAGCCGGTGACAGGTCTGGTGGAGGACGAGGTGTTCGTGTTCACGCCACGAGGCGACCTGTTCCGACTGCCCATGGGGGCCACGGTGCTGGACTTTGCCTACGCCATCCACACGCAGGTGGGCAACCACTGCACCGGCGGAAAAATAGGTAGCAAGAACGTGCCCCTGCGCCACAAGTTGCAGAGCGGCGACCACGTGGAGATACAGACGGCCAACAACCAGTCGCCCAAGCAGGGATGGCTGGGCATGGTCACCACGGGACGCGCCCGCAGCAAGATACGCCAGAGCCTGAAGGAGGCCGAGGCAGGACAGACCACCCTGGCCAAGGAACTGCTGGAAAGGAAGATGAAAAACCGAAAGCTGGAATACTCCGAACCGACCCTGATGCACACCATCAAGCGACTGGGATACAAGGTAGTAACGGACTTCTACAGGGCCATTGCCGAAGAGAAACTGGACGTGAACCAGGTGCTGGAGGCCTACCAGACACAGCAACGGCACGAGCGCGGCGAGGAGGAGGTGGTGACCAGGTCGGCCAGCGACTTCGTGATGCAGGACCCCAACTCGCAGTTCTCCACACTGCACTCGCAGCTTGCCTCGGGCAAGGACGACGTACTGGTCATCGACCAGAACCTGAAGGGCATCGACTTCCAGCTGGCCAAGTGCTGCCACCCCATCTACGGCGACGACGTCTTCGGCTTCGTCTCGGCCTCGGGCGGCATACGCATCCACCGCACCGACTGCCCCAACGCCCAACAGATGCTCAGCCGATACCCCTATCGGTTCGTGCGTGCACGGTGGGCATCGAAGCGAGGCAGCCAGTACAGCATCACGCTGCACATCGTGGGTCAGGACGACATGGGCATCGTCAACAACATCACCAGCATCATCTCGAAGGAGGAGAAAATGCTCATGCGCAGCATCAACATCGACTCTAACGACGGCCTCTTCTCGGGCCAGCTGACCGTGATGCTGGAGGATACCGACCGCCTGCAGAGCCTCATCCGCAAGCTGAAAACCATCAAGGGCGTGAAAAACGTGACGCGCGTATAGCCGGAAATGTGCCTGCTGAGGGCCAGATGCAATAAAATATAGGTAGGAAGGTGAAAATTTTCAGCGCTCGACTTTCTACTTTCAACTTTATTTCGTAACTTTGCACCCGCAAAATGGGAAAGTCCCGTACGGCATGCTCCCTCGGAATCCCCCAGGGCTTGACCGCAGCAAGGGTACTTGGTTGTAGCGGCGCGATGCGGTCAGCTTTCCCACCCGCCTCTTTAGCTCAGTTGGCCAGAGCACGTGATTTGTAATCTCGGGGTCGTTGGTTCGAATCCGACAAGAGGCTCTCCCGAAAGGGTATCAAGAATTGAGAATGATGTATTAAGAATCCCCCCTCCTCTCTTGAGTACCGACAAACATTATAACCCTGCCATCTACGTGCAACTGCAGAAACTTGCAGCGCAACGGGATTGGCAGGGTATTGTGTCTTATACCGACTCACTCTCCCATGCCATGCGCCGGACGGCGGGCTACATCTTGGGCGAACGCATTGCCCCGGGCCTGCCCGAGGAGGAGATGTGGAGACTGGTGCAGACGCTGACCGGGCACGATGCCAAAGCCTACCTGGTGACAATGACCAAGGCCATTGCCCTGCGACTGGCCAACGGCGAGGTGCACCTGCGCTCGGGCGGGTCGAGGGCCTTCATGGCACAGGTCAGGGGGAACGCCGTCGACCGACAGAAGGTGGCCTCACTGCTGCTGCCGGTGTTGGATCAGCCCGAGGACATCAGATGGCTGCTGCGCCACCTCGATGTGGAGGAAGGCCGCGACCGGCTGGCCCTCCTGCTGCGCATTCCCACCAAGGCGGCCAGCTATGCCCTGTTCTGCACCCTGCGCTATGCCGAACACGACCGCCCGCTGCTGGTGCGCACGGCCCACTTCCTCATTCAGCGAGGCGACGGACTTGGGTTCAACTTGGCCAGCCTCATCCGCACATACTATGGGCTGGACGAGGTGAAGGGAACCTTCTCACTCCACGTCCAGCCCTATCAGTTGGCGCGCATCGAATCGTCGTTCGATGCCTTTTGCGATATCATGAAACTCTGAAATGCCTTCTCCGACTCGCGCCGGTCTCACTCCAACTCCACCACCGTGATGCCTGCCCCGCCGAACTGGACATGTTCGTCACGGGCCGAACGCACGTTGGGGATGGATTGCAGATATTGGCGGATGACCTGCCGCAGGGCTCCGGTACCCGTTCCGTGAAGGATGCGTACGCGGGCGGCTCCCACCAGTGTGGCATCGTCGATGAAGCGGGTCACGGTCTCGAGGGCCTCGTCGGCTCGCATGCCACGAACGTCGATTTCCTGATGAAAGTTGAGCTGCGTCTGATGCATGTGGTCCAGAGTGGCCTTGCTGATTATGTAGCGCGCCCCGCCTGTCGACTGACTGTTGGCATTGGGGTTGTCCTTCTCGGGATTGCGCGTAGAGGGTTTCGAACCGCTCTCCAGCATGTCCAGGGGCAAGGTAGTGCGTATCTGGCCGAACATGACGACGGCCTTCTTTCCCTTTATCTCCTCGATGACGCCCATGCTGGTTTGACCTTTCATGCGCACCGGGTCGCCAGCAGCAAAGGCCGAACCCGAATGGCCGGATGCAACGGGATGGCCGCCTTCGGTTCCCTTCTGACTGCCCGTGCCCACGGACTTATCCGCAGTTCCCTCGCCTCTCTTGCGCTTGCGCTCCTCCTGACGTTGCTTGCGGGCTATGATTTGCTGCATCTTGCGGTCGATGGCGTCGCTGTGCTCCTGTTCCTCCTGCGAGAGTTGGGTGCGGAAGGCGTCGAGTTCCTGTCGTACCTCCCGGGTGCGCTCGCGTTCGGCCTGTGCCTCCTTGATTTCGCGTATGGTGTTCTCCACAACGGCGTTACTCTCCTTCAGGATGTCCTGAGCCTGCTGCTTGGCCGAGGCTATGATTTCCTTGCGGCGGCGCTGCAGTTCGGCTATTTCCTCCTCGTATCTGGCCAGGGTGCGTTCCATATCCTTCTCGCGCTGGTGAATGGTCTGTCGCTTGCCCTCCCAATAGCGTTTGTCGCGAACGATGTCGAGCAGATACTTGTCGGCATTGACGTAGTCCTTGCCCACGATGGCCGAAGCTTCGGCAATGACGTCCTCGGGGATGCCAATCTTGCGGGCTATCTCTATGGCAAAGCTGCTGCCCGGATGGCCTATCTCCAGGCGGAAGAGGGCTTGCATCTGCTGGCGGTCGTAGAGCATTGAGCCGTTGATGACGCCCTCGTGGCTGTCGGCAAAGTGTTTGAGGTTCTGGTAGTGAGTGGTGATGACACCATAGCTCTCGCGCTCCACAAATTTCTCGAGCATGGCCTCGGCCAAGGCACCGCCGATGGTGGGTTCCGTGCCTCCGCCAAACTCGTCGATGAGCAGCAGGGTGCGACTGGTGCACTCCTTCATCATCTGCTTCATGTTGAGCAGGTGGGAGGAGTAGGTCGACAGGTCGTCGGCAATGCTTTGCTCGTCGCCGATGTCGATGAATATCTCGTTGAAAATGCCCGTGCGCGAGTGTTCGCCCAGGGGTATGGGCAATCCGCACTGGAGCATGTACTGTAGCAGTCCGACGGTCTTCAGGCAGACGCTCTTGCCTCCGGCATTGGGGCCGCTGATGATGAGGATGCGGTCCTTGGGTGTAAGGGTGATGTCCAGGGGTACCACCTTCTTGCCATAGCGCCGCAACTTGAGTTCGAGCAACGGATGGCGGGCCAGCGTCCAGTCGATGAGGGGGTATTGCTTCACCTCGGGCACGATGGCTCCCAACTGCGATGCCAGGCGATACTTGGCCAAGGCCAGTTCGACGTCGGCCAGAAAATCGTAGGCACGCAGGAACTCGGGTACGTTGGGGCGGATGCTGTCGGTGAAGGCTTGCATGATGCGGATGATTTCGCGCTTCTCCTCGGCCTCCAGTTCGCGCAGGTTGTTGTTGGCCTCTACTACGGCTGAGGGCTCTACAAAGATGGTCTTTCCGGTAGCGCTCTCGCCGTGAACGATGCCGCGAATGCGCCGCTTCAGTGCCGGAGCCACGGGAATGACCAGTCGGCCGTCGCGTATGGTGGGCATGACACTGTGCTCTATCAGTCCCTCGCGCTTGGCACTGTCGAGAATGCTGTTGAGGGTGCGGCTCACGCTGCCCTCGGTGCGACTGAGTTCGCGGCGGATGCGCATCAGTTCGGTGCTGGCTGTGTCCTTGACGTGTCCGTACTTGTCGAGAATGGTCTCTATCTGCTTCGTCACGCTGTGGAAGGAGAAGACTCCATCGGAAAGGCGGCTTAGGTTCTGATAGGGACTCTCGTCGGCACGAATGACGGACAGCCAGGCGTGCAGGGTGTCGAGCGAGCGCTTCAGTTCCCACATCTCGCTTTCCTCCAGATAGACGCCCTCCACACGGATACGCTTGATGGGCAGCCGCATGTCGAAGAAGTCTTCGCCGGGCAGTTGCAGGTCGGTCTCCAGTATCTGGCGCACCTCGTCGACCTGTGCCAGCAGGAAACGTATCTGGTCGGCATCGGTCAGGAAGTGCATCTCGTCTACCCGCTCCGTTCCCAATCGGCTGATGCAGTGCCCCTTCAGCAGGGTGCGTATTTCATCGAACTCTATCTTATGTTCGATGGAAGCCCCGCCCCCCTTCCCCTGCCGAGGGAGGGGGGCAGTCAGGTTCGTTGGTTGTTGTATGTTGGTGTTCATTAATTTTTATTTTTTACAGATTCTTCACCGGATACATCGTATTCCACCAGGTGGGGTCGTCCTTCAGCCAACGCTCGAACCAGGCATAGATGGTGTTCTGCCACTTGATGCGCTTCGAATAGTCGAGGATGTGATGGTTTTGCCCCTGCACGGTGACGAAGGCCGTTTCGCGGCCCAGTATTTTCAGAGCCGTGAAGAGCTGTATGCTCTCGTTGATGGGCACGTTGGTGTCGTCGGAACCGTGCATGAAGAGGATGGGCGTGTGTATGCGGTCGGCCAGCGTCAACGGTGAGTGCTCGGTGAAGAGTTCGCGGTTGTTCCAAGGATAGCTGTTGGCGGCCGAAATGGTGCTGTACGAATAGCCCCAGTAGCCATAGCCCCAGTAACTGGTGGGGTCGCTGATGCCAGCATGACTCATGGCTGCGGCAAAGATGTCGGTCTGCGTCTGCAGATACTGCGTCATGAAGCCGCCATAGGAAGCGCCGAGGCAACCTATCTTATCCTTATTGACGAAGGGATGTTCGGCGCAGAACTGCTTGGTGCCCTGAATGATGTCGTCGGCCGTATAGTCGCCGTAGGCATTGACGTGGCGAGCGGAAAACTCCTGCCCGAAACCCGTGCAACCCGAGGGCTGGATGACGTAGACAACATAGCCCATTGCGGCCCAACCGTGGAAGGAATAGTAGCTGTCGAGATAGCGACCCACAGGCGAACAGCCGCCGTAGTAGTAGACAAGCATGGGATACTTGCGCGATGGGTCGAAATGTGGGGGCAGATAGTAGCGGCCGTAGATGGTGTCGCCGCGTTCGGCCTTGAAGTTCCATTCGCCGAACTCACCCAGTTCAATGTCCTTCATGCGCACGGCATCCAAGTCCTCGACGAGGGTCTCGCGGCGTTTCTTCAGGTCGTAGACATAGAGGCGGTCGGAGTTGGAATGGCCCTGTCCGTAGTAGGTCAGCAGGGGCTTCTCGTCGGCCAGGTCGAAGCGAAGGACGAAGCGCTCCGTCAGGTTCAGCATCTCGGAACGTCCCGTCGTGGGATCGATGCGGAAGATGTCCTGATTGTCGCGGTTTTCACACAGAGCATAAATCATGCCGTCGGCCTTCGACCACTGCCACGAACTGATGTTCGGGTCGAAGTCGGCCGTCAGGGGTGTAACTTGTTTCGTAGCGAGGTCCATGCGGAAGAGGTCGGTCTCTATCATGCTGGGCGTCATGCCCTTGGGCACACGATTGCCGATTCCACCGAAAGCTTCGGGACTGCCCTGAAAGACGATGAACTTGCCATCGGGACTCCAGCGGCCTTGACTTGCGAAGCCGTCGTGGGCATAGAGTGTGTCGGCCTGCATGGTCTGGAGGTCAAGTATGAGGGCCGTGGTAAAGGTAAAGGGTCGGTGTGTGATGTCGTATTCGTAGATGTGCAGGAGCATGCGCTTGCCGTCGGGACTCATCTCGGCACCCACACTGTGCTGACCGAGCGTGATGGGGCGAATCTGCCCTGTAGCCACGTCCATAAGTTGGATGTTGGAGCGGTTGCGCCATCCGGGCTGGCGGTCGTCGGGCGTGAGCACCTGGAACACCTCGGGGTCCTCCTTAGGGCCTTCCGTCTGCTTGTAGATGAGCATTTGGCGCTCGCCTGGCAGGAACCATCCCGACTGGTTCTGCAGGTCGGTGAAGAGGGGCGTGCGGCGGAACGTCTGCGCATCCACAACCTCGTATTCGGTGGCCATGTCGCTGCGCGTGCGGCCTGCTATGTAGCTGTGTCCCGTGCTGGTCCACTGACGGAAGTCGGACACCACCGTGCGCTGTCCCGTCTGCAAGTCGATGAGATACTTCGTACGGTCGCTCTTGGCGTCGGTGTGGGTCAGCGTCTTGTCGAGGGTCAGGAATCGGCCGTCGGGGCTGACCGACAGGGCCGCCATGCGTTCGCCGTACATCAGCGTCTTCAGTGTGTAGGGCTCCTTGCCCGAAGGGTTCACCTGGAGCCGCTGTTCGCTGTCGATGGTCACGCGCAGAGTGTCGGTCTCGTCCTTGACCTGGTGAATCTTCAGCACCACGTCGTGGCGTCCGGGCACGAGGTTCTGTTCCCCACCCTGCTGGCCGTCAACGTAGATTTGGAAGTCTTTCAGTCCCTCCACCTTCACCTTCAGTTTGGCAAAGCTCTCATTCTGCACCGTAAAGCCAGCCAGCCGCACGACATCCGTCCCAGGAGCAGGCAGAATGCTGTCCTCCGTCTCGGTGCCCTGCCGCCAGGCCTGGGGACTGACACTGTTGTCCATCAGCGTCCGGCCCAGGTTCCATGCCTGCCCATTCACGTCCGTAGTGTCCGTCATGAAGGGTCGTCCGGCCATAAAGGGTTGGGTCATGCGCAGGCGCGCGACTCTCGTTTCCTTGGCACCGGCCAAGCCACACCAGGCGGCCAGCGCCATTAAAATCAGTCTTTTCATCTCTATATTATTATGATTTGTATTCTATGTGCAAAGATACAAAAAAAATTAGCAAAATGCAAATTTATCGACCGCGAATTGCACCGCCACTGCAACATCGATACCGAATACGGAATACAGAAATACAGAATACAGTTTTCTCACGAGCACTATCACCCTGGGGAAGAATGAAAGAGGTTATAGATTGTAAGTATAAAATTTTACTATATATATAATATATTATATATATAATATATTATATATATAGTAACTTCTTTTTCATCATATTGCATGTGCTCGTAAGAAAACTGTATTCTGTATTTCTGTATTCACAAGCTTTAGTATAACCGGCACTGAAACAATACGTTGCGAAAGACGGAGGAATAATATCGGAGTGTGGGGCACAATACGAAAGCCCCAAGGTCCTTACAGTACTTAAGGCCCGCAAGGCCATTAAAAATGGCAAAACGGGGTGCCTATGGAATGATGAAGCGAATCCACTCCTGGCGGACGCTGGCCACCATGGGGAGTTCGACAGTGGGAAGCACCTGGCCGTCGATGCTGACACGCGAACGGCCGATTTCCTCGAAGCGGATGCGCTGGCGCGAACGGTAGGGACTCACATTGCGATGTGTGAGGAACTTTCCTGTAAGCAACATGTACATGCCGGCAAAGAGTTGCGAAACAGCGGGGTGCGAGATGGTGGTGACGTCGAGCATGCCGTTGTAGGGCACCGCATTGGGCGTGAGGCCATAGCCGTGGGCATTGCCGACGCAGACATTCATCAGGCTGCGCTCGATGGTTTCGTGATTGACATTCAGGTGCATCTGCTGCTCCATGCGATGGAAGAGCATGAGGAAGAAACTGCTCAGGTAGCTCAGCGACGAAAGGCCCCAGAAGCGATAGGTCTTGTGCTTGATGTCCATGATGCTGGCGGCCAGGCCCACGTTCATGCAGTTGAGGAAGTAGTGCTCTCGCCCACCCTCGTGCAGGAATCCCAAATCCACCTGACGCACCCGGCCCCGCATGAGCACGTCGACGGCTCCCTCGGGGTCGTCATCGTCGAGGCCCCAGAAGCGGGCATAGTCGTTGCCGTGCCCATTGGGTATGATGCCGAAAGTGACGGTTTGGTGCAAGGCGGGATCGACCGACAGCACACCATGTATGGCCCTATTGAGGGCGCCGTCGCCGCCGACGATAACAATGGTGGTGTAGCCATTCTTGGCCAGCATGGCTGCCAGACGTTCCTCCGAACCGCCGCCCTCGCTCTGCACGAAGTCGTACTCGACGTGTTGCTCATTCAGGTAGCGACGAATCTTCTCCCAGCGCTTGTGGGTGCGCAGTACGCCACTCTTCGGACTGTATATTATTCCCCAGCGTTCCATAGTTGTATGATTTTCTCTATCTTTTCTTCCATCGGCAAGGTGGCCTCTATCCAGTGGATGGGTATGCCTCGCCGTTCCTCCATGCCCCTGAACCAAGTCATCTGGCGCTTGGCAAACTGATGGATGGCTATCTCCAGTTGTCGGAACATTTCATCGTACGAAAGCTGACCTGTGAGGTACAGCGTTACGTACTTATACTCCAATCCATAGCGGATGAGACGTTCGGGTGTCAGTCGTTCCAAGAGCGTCTTCACTTCCTCTATCATACCGTTTTCAAGTCGCTCTCGTAAACGACTGGTTATCTTCTCCCTACGCAGCGAACGGTCAATCTTCACTCCAATCGTTAAACTCTGCCGGTCGGGGAAGCGGACGGGCCCCAGTTCGAAGCTCTTCAGTACCGATTCGATGTACAATCCCGTGCCGCCGCACATGACTGGAACGCGTCCTCGTGAAGTAATGTCCATGTAAGCATTTTGGAAGGCGCATTGGAACTCGTAGACATTGAACCGATAGCCCGCATCCACGATGTCGATGACGTGGTAGGGCACCTGTTCGCCGTCGACCGTGTAGTCGTCGAGGTCCTTGCCGCTGCCGATGGTCATGCCTCGATACACCATGCGGCTGTCGGCGGAGATTACCTCCCCACCGATTCTGTGGCACAGCTGCGCGGCAAGTGCCGTCTTTCCGCTGGCCGTAGGGCCCAGTATCGTTATCAGTTCTGCCTTCATCCCATCCTCGATATCCTTTCCAGTTCAGCCTCGTTGATGAGTTTTATCTTCTTTCCGTCGATGGCCACCAGACGCTCCGTAGCGAAGCTGCTCAGCGTGCGGATGGCATTGCTCGTGGTCATGTTGGAGAGGTTGGCCAGGTCCTCGCGACTAAGATAGATGGAGAGCGTGCAGCCGTCCTCCTCCAAGCCGTAGCTCTCGCGCAGGAAGAGCAGCGACTCGGCCAGGCGACCGCGGATATGCTTCTGCGTGAGGTTGACGGTGCGCTCGTCGGACATACCGAGCAATTTGGCCAGGCTTTGGATGAAGAACCAAGCCAACTCGTTGTTTGTCTTCACAAAACTGAATATCAGCGACAGGGGTATCTTGGCCACGAGCGAGGTCTCGAAAGCCGCTGCCGTACAGTGGATGTGCTCGTTGGTGATGTAGGCACGGTAGCCGAAGTATTCGACCGGCTTGTAGAGGCGCATCGTTTGGGAACGCCCTCCGACGCCGTCCTTGAACACCTTCACCTTGCCCGACAAGAGGCAAAAGAGATATTCCGGCGCGTCTCCCTCGTGGTAGACAATCTCGTTTTTCCGATATTCCTGCAACGTGACAGCGGCCTCCAGCTGGCGCTTCTCGTCGTCAGTCAGATGCTGCGACAAGGCAGAGAGGTGTTCCATCACATTTTTCTTCAGTTCTTGCTTCTTAGACATCGCGAATTTAGCCTTGAATATATGTTTAACGACACAAATTTACTTGTTTTGACGCGATTGGGCAAGAAAAAAGTAAAATAAATTGATGATTTCTTTCTGCTTTTAATTATTTTCACTAAATTTGAATGTCCTTTCGACTTAGGACTACCTTAAAAAACAAACTGTAAAACACTAAACATAATCAACTATGAGTTATTTGCGCTTTGACAAGACTCTGATGACGAACCTGCAGGAATCCTTGCCCAAGGAAATCCTGCGCTCGAATCGAAGCGGAGCCTACTCGTGTACGACCTTGGTGGACTGTAACACGAGAAAGTATCATGGCCTGTTGGTTGTGCCGGTGCCTGAATTGGACGATGAGAACCACGTGTTGCTCTCGTCGCTGGACGCTACCGTCATCCAGCACGGAGCGGAGTTCAATCTGGGACTGCACAAGTACCACGGCGACAACTTTGCACCTCGCGGACACAAGTACATCCGCGAGTTTGACAGCCTGCAGGTGCCCACCACCACCTATCGCGTGGGCGGCGTGCTGCTGAAGCGTGAGATGGTGTTCCAGCACTTCGAGAACCGGCTCATCATCCGCTACACACTGCTCGATGCCCACAGCGAGACCACACTGCGTCTGCGCCCCTTCCTGGCCTTCCGCAGCGTGCGAGAGTACACCCACGAGAACAGCCATGCCAACCGCGACTACCAAGAGGTGGAGAACGGCATCAAGACGTGCATGTATCCGGGCTATCCCGACCTGTACATGCAGGTGAACAAGGAGAACAAGTTCGTCTTCCAGCCCGACTGGTACAGAGGCGTGGAATATCCCAAGGAACAAGAACGCGGATATGCCACCAACGAAGACCTCTACGTGCCGGGCTACTTCGAATTCAACATCCGGAACGGCGAAAGCGTTGTCTTCAGCGCCGGCCTGTCGGAAATCAAGACTTCCACACTGGCCGACCTGGCTAACTTCGAAATCAACGTGCGCACGCCGCGCGATAATTTCTATAATAATCTCGTCAACTCGGCCCACCAGTTCATCATCAACCGCGATGGCGACAACTACGTGCTGGCCGGTTATCCTTGGTTCAAGTGCCGCGCCCGCGACTTGTTCATCTCACTGCCCGGACTCACACTGACCAACAACGAGGTGGAGAAGTTCGAACTCGTCATGCAGACCGCAGAGAAGGCCATCCGCCAATTCTTGGCAGGCGAGGTCATAGGCGTGAAGATATACGAGATGGAACAGCCCGACGTGCTGCTGTGGGCCGTATGGTGCATCCAGCAGTATGCCAAGTTTGTAGGCCTGCAGAAGTGCATCGACAAATATGGCCAACTGGTGCAGGACATGATGGAATGGATACGCGCCGGAAAGCATCCCGGACTCGAGCTCCACAACAACGGACTCATCTATGCCCCCGGCGGCAAGGAGAAGGCCATCACATGGATGAACAGTTCGTCCTATGGCCGTCCCATCGTTCCGCGCACGGGATACATCGTAGAGTTCAATGCCCTGTGGTACAATGCCCTGAAGTTCGGGGCTGAGATTTGCCGACAAATCAAGGACAACACGGCAGAGATTACCCTCGAAGGTCTGGCCAAGAAGGCCGGAGAGAGCTTCGTAGACGTATTCCTCAACGAACATGGCTACCTGCTCGACTACGTCGACGGCAATATGATGTCGTGGGAGGTGCGTCCCAACATGGTCTTCGCCGTAGCATTCGACTATAGCCCGCTGGATGCCAAGCAGAAGAAGTCGGTACTCGACTTCTGCACCAAGGAACTGCTCACACCGAAGGGACTGCGTTCCCTCTCGCCCAAGAGCGGCGCATACAACCCCATGTACGTAGGCCCCCAGACACAGCGCGACTACGCCTACCATCAGGGAACGGCTTGGCCCTGGCTGGCCGGATTCTACATGGAAGCCTGCCTGCGCGTCTTCGGCCGCAGCCGCGTCAGCTTCATCGAGCGGCAACTTGTCGGCTACGAAGAAGAACTCTTCTACCACTGCATCGGCACCATACCTGAACTTTTCGACGGCAACCCGCCATTCCACGGGCGCGGCGCCATCTCGTTTGCCATGAACGTGGCAGGCATCATGCGCGTAGTGAAGCTGCTCGATAAATATAATGAATATTAAAGAAAGGAGGCCATCATACTATGAAAGTCTTAATGTTCGGATGGGAGTTCCCTCCTAAAATCTATGGCGGACTGGCCGTTGCCAGTTACGGCATCACCAAAGGACTGAGCGTGCAGGGCGATGTGGAAACCACATTCTGTATGCCCAGACCCACGGGAGAGGAAGAAAAGTTCCTCAAGATTATCAACATGAGCCAGGTGCCCGTCGTTTGGCGCGACGTCCAGTACGACAACATCAAGGACCGTTTCGTAGGCCACACCGCTGAGGACTACTATCGATTCCGCGACCACCTGTATGCCGACTTCAACTATCTGCAGGGACTCGACGACCTGGGATGCATCGGTTTCGCCGGTGGCTACCCCGGCAACCTGCACGAGGAAATCAACAACTTCAGCATCATTGCCGGCGTACTGGCTCGCTCAGAGCAGTTTGAGGTCATCCACGCTCACGACTGGCTGACCTATCCCGCCGGCGTACATGCCAAGATGGTCAGCGGAAAGCCCCTGTGCATCCACGTTCATGCCACCGACTTCGACCGTTCTCGCGGCAAGGTCAATCCCACTGTATACTCCATCGAGAAGAATGGTATGGACCATGCCGACTGCATCATGTGCGTGTCGGAACTCACGCGGCAGACCGTCATCAACCAGTATCATCAGGACCCGCGCAAGTGCGTAGCCATGCACAACGCCGTGTACCCCCTGAGTGAGGAATACCAGGCCATAGAGCCCAACAAGAAACCCGACGAGAAGGTGGTCACCTACCTGGGACGCATCACCATGCAGAAGGGACCCGAGTACTTCATCGAGGCTGCCAAGCGCGTGCTCGACCGCTCTCACAACATCCGCTTCTGCTTCGCCGGTTCGGGCGACATGATGAATGCCATGATAGAACTGGCTGCTGCCTACGGCATAGCAGACCGCTGCCACTTCCCGGGCTTCCAGCGCGGCAAGCAGGTATATGAGATGTACAAGAGCTCCGACGTTTTCGTCATGCCATCGGTGAGCGAGCCCTTCGGCATCGCACCGCTGGAGGCCATGCAATGCGGATGCCCCAGCATCATCTCGAAGCAGTCGGGCTGCGGCGAAATACTGCAGAACGTCATCAAGGTCGACTACTGGGACATCGACGCTATGGCCGATGCCATCTACAGCATCTGCACCAACGACGCCCTGCACAAGTATCTGGCCGAAGAGGGCATGAAGGAGGTAAACGGCATCACCTGGGAAAAGGTGGCCGTGCGCATCCGCTCATGCTACGAACAACTCATTCAGCGTGGCTATTTCGACGTCAACGACTATCATGCCTGAGAGATAAAGGAATATAGAATTAAAAAAATAATAATGATATGAAAACAATTTGCTTATATTTTGAGATTCACCAACCTGTGCATCTCAAGCGTTATCGGTTCTTCGAAATCGGTACCGACCACTATTATTATGACGACTACGAAAACGAACGCGCCATCTCCGAAACGGCACAGAAGAGCTACATTCCGGCCCTGACCACCATGCTGGAAATGACCAAGATGTATGGCAAGCAGTTCAAGGTGGCCTTCTCGCTCTCCGGCGTTGCCATCGAACTTCTGGAGGTGTATGCCCCCGAGGTGCTCGACCTGCTGCAGCAGCTGGCCGAGACGGGCTGTGTGGAATTTCTGGCCGAGCCCTACAGTCACGGCTTGTCGTCGCTGGCCAACGAGGAGGTCTTCATCGAGGAGACCAAGCGCCAGGCCAAGAAGATCAAGGAACTCTTCGGACAGGCTCCCAAGGTGCTGCGCAACTCGTCCCTCATCTACAGCGACGAAATCGGTTCGCTGGCCGGACGTATGGGCTTCAAGGGAATGATAGCCGAGGGAGCCAAGCACATCTTGGGATGGAAGAGCCCGCACTTCATCTACCACTGCGCCATGGATCCCAACGTCAAGCTTCTCTTGCGCGACTATAAACTCTCGGACGACATATCTCTGCGCTTCAGCGATTCGTCGTGGAACGAGTTCCCCCTGTTTGCCGACAAGTATGCCGACTGGATTGCCTCGCTGCCCGAGGACGAGCAGGTGGTGAACATCTTCATGGAGCTCTGTGCACTGGGCATCTTCCAGCCCCTCTCGAGCAACATCCTCGAGTTCCTGAAGGCTCTGCCCGCCGTTGCCAAGCAGCGCGGCATCGTATTCGCTACGCCCAGCGAGATCATCGGCAAGACAAAGTCGGTAAGTCCGATGGAGGTACCCTACCCCATCAGCTGGAACGACGAAGAGCGCGACACCTCATGCTGGCTGGGTAACGGCATGCAGCGCGAGGCTTTCAACAAACTCTATCAGGAGGCCGACCGCATACTGGCATGCAAGGACCGCCGCATCAAGCAGGACTGGGACCGCATACAGGCCTCCAACAACTTCCGCTACATGACGACAAAGCCTGCCTCCGTAGGCATGTTCCGCGGTTTCTATGATTCGCCCTACGACGCCTTCACCAACTACATGAACATCCTGGGCGACTTCATCAAACGCGTACAGGACCTCTTCCCCATGGATGTGGAAAGCGACGAACTGAACGCCCTCTACACCACCATCCACAATCAGGGCCAGGAAATTGCCGTCAAGGACAACGAAATCAGCCGACTGCGCGCACGACTCGAGAAGTACGAGCCCTCACCCGACGAGGCCGACCCCATAAAGAAGGTGGCCGAGGAGCCCAAGACTGTTATCAAGAATCCCGTTGCCAAGAAGGCAGAGACTAAGAAGGCCGAAGCAAAGAAGGCAGAGCCAAAGGCCAAGGCTGAGCCCAAGAAGGCCGAAGCAAAGAAGGCAGAGCCAAAGGCTAAGGCTCCAGCCAAGAAGCCCGCTGCCAAGAAGCCTGCAAGCAAATAATTGCAGCACATAGAAGGTAACGAATGGGGATGTGTCAGTATCGTGACACATCCCCTTCTTTATATATATAAGTATAAAAAGGAAGGACTTTGTTTGGCATTTTGCTCGGTTTGCAGTATCTTTGCACTCAATTAGGAAAATGAAATGAAAAAAGCACGCTATTTGATAGCCATTCTCGTGCTGGGCACCCTTGCTGGGTGCAAGCCGACGCAGAAAGCAGCCCCCCAGGAGGAGGTGCAGGAGGACACGGTGGAAGTGGCCCTCGTACCCGACTCCACACTGTGGGGACATCTGGGCGAGGACACGGGAATGAGCACGCTGCAGTTTATCACCGACAGAGGTGACACGCTGGAGATATACCGTACCAACCAGTACACAGGCGAGGACGGACAACTGATGGGCGAGATTCGCAACCTGAAAGACCAGTTCGCCGTCACGCTGGCAGCCGACGGCGAGAGTCTGCTCACAGCCATCAACGCGAGCCAGCTGATGCGAAAGTGGCAATCCGAAAAGGGGGAGATGCAGATAGAGAAGGACGGTTCCATCACAAGTCAGGACCTCCCCTACCGCGCTTGGCAACTCTGGAACGGACGCATCATGCTCACCAGCACACAGCAACTGGAGTACGGAACCGCGAACCGCGTAGACACGATGGAAATCGTAACGCTGAACCGCGACTCGCTCATCCTCCGCAACCGCCTGAACCAACTCATCAAGTTCGGGTAACCCACAAAGCTTCATAACCAAGGATATTCACTATGGCCGAACGCAATAAAGGTATGGTGCGCTGCATAGAGTGCCGACATGGGGAATACATGCAATGGTTCCGCAATCCCATCATCTGCCAGTGCACCGTGCACAACGAGAAATTCGTGGCCGAGGCGAAACGCCTGTGCGAAGATTATTCAGCCCGCACAAGCGGAAAACCTGAGATTACACACTACGACCACTATTAATTTTATACTTTATAACCTTATTTAACGAAATAAATTATCCTTAATAGTAATATTATTTATAATTTTGCACTAAGAAAACATTAACGATAACCAAACAACAACAAGAATAATGATGAAAATTAAGAAGTTTGCACTCGCTATAGGCCTGGCTGCCGCTGCGCTGCCCACCTATGCACAGTATGAGAAGTATGACGGTAACACCGATTTCACCAACGACGAGAAGCGCTGGGAGATTGCCTACATCGGAAGCGAACCTGTGGAGAATCCCGGAAAAGCCGTCAGCGGATATGTCACGATGATGCAGATGCACTATGCCAGCCAAAACTGGATGGAGATGTACGAGAACTGGAAATGGCTCATCAGCAACGCTCCCATCGCCACTGTCAGCATCTATGCACGCGGAGCCGTCATGCTGGGTGAACTCATCAAGGCCGAGACCGATGCCACGAAGAAGAAGCAATATCTGGACGAACTGATGAGCCTCTTCGACACACGTCTGAAGTACCTGAAGTACCTCAACGCCTCCATCCCCGAAGGCAAGCGCGGACGTGCCACCGAGGGCGACGTGCTCATTGCCAAGGCCAACTACTACCACATCTATGGCTACGGCGTGGATGGCAACGAGTACACCTACAACAAGATTTACGACATGTACGCCAAGGGCATCAAGGCCATCAACGAGGAAGGCGGCCGTGAGGTGAAGGGCGCATACATACAGTATTTCTTCTCCGTCAGCCACGAACTCTACAAGGTGAGCAACGACTACTATCGCGAACAGTTCCTCAACGACTACCTCGAGACGAAGGAAGTGTGCGAGAAGATGCTGCAGCTGGCTAAGGAAGAAACCGACCCCGAACGTGCTCAGGCCATCGTCAACGAATATGACCGTCCCCTGGCTGTCATCGAGCAGGTGTTTGCTGAATCCGGCGCTGCCAACCGCGAACAGCTCATCGCCATGTTCACCCCGAAGGTGGAGGCCAACAAGGACAACCTGAACTATCTGCGCTCTGCCATGACGGTTCTGTCTGCCAACGAGTGCGACGACACTGAGGTCTACTACAAGGCTGCCGAATACGCCTACCAGATTGAACCCACCTACGAGTCGGCCATCGGTATGGCCAGCTGGAGCAAGCAGCAGGGCAAGATGCAGGATATGCTGAAGTACTACGAGAAGGCCATCGAACTCTGCCAGACGGATGCCACTCGCGGACGCATCTCCCTCGTCATTGCCAGCAGCCTGATCAACAGCAAGCAATACACCGGTGCCCTGGTATACCTCGACAAGGCTATTGCCTACAACAACGACCTGGCCGGACGTGCCAAAATGCAGAAGGCAGCCGTCTACACGGCTCTGGGCCAGTACTCTCAGGCTCTGACCTACTGCGACCAGGCTTCGGCTGCCGACATCACCGTCAGCGGTGCTGCTAACCGTCTGTCTTCAAAGATCAGAGAGGTGCAGGCCAATGCTGCCGCCAATGCTCGTGCCAAGGCTGCATACGACGCTTACATCGCCAAGCAGAAGGCCGAAGAGGACTTCTGGGGTGGCGGCAAGAAGTAATTGCCTCGCTCGATTTCTCACTGAAGACAATAACATCCGGCCCTGTCAACGCAATGTTGGCAGGGCCGTTTTTTTTATCTATATCCTAAAGTTTCGGGATACCTATAACTTCAAGTTACGGGGAGTAGCTGCTTTCGATTACTTTCGGCTACGCAGCTGATTCTCGACCTCCGCCACCTGCTGGGCATAGACGGGAGTCGTAGCCAGACGATTCTTGACCTGAGCTATTGCGTGGAGCACGGTGGCATGATTGCGCCCTCCCACGAGCAGACCAATCTTGCTGGTGGAGAGTTTCGTATGGCGCTGGGCCAGATACATGATGGTCTGCCGCACCAGGACGATATTGGCCTTGCGGCTCTGTGAGAAGACGTCGTCCTGAGTCACCTGCCACAGCGTGCAGCAGGCATCGATGATGTCCTCTATCGTCATGGTGTGTGACTGACGCTTCACGGTGCGCCGCACTATCTGCTGAGCCACCTCGAGGTTAATCTCGGTGTTGTAGACGACAGCATGCGCCATCAGGGCATTGACGATACCCTCCAGGTCGCGCACGCTGCCATCGACATTCTGTGTGATGTAGTCTATCACGTCGTCCGGAATGTCCAGACCATCGCGGCGCATCTTGCTCACCAATATCTTCCGGCAGAGTTCCTGGCTGGGCTTTTCCAACTCAGCCATCAGTCCCCACTTGAAGCGGGTCAGCAGGCGTTCCTCCATGCCCTGCATGGCTGCAGGTGGGCGGTCACTGGCCAGGATAATCTGTTTACCGTTCAGGCGCAGATGGTTGAAGATGTGGAAGAATGCCAACTGTGTCTTGGCCTGTCCGGCCAGTTCCTGTATGTCGTCGATGATGAGTACGTCTATCGTCTGGTAGAACTGTATGAAGTCGTTGCGATGATTGTCGACGGAAGCGTGGGTGTACTGATAGGTGAACTGATGTGCACCGACGTAGAGGACACGCCGACTGGGATAAAGCTCCTTGATGCGCGTACCGATGGCGTTGAGCAGGTGCGTCTTGCCCACACCGGAGCTGCCATAGATGAAGAGCGGGTTGAATGTCGACTGCTTGGGATTCTCGGCAATGCTCTGACCAACGGAACGGGGCAGCTTGTTGCTGTCGCCCTCGATGAAGTTTTCAAAGCGATATTCGGTGTTCAGCTGCGAGTCGAGGTCGTCGGCAGGCGCCTTGCGCATGGGGCGCAGTTTGTCGTCCTTGTAGTTGACGAGTTTTGCGGCAGTGGGCGAACCTTCTACATCCATCGAGATGTCGTTGGCACTGTCGGTGCGTATGCGATACATGATACGCGTAGCCTTGTCGAAGTTGCGCCGCACGACGTTGTAAACCAGCAGTTTGAACTGCCCGTCGAGCATCTCGAAGAAGTAGTTGCTGGGCACAGCAAGCAGCAGTTCCTTCGTATCGTTGTCGTAGGATACGAACTCAGTGGGCAGGAACCACGTTTGGAACTCCTGCGCATTAACGTTTGCCTTGAAGTAAGCAAGGCAACGCTGCCACTGTGTATTTTCTTTAGCCAATGGTGTCGGTTTTGTAAGTTAAAGAGCTATTACTATGCCCTTACTTTGCCTTCTTCCCGATGAGGGAGAAGTGTACGTATCTGTGTGGGTTTTCCTTGAGGTCCTGCAAGAGGTTGGTGGCACTGTTCACCGTAGTGTTGAGGTTGCCGTACAGGGCTGTATCGTTGAGGAGCAGTCCCAGACTGTTGTCGGTGGCATTGAGCTTGAGCGTAGCCTGCTGCACCTGGTCGATGGTCTGGTTGACGCGGTTCAGGGTGGGCTGCAGGTCGAGCTGTGCCAGGTTGTTGGTCAGCGTCACGGCATTCTCTCCGGCCTGGTTGAAGGTCTTAGCCATCTGCGGTATGTCATTCTCGAGGAGTTTGTTGAGCTGCTGGCTGCTTTCGTTGAGGTTAGCCGAAACCTGTTCGGCGTTGGCCAGTATCTGCACCAGGTTGGGATTGTTGGCCAGGGCGTTCAGCGTCTGTATGAGCGAATCCACGTGCGCCAAGACCTGCTCCACCTTGGGCATGACGTCGGCAGCAGCCGACATGAGTCCGTTGGCAGCCTGTCCCACGATGGTGTCGCCGGGCATGTAGCGGTCGGCCGGATTGGGGCCCATGGTCATATTCAGTGTGCAGCCTCCCAGGACGGCTTCGTCCAGCTGGGCAATGGTGCCGTGGGGTATCTTCACGTTCTTGTTCACACTGATTTCCACCAGCACGTTGCCGGGATGGTCGTAGTCGTAAACGACGTTCTTTACAATGCCGATGTCGAAACCGTCGGCATATACGGTGCTGCTCTTTGACAATCCCTTCGCATCCTTGAACGACAGGAAGTAGCTGACGTTGCCGTCGAAGAGTTTCATCCCCTTGAGGAACTTCATTCCGAAGAAGAGTATAATCAGGGCTATGATGCCCGTAATCCCTATTTTGAATTCGCGTCTCATCTATCTCTACGTGTTTTACTTCTTTTTATAATAGGTCTTGAAGGCGTTGAAGATGGCCCGGCTCAGTTTGGCTACGCCATCGGAGGTATTGAGGAAGGCCTCCTCGACCTTGTTATTGATGTATCCCAATTCTACGAGCACGCCCGGCATGGACGTGTTGCGCAGGACGAGCAGTCCGGCCTGATGCACTCCGCGGTTGACACGCCCGGCATAGGAGGCAAACTGCTTCTGGATGAGTCCGGCCAGCTCGACGCTCTGCTTCATGTTGGTGTCCTGCATGAGTTCGAATATGATGTAGCTCTCACTGGAGTGCGGGTCGAATCCCTCGTACTTCTCCTCGTAGTTGCTCTCGAGGGTGATGACGGAGTTTTCGCGCATGGCCACAGCCAGATTGGCAGCTGCGTTGTGCATACCCAGGGTGTAGGTCTCGGTGCCTCGTGCCTGAGTTCCCGCCTTGCCGGCAGCCGTGCTGTTGGTGTGTATGCTGATGAAGAGGTCGGCCTTCTTGCGGTTGGCAATGTTGGCACGTTCGTCGAGTTCCACGAAGACGTCGGTCTTGCGCGTGTATACCACCTTCACGTCGGGACAGTTCTGCTCCACCAGTTTGCCGAAGGCTAAGGCTACGGCCAGGTTGATGTTTTTCTCTTTCGAGATGAAGCCGAGCGCTCCGGCGTCCTTACCACCGTGACCTGCGTCTATCACCAGGGTGTAGGCGCACGCCGACTGGGCCGCAAAGAGGCTCGCTATAGCTAATATAATAATGTATATATATCTCATAGGCGCATAAAAGCAGTGCAAATTTATAAAAAAAGATTGAAAAAGCAAAGCGGAAGACGCAATACTTTTCCGAAACTTTCAGTATTGCTTGCGCCGAGGCTCCGTATCGCCCCAAATCAGACAATACGTCGACGGGGCTCAGACAATACTAAGGTTGGAGCTCAAACAATACTAAGGTTGGAGCCCAGGCGATACTATGCCTGGGCGAGGACCATATATAAGGGAGGAAAATGGGGGATTAGCTCTTCAGCGAACGACGATAGTTGATGGGCGACATGCCTACATGGCGAACGATGTAGCGCCCGAAGAACGAATTGTTGGGGAAGCCGAGGCGGGTGGCTATCTCCTTGATGGACATGTTGGTCGTCTTCAGGTAGTAGCGGGCATCCTCCATCACGAACTTGTCAATCCACTCCAGTGCCGTGCATCCGCTGTACTTGAAGCAGATGAAGGAGAGGTACTTGGGCGTGATGGCCAGTTCGCTGGCGTAGGCCATGACGGGCTTGCGCTTGACGGTTGCCGAAGACAGGGCTGTGAGGAACTTGTAGAAGAGTACCTTGGAGTAGGACGACTTGGTCTTCTGCTGTCCGGACAGCGTGGCCAGGCGCCCGCAGAGTTCAAGCATGAGGGCCTCGAGCTGCGTGCGCACCAGGTCGGAACGGTACTCGATGTCGGCATCCTCGATGATGGAATGGCTCAGCTGGCTATAGAGGGCCATGCGGCGAGTTTCGGATTCCGTCAGCGACAGTTTGTAGACGTTGTCGATGTAGACGTTCTTTATCCACACGTCCAGGCGGTTGCCCAGCATGGTATAGATGAGCCTGTCGGAGAGGCTCATGGTCTTCAGCTCGCAGTCGGCACTCTGACCATACTTGACAAACAGCGCATTGGCAGGACAGACAAGAACCTCGTTGGCACTGATCTCTATCTCCTTTCCGTTGAGGGCCACGCGGAGGGTGCCTTTGGAGCAGAGAATGATGAGATTCATCTGCAAGCGTATGACGTCATCACCCACAATGTCGCCGATGTGTTTAGAAACTGCGAAGTCGCCCCCATCGGTAAATCCGACCAGGGGATTCGATAAATTCTCTGCAGCCAGATTTAAATTCCTAACCGCCTCGGTGTTCTTGATTTTTCGTTTCATCGGGGTGAGTTTTCTTGTCCTTGGCGCAAAGGTATAAAAACTTTTCTAAGTTATGGAATTTCAGTACAATTATTTTCTCCTCAACATTGCGAATAACGTAAATTTGAACATGAAAGTTATTGTTTTAGATATTATTTTAACCAAAAATAGACCTTCCGTTTGCATATTAAAATCCTTCGTTGTATCTTTGCACGCAAAACGAGAAAAACATGATTATCAAGAAAGCCGAATTTGCCATCAGCAGTGCTGACGTCACCCAATGTCCTCAGAGCAAGGAATTTGAGTATGCCTTCATCGGAAGGAGCAATGTGGGGAAGTCGAGCCTCATCAACATGCTGACCGGCAGGAAGGGCCTGGCCAAGACCTCATCGATGCCGGGCAAGACGATGCTCATCAACCATTTCATGGTTAACGACAAATGGTACATTGTGGACCTGCCTGGCTACGGGTATGCCAAACGCAGCAAAAAGGAGCAGGACAAGCTGGTGGAAATGATTCGGCGCTACATATTGGGCCGCATGCAGATGGCCAATCTGTTTGTGCTCATCGACAGCCGACTGGAGCCGCAGCGCATCGACCTGGAGTTTATCGAGTGGCTGGGTGAGAACGGAATACCCTTCTGCATCGTCTTCACGAAGGCCGACAAGCAGAGCCGGGCCAAGACACTCACCAACGTGCGCACGTTTATAAATAAATTAGAGGAGCAGTGGGAAGAACTGCCCCCCTATTTTGTGACGAGTGCCGAGACCGGCGATGGTCGCGACGAAGTGCTCAGCTACATCGAGGAAATCAACAATTCGTATCGGGAAGAGGCCCGGCCTTGAGCCCCGACCCGGGTCAGAAGTTGTAGTTCAGACCCAGGCTGAGCCATTCCTTCAGCATGAAGTAGTGGCGACCCTTCTTGTACTTGTCGCTGCTGTTGTCGAACTTGGGATAGAAGAAGAACTTGGCAGAGAGATACTTGTTGATGGTGAAGTCGAAGGTGTTTTCCCATTCGACGTTGACGTACATGTCCTGCTTGTTGTCGAAGATGTTACCGAAGACGTAGAAGCGGCTCGTCCAGCTTACGTTCTTCATAATCTTCACCTTGGAGTTCACCGTCACACTGGGACCATACTTGTGATACGTGCTGCGGAAGGTTCCGTCGTCGCGCTTCTCCATACCGTAGCGCGGACGTATGTCGTACTTGCTGCGGTCCACCCAACACATGTTGTAGGCAACGGGAGAAAGGTAGACGGAGAGGTCGAATCGGTCCTTCTTCAGCTTATAGTCGATACCGACAGAGAGGTTGAAGTAGAAAGGCGACGTGAAGTCGGCAATCACCTTGTCGGAGTTCTTCTCGTAGTTGGGGTACAGCTGTGTGTAGGCCATTGCCTGAGCCGTATAGAACCAGTTCTTGGCGGCCTTGTAACCAATCTTCGAGGTCAGACGCATGAGGTTGCTCGTCACACGGAAGGTGTGGCAGGTGTCGCTCTGCGCCGTCTGGAATCCGAGTTGCAGTTCCAACTTATTGTCCCACTGTACGCGCTGCTTGTTGTCGTAGTTGGCCTCCAGGGTCACCATGCCCAGTCCGGCGTAGTTGTTCTCGCCACCTTGGTACCAGTTTTCGGAGAAGTACGACTGGGTGAACTGCAGCGATGTGCTTCCCCTCAGTTTCCAGAAGTTTGGTTTCTTAGCCACGATGGCAACATTGTCGGGCACATCCGACCCCAGGTCTACCACGACGGCCTTGTCCGACAACTTCGACTCTACGGCCTTCACCGGGGCCTTGATGTCCTTGCGCAGGGCAGCCTCCGACATCAGCCTCTCCTCCGTCCAGCTCACCAGTCCGGGGTTGTGCGAATAGAGGTTGGCGAGGGCGTAGTCGGTGGCCTCGGCCATGTTCAGCGTGGGCGATTGCTGGAAGAGTCCGTCACCCGTCTGCGTCCAGTCGATGCCCATCACCTGGTGGGTCGAGCGGCGGTAGTAGGCAGCAGGAGTTATCAGGCGATAGAAATAAGGGTTCAGTTGCGTCTTTTCGGGATTCTTCTGAAACTCGTCGTTCGTCTCCGCGCGCTCTTGCACCAGCTTACCCAGAGCCTGGTTATATTTGTCCACAACGTCGGCATATCGTCCTGCGACACTGTCTGTTACAGACTCTTGTGCATGGCATGGTGTAAATACCAGGCTCAGCAACATCCATAAGTATTTCTTCATATCGTGAATATAATTTTGTGCAAAGATACGAATAATTTGCAAATAAATGCTTATCTTTGCGCCTTAAATGCGTGTATACATCAAAAAAACTAAATAAAGGATATGGACAAAAACACAATTACAGGATTCGTACTCATTGCCATAGTATTGATTGGTTTCTCGTGGTGGAGCCGCCCCAGTGCCGAGCAACTGGCCGAAATGCAACGCCAGGACAGCATAGCCCAGGTGGAGCAGGCCAAGATGCAGGCCGAACTGGACAAGGAGGCCATGAAAGCCGAACAGAAGACCAAGGCCAAGGCTTTCGCCGACAGCACTTCGGCACTCTTTGCTGCCAGGCAGGGCAGCCAGCAGACCATCACGCTGCAGAACGATTTGCTCTCGGTGGGCATCTCCACTCTGGGCGGCGTGGTGGAAAGCGCACAGCTGAAGCAATACAAGGACCAGGAGAAGCAGAACGTCGTGCTCCTCTCGAAGGAAGACAGCCACCTGGCCTACGCTATGGAGGGCAAAAACGAAAATATCGTGAGCGACGAAATCTACTTCCAGCCCACCGAACAGACGGACAGCAGCCTGACGCTGACGGCCGCCATCGGCAACGGAGAACTGAGGATTCGTTACCACCTGACTAAAGAGTCGTACATGCTCGACTGCATAGTCGAGAGCGAGGGACTCAGCAGTCTCTTCGCCCCGTCTATGAAGACGCTCGACCTGACCTGGACCAACCGCATACGCCAGCAGGAGAAGGGAGGAACCTTCGAAAACCGCTATGCCGCTCTCACCTATAAAGTAAAGGATAAGGGAACGAAGAAGCTGGACGAGATGAAGGATGTGACGAAGGAGATAGATAAGACGCTCGACTGGATTGACTTCAAGGACCAGTTCTTCTCCTCCATCATCATTGCCCACCAGGACTTCCGCAACGCCACGCTCACCAGCACGCCGCAGGAGAAGAACAGCGGATACATGAAGTTCTACTCGGCACAGATGCAGACCCAGTTCGACCCCACGGGCAAGCAACCCACCGAACTGCAGTTCTACCTGGGTCCCAACGACTTCCACACCCTGAAGGCTACCAACCGTCTGAGCCTCTCGGACAAGAATCTGAAACTCCAGAACCTGGTTTACTTCGGCTGGCCTATCGTGAAGTGGATCAATCGTTTCTTCATCCTCTACCTCTTCGACTGGCTCACGGGCTTCGGTCTGAACATGGGCATCGTGCTCCTCTTGCTCACGCTCATCGTCAAGGCCCTCGTCTACCCCGCCACCAAGAAGAGCTATCTGGCCTCGGCCCGCATGCGCGTGCTGAAGCCCGAAATCGATAAACTGAATGCCAAGTATCCCAAACAGGAGGATGCCATGAAGAAGCAGCAGGAGATGATGTCGCTCTATTCGCAATACGGCGTCTCGCCCATGGGCGGCTGTCTGCCCGCACTCATCCAGATGCCCATCTGGATTGCCCTCTTCAACTTCATCCCCAACGCCATCGAACTGCGCGGCGAGAGTTTCCTCTGGGCCGACGACCTCTCTGCCTACGACGACCTCATCCGCTGGTCGAAGGACATCTGGCTCATTGGCGACCACATCAGCATCTTCTGCCTCCTCTTCTCTGTCACCAACATCATCAACACCTGGATTTCCATGCGGCAGCAGCAGTCCAACGCCATGATGAGCCAGGAGCAGCAGGCACAGATGAAGATGATGCAGTGGATGATGGTCATCATGCCCGTTGCCTTCTTCTTCATCTTCAACGACTATTCGTCGGGCCTCTCATACTACTACTTCCTCTCCGGACTGACCACCATCCTCATCATGTGGGGCCTGCGCCGTTTCACTGACGACGACAAGTTGCGCCAGCAACTGATTGACTACAAGAACCGCCACGCCAACGACCCCAAGAAGATGGGAGGTCTGGCTGCACGCCTGGAGGCCATGCAGAAGATGGCCGAGGAACAGCAAAAGATGCGCAACCGATAATTTGAAAACGCAAATCGTAGATAGACAAGATGAAGATTGGATTTGACAACGATAAATACCTGAAGATACAGAGCGAGCACATCCGCGAACGCATAGCCCAGTTCGACGGCAAACTATATCTGGAACTGGGAGGCAAGCTGTTCGACGACCATCATGCCTCTCGCGTGCTGCCCGGCTTCAAGCCCGACAGCAAGTTGCGCATGTTCGCCCAACTCAAGGACCAGCTGGAGATAGTCATCGTCGTATCGGCCGAGGACATCGAGAAGAACAAGGTTCGCGCCGACCTGGGCATCACCTACGACGAAGACGTGCTCCGCCTGAGGGAGGAATTCATGGACCGCGACTTCATGGTAGGTTCGGTGGTCATCACACACTACAACGGTCAGCACGCCGCCGACCAATTCCGCCACCGTCTGGAACGCATGGGCATACGCTCCTACGTCCACTACCTCATCGACGGCTATCCCCACAGCGTCGACCTCATCGCCAGCGACGAGGGCTTTGGCAAGAACGACTACGTGGAGACCAGCCGCGAACTGGTCATCATCACGGCACCAGGCCCCGGCAGTGGCAAGATGGCTGTCTGCCTCTCGCAGCTGTACAACGAGAACAAGCGCGGCGTCAGGGCCGGATATGCCAAGTTCGAGACCTTCCCCGTATGGAACCTCCCCCTGAAGCATCCCGTAAACATCGCCTACGAGGCTGCAACGGCCGACCTCAACGACGTGAACATGATAGACCCGTTCCACCTGGAGGCCTACGGCAAGACGGCCGTCAACTACAACCGCGACATCGAGATATTCCCCGTCCTGAATGCACTCTTCGAGGGCATCTATGGCGAGAATCCCTACAAGTCGCCCACGGACATGGGCGTGAACATGGTGGGCTTCTGCATCTCGGACGACGACGTATGCAGTCAGGCATCGAAAGACGAGATTATTCGCCGATACTACGATGCCACAAACAAAATGGCACGCGGCGAGGACAACGAGAAGGAGGTAAGCAAGATACGCCTGCTCTTCAACCAAGCCAAGATATCCACTGCATTCCGCCGCGTCACTACGGCAGCCTACGAGCGCAAGATAGAAACCGGCCACTCCTCTGCTGCCATCGAACTGGAGGATGGCACCATCATCACGGCCAAGTCGTCTCCCCTGCTTGGATGCAGCGCCGCCCTCCTGCTTAATGCCACGAAACATTTGGCCGGCATCGACCACGAGGTCAAGCTCATACCCCAAAGTCTGATAGAACCCGTGCAGAAGACCAAGACGGAATACCTGGGTGGCAAGAACCCGCGACTGCATACCGACGAGGTACTGGTGGCCCTGAGCGTCCTGTCGAAGGACGACGAACAGTGCCGCAAGGCTCTCGAACAGCTGCCGCAACTGCGAGGCTGCCAGGTTCACTCCACCGTCATGCTCAGCGAGGTGGACCGCAAGATATTCAAGAAACTCGGCTGCGGGCTCACCTGCGACCCTGTGCGGAAGAAATAAGCCTACCCCAAAGTGGGGGGATGAGAGAATTGCATATTAATACTAAATAGAGGTATCGTGAAAACATTTAAAACCCTTATCCTTTTAGCAGTGAGCATCATGGCATCCTGTACTAAAGAAGACGAGAAATTAATCCTGCGTAGCGACATCCAGCTGGAGAGCGATGTCATGACTCCCGAAGCCCTCTGGGCCATGGGCCGCATAGGTGCATACAGCCTGTCGCCCGACGGCAAGCAGGTGGCCTATCAGGTCAGCTACTACAGCGTGGAAGAGAACCGCAGCAATGCTGTCATCTATGTTGCCCCCCTGAATGGAGAGAAGGACGGCACCCTGCTCGGCCTCGGCAGCGACCCCGTATGGCTTTCCAACGACAAACTGGCTTTTGCCTGCAAGGGCGACTTATGGACCATGAATGCGAAGGGAAAAGCCCGCAAGCAGTTGACAAAGACTGACGGTGAGGTGGAGGGTTTCCTCTTCTCGCCCGACCAGAAGAGAGTTATAATCATAAAGCAGGTGCCGTTCCACGACATCATAGCCGAACGCCCTGCCGACCTGCCTAAATCCACTGGCCGCGTCGTCAACGACCTCATGTATCGCCACTGGGACCACTACGTTGAGAGCATCCCCCACCCCTTCGTGCTCAATCTGGAAACGAATGAGGAAAAGGATATTCTGGAGGGGCAGCCCTACGAGTGCCCCATGGAGCCCTTTGGCGGCGTAGAGCAACTGGCATGGAGCCCCGACTCAAAACACATTGCATTCACATGCCGCACAAAGACTGGATTGGCATATAGCGTAAGCACCGACAGCGACATCTTCCTCTATGATGTGGAAAGCGGAAGCCTCGACAACACCGTGAATCTTTGCAAGGACTGCAGTGAGTTTGGCGTCGTGCCCGACGGATGTCTGCCATACGAGTGTGACAACCTGCTCGACCCAACCAAGACACTCAAAGACCAATACGTAAACACCGACGTAGACCTGAAGGACCGCAACGTTGGTTACGACCAGAACCCCAAGTTCTCGCCCGATGGCCGCTACGTCGCTTGGACTTCTATGGAGCGCGACGGCTACGAGGCCGACCGTATGCGTCTGTGCATCTACGACCTTCAACAGGACACCAAGCAATACGTCACGGAGACGTTCGACTCTAACGTCGACGACTTCTGCTGGGCTTCGGATAGCAAGACACTCTACTTCTTAGGCGTTTGGCACGCTACGGAGAATCTGTATCGCACGGACCTGAAAGGCAACGTTAAGCAGCTGAGCAACTACCAGGCCGACTTCGGTTCGCTGCAACTCGTTCCCGCCGCTTCGGACGAAGCAGGCAATGGAGTATCTCTCCTCCTGGAACGCCACGACTACATGCACCCCGCCGACCTCTATCTCTGCACTGTCGGAAATGACACCGTTGCCGACATCAAGCAGGTGACCCACGAGAACGACCACATCCTCTCACAGATAGCAGCCGGCTCATCCGAACCGCGTTGGATAAAGACCACAACAGGTGAGGATATGCACTACTGGATTATCAAGCCGCCCCACTTCGACCCCTCGAAGAAGTACCCCACCCTGCTCTTCTGCGAAGGTGGACCGCAGAGCCCAGTTTCGCAGTTCTGGTCGTACCGCTGGAACTTCATGATAATGGCCGCCCAGGGCTACGTAGTCATTGCCCCCAACCGTCACGGCCTGCCCGGCTTCGGCTTGGCTTGGCAAGAGCAAATCTCGGGTGACTGGACTGGCCAGTGCATGCAGGACTATCTGGCAGCCATCGACGATGCTGCAGCCAATCTGCCCTATGTCGACAAGGACCGCATGGGTGCCGTAGGTGCATCCTTCGGTGGTTTCTCAGTCTACTATCTGGCCGGTCACCACGACGGACGATTCAAGTGCTTCATTGCCCACGACGGTGCCTTCAACCTCGAGGCCATGTACACCGAGACCGAGGAGAACTGGTTCTCTAACTGGGAATACGACGATGCCTACTGGAACAAGGACCGCACCGCACGGGCTGCCAAGACCTACGACAACTCGCCCCACCGCTTCGTCGACAAGTGGGACACACCCATACTCTGCATTCACGGCGAGAAGGACTACCGCATCAATGCCACTCAAGGCATGTCGGCCTTCAACGCAGCCCGCATGCGTGGCATCGAGGCACAGCTTCTCATCTTCCCCGACGAGAACCACTGGGTGTTGAAACCTCAGAACGGCATACTCTGGCAGCGCACCTACTTCCAGTGGCTCGAACGCTGGTTGGGACAAAAGTAAAACTCCAAGGAGGACTACGAATTACACGAACTTATAAACAACGGGTTACATAAGCCTATAAACAACGAATTACACGAATTTCACGAATAGCCTTGGCCAAGTGACTGCCAGGAAGATTTCGTGAAATTCGTGTAATTCGTTTAATCCTTTTAATTCGTGTAATTAGGATTCGTATAAATTAGAGTAATTCGTGCTATTCGTGTAATTCGTGGTCAACCAGTTTCTGATTAATTGCCGTCGGGTTTCACCAGGTCTACATGCTTGCTGTCGGTCCAGTGGAACGACTCAATGGCATCAGGATGTGCAGGATTGTAGCCACGCGGATATTCAGGACGCAGATACTGAACGAAGGGAACGCCTTGGGCTATGAGTCCCTCGATGACGCACTTGGCTATCTGATAGGCGCCATAGGGATTGAAGTGGGTGTTGTCGGCAAAGGCCTTTGTCTGTCCGGGATACGAACCTGCGGGATAGTGAACAAAGGCACGCTTCGAACCTTCCTCACCCATAGCCTCAAAGAGTTCACGCGTCATCTGATGCAGGTCGATGAGCGTACAGCCCTCTCGCTTTGCCACCCAAGCCATGGCCTCGGGATAGTCGGCATGGGTCTCGCGGATGCGTCCGTCCTTATCAAAACTGCGGCGCTGTGTGGGGGTGACAAAGATGGGGGTAGCTCCACGCTGGCGGGCTTCGTCAACAAAGGTCTTCAGGGCTGTGGCAAAGTTGTAGTAAGCACCCGAGCCCGGTGTCTTTTGCTTCTGGTCGTTGTGTCCAAACTCCATGATGATGTAGTCGCCGCGCTTCATCATCGACAGTCCCTTCTTCAGACGCCCTGCACCGATGAACGTACTGGCGGTCTCGCCGCTCTCAGCCAGGTTGCAGAAGCAAACCTTATCGGTAAACCACCGGGTGACCATCTGCCCCCACGATGCCCAGGGCTCATCGTCCTGGTCTACGACGGTGCTGTTGCCGCAGAGGAATACGGTGGGAGCAATGGTATCGCGTTCGATGACTATCTGCTGCACCACCTGGCGGTCGCCTGTCACCTCCAGGGTCAAGAAGTCGTCCCAGTTCAGCTTGGTGCGTTCGCGTTCCTTGATGCGCACATTCTCCTTGTCGTTGATTCGGGGCGTACGCTTGTTCACCAGAAAGGAAATGGTTTTCGTTTCTCCCTTCTTTGTGGCTTCATTCTCGATGAAGAGGCGACGACTCTCGGCTCGCACCGTGGTGCTGCCCGGGCGTTTCTTATGACCCAGGGTTACGGTGACGCGATAGTTACCGTCTGGCACCTGAACGGAAGTATAGTAGTCGGGGCGATCCAGACTGTCGCGCAGGTTGAGAGTGATGCTCTGAGCGTATGCAGAAAGGAGGAACTGAGAAAATGAGAAAGTGAGGAATGTGAATATGCGTTTCATAGATGTTTAATGGCTAAATGGTGAATTACTTGATGTTCCTTTGGTTCAGGGCTTGGGTATATCGGAGGGCATTCTTCAGATGCTCGGAATAGGTCTTGGCAAAGTTGTGGGTACCCGAGAAGTCCTCCTTGGCACACATGTAGATGTAGTCGTGGGGAACATGATTGAGTACTGCATCGATGCCTGCCACCGAAGCGATGCGAATGGGGCCTGGGGGCAGGCCTGTGTTGCGATAGGTGTTGTAGGGACTGTCTACGGTGAGGTGTTTCTGATAGATACGGCGCAGAGCGAAATCGCCCAAGGCAAACTTCACTGTGGGGTCGGCCTGCAGGGGCATGTCAATGCTCAGTCGCTTCACGTACATACCAGCCACCATAGGTTTCTCGGCATTGTTGGCCGTCTCTTCGTCTACGATGCTGGCCAGCGTTGCCACCTCCTCACGAGTCATGCCCATGGCCTTCGCCTTGTCGGAGCGTTCCTTTGTCCAAAAGGCATCGTTCTCACGTTGCATACGTTCCATCAGTTGTTCCAGCGAAAGCGTCCAGTACACCTCGTAGGTATTGGGGATGAAGAGTGCGGGCAGCGTCTCAACGGAGTAGCCGTAGGTCTCACAGAATGCAGCGTCGCGGAAGGCTGTTGCCACCTCGGCCGAATCCAACATCAGGTGGTCACCCAGATAGCCAGCCAGACGGTCCATTGTACGCACGGAGGGAATAGTCAGTCGGACAGGTTCCTGCTGGCCGTTGCGCAGACGGCGGAAGATTTCGAGCATACTATCGCCGCGATTGATGCGATAGCGACCAGGGCGCACCTTATATCCCAACGTTTTGTCGAGCAAGGTGAAGCCCGTCATCCTGTGGACGCCCAGCTCCTGAAGCATGTGTCTGACGTCAGCAGTTGTCTGTCCGGGATAGATGTAGAGGTATCGTTCATTCTCCCCAAACCGCGTGCTGGACTTCAGCACTGACATGGGAACTGCCAGCACCAGAAAGACGACAAACTGCAGGAAGATGAGAAACAATTTTCGTGTCTTGGTCATAGTTGTTGCTCCATATAATTACGCAAGCGATTATTCGATTGCAATCAGAGTAAACGAATAAGCCGGCATTACATATTTACAATCGGGAGACAGACGAACTTCGTCGGTCTTGGGCCGAGCTGTAGTGCTGTCGTAGGCACCCGTCAGCAGCGTGCGTTTGCACGTCTTCTCGCCAGCGAGCAGTCCCTTCAGTGTGAGGTGAGCCTCGACGTCGTGGTTCAGCACGTTCACCAGCTTCAGATAAGTCCGCCCCGTTCGGGTATCGCGCACAGTGCTCACGGCCAGGCGCTCTCCCACTCCGGTCTGACGATTGTCAGCCTGGATGGTAGAGGGCAGATATTCGTTGCCGGCACTTTGTCCACACATCATCTGGCTGTAGTATCCCACAGTGGGTTTCACCTCAGTATTGTTGAAGTATATCATGTCGGGATTCCATTGTGTATGTCCGTCCTTGGCCAGGAGCGGAGCATAACTCGACATCTCCACCACGTCGCCATTGCGCTCCAGCGAACAGTAGTGCAGTGCTTCACAAAGAGCCGTCTCGATGGTCGACCTGCGGCCGGGCACGTGAGCCGCCCACTCGCCCAAGTACACCTTAGGACCACAACGGTCGTAGTTGTCGTAGAAGTCCTGGTTATAGATGTACCACGAAGGGGGCAGATAGTAGTGTTCGTCTACCATGTCGATAATGTCGGCGTTGCGGTTGGCTATGCGCCATCCCTCCTCGTAGTCGCTGCCGTAGTAGAAGGGACCCACCGTACCACAAACCGTGATGTCGGGGTACTTTGCCTTCACGGCCCGGCATATCATGAGGTATCGCTCCTCAAAGGTGGGACTGATGAGGTCCTCGTTGCCGATACCCAGATACTTCAGGTTGAAGGGCTTGCGGTGTCCCTGAGCAATACGCTTGCGTCCCCATGTGGTGGAAGCATCGCCATTGGCCCACTCGATGAGGTCGAGCACGTCCTGCACATAGGCCGGCATGTCCTCCATCGGAATGCCGCCCTGCTGGCCGTTGCCACCGTCACTCGAGTTTTGGCAAGGCACACCTGCCGCCAATACGGGCAGGGGCTCCATGCCCATGTCCTCGCACATCTGGAAGAACTCGTAGAAACCCATCTGACGACTCTGGTGGTAGCCCCAAATATTGCGCAGGGGCTTGCGGTCCTCCAGTGGGCCAATGGTCTCCTTCCAGTTATAGATATTGCCGATGCCGTCACCATGCGTCACACATCCACCGGGGAAGCGCATGAATCGCGGATGCAAGGCTGCCAGCGTCTCAGCCAAGTCACGGCGCAGACCGTGTCCCTTGTAGGTATCCTGCGGAAGGAGCGACACCATGTCCAGCCCCATCGTGCCCGTCTGCAGAGGACGAATGTCGAGCACAGCCTTCGTGGCCGAAGCGGTCGGGCGCAGCACGGCCTTCACTCGCTTCCACTTGTTGTGCCCGCCAGTCAGTGTGGTCTGTGCCAGCGTTTTGTCGCCCTCCATCAGAGCCACACGCACCTTGCCGCCCAAAAGACAGAGCGAGAGGTCATACTTTTTTCCCTTCTCCACAGCGATGCCGTCCCAGCCGCTGTTTTGCAGCGAGGCACCCGGGCGCTCCACAAAGAGACCTGCGGCATGCGGATTGTTCTGACTGATGCCCGTGAAGTCGCCGTGTGCATCGGTTACCAAGGTAGCACCCTCGCCCACCAACTTCCAGGCCGTCATTCGATTCCAGTTCTGGTCGCCCATGCGGTCGTGCGGGTCGTATTCGAAGTCGCCGTTCTGCACGAGCTGTGCATTCAGTCCGCCATCGGCTGCATAATTGATATCCTCGAAGAAGATACCCATCAGTTTATCGCTGATGGCCTTCGGCTTGGTAGCATCCACAACCACCTCTGCCTTCACCTGACCCAGGTTGGCAAAGCGCGATTCGTTGTCGCGAGCCAATTCGTTCTCCAGTTTAGACTTGGCATCGAAGGCCACCTGATGGTCGCGCAACGCCTTTACCATATTATATGATACACGCATGCGCGAGGGCTCGGCCTGGGTGTTTCCTATGCTCTGGGGGGCAGTGAAGTGGATGAGGTCGGTGCTGCGTGTCTGGAAGTGCATGCCCTGCCGGTTGCGGAAGGTCACCACACACTCCTGTCCGTCGAACCGGACCTGCGGGTCGAGGCACTGCCCGGCACCCTTCATATAGGGATAGTCCTGAGGACGCCAATGGATGAAGTCGCGTGTCGTGCAGAGGGCAAACTGCTCGGAACGGTCGTCGACCTGAAAGGCCAGTACAAAAAGTCCGTCGCTGCGTTGTGCAAGACTGGGGGCAAAGAGTTTCTTCTGACTGCCCCAAGGACCGTAGTCGCTACCCAGAATGCGCCCCTGGGTGGCCGACTGCCAACGTTCTCCGTCGCTGCTCCACTCCAACATGAGACCACCGCCCCTGGGCAGGGCTGCGGGTCGAACCCACACTGAATCGGGAATGGCAGCCTCTATCGAGACCAGGGTCATGAGACCCATTGCCATGAGGACTAATCGTTTCATTTCTCCGTCTCCTTTCTGCCAGCCTGCTTAACGGTTATGGTTGTGCTCACGCCGTTGCTGGTGAGCACCATCTGTTCCTGTCGTTCGGTGGTATTGGGATTCGGGTCAATGGCCAGTCCCACCTTTTGTGTTCCGGGTTCGCCTTCGGCCACTAATGGATGCACAAAGTTGCCACCTCCAGTGAGTGTCCACTTCCCATGAACATTGAATCGCAGTGTATCCGTCACCTGTGTGGCCGAGTCGGTCATGACAAAGGCTGCATCCGTGATGGCCCCGTCTTTGTAGGCATAGTTGGGCGAGGGATGGGTGATGTCGAGCCAATGCAACTGATGATAGGTGGCTACGGACGACTGGTCCCAGTCGTCTTCGCCGAAGCAACGCACCGTCAGTTGTGCCGTGCGCATCTTGCCGGTCGTGTTGGGGGTTACCACCAGCGGTGAGTTCACGACCCACACCATGTGGTAGTAGTTGGGAATCTTGCCACTCAGCATCGAGTCGGGCACGATCAGCCATTCGGCATTAGACGACAGTTGGAAGTTGTCGGTCGTGTTAAACACTACGCTGTCCAGTGTCTGGTCAGCATCGATGAGGGCTACGCCCTGGGGAATCTGTATCCCCATCGTGTGGTAGTAGCTTTCCTTATTACAAGCAGTAAATAAGGTGGCAACAAGTGCCAAACAAGGCAAAATCAGTCTTCTCATATCTTATGTTTTTAACTATTTTCATACAAAGTTACTAATAATCCGCGGATTTACCACCCAAAATCTTGCGTTTTAACGCATTTTGACTTATCTTTGTCGGGTAAAGCTGCTATAAGGGATATGAAAAACGCCTATCACAACGACATTATGGACATGCTCATACGCAGTGGGCACGAAGGAATGAACGTCCGTCGGCTGGCTCGTCAACTGTACAATCTGCACAGTGGCATTTTTGCCTCCGATGTCGTCTATGAGCGTCTCTACAACCAGGTGCGCAGCTATCTCTGGTATCAGTCGCGCCAGCGCCACTCCCCTTTCATGCGTCTCCGCTGGGGCCAGTATGCACTGAAGCCCGACGTGGCCGTGCAGATGGATCTCTTCATCGACATTCCGCGCGACGAGGACCGTCCCGCCAGGACTCCGCGTCGCGACGAGAGCCGTCAGCTTCTGCTCTTTGATTGATTTTCGCCTTTCCTTGTTTGGGGACTAAGACCGTGCCAGCGTGAGTACACTGATGCGGACATTATCCGACGCCTTCATGATGGCCTGGGCACATGCCGACAGCGTGGATCCGGTGGTCAGTACGTCATCGACGAGCAGCACATGACGCCCCGACAAGGAGTGGCGTGCCCGGAAGAGATTCTCCACATTCCGGAGGCGTTCGGTATGCGACATCTGCGTCTGACTCTTGTTGTTCCGCACCCTGACAAGCTCGCGGCGCAACACAGGCAGGCCCGTGACATAGGAGATGCCGCGAGCCAGTTCCAAACTCTGGTTGTAGCCACGTTTCAGGTGACGACGCCAATGCAAGGGCACGGCGATGATACAGTCGATGTCTTGGAAGAAACCACGAGGCTCAAGTTCGCAGGCCATGCGACGCCCCATCCAGAAGCCTAAGTCGGGCCGATGTCGATACTTCAGCCCAATGAGTAGTTGGTGCGACTCGTCATCGTGGTGGTAGTGCATGATGCTGTACGCCTTTCGGACGGGAAAGCGCGTAATGAGACGATGGGTGGAGGAATTGTCGAAAAAATTCTCGTCCTCTACATAAGGAAACTGGGCGAGGCAGCTCTCGCACACCTTCTCTTCCTCATCTGTCAGCGGAGCACCGCAAACGGCGCACAACCGCGGATGGAAGAAGGTGCCAACCTTGTACAACCAAGACAACAGCTGTGACATACGTCCTCAGAGAGATAGAGATTTACAAATCGGCGTTGAACTCGTTCAAGGCCTTCACGATGCGTCGGACCTGGTCGTCGGTCATCAGCGGACCGATAGGCAGCGAAAGCACTTCACGAAGCAGGCGCTCCGTGATGGGCATGCGCCGGACAGCCCATTCGCCGTAGGGTTTCGGCCCTTGTGGCGCCACAGGATAGTGAACACAGGTCTGTATGCCGCGCTCCAGAAGGAACTGCTGCAACTGCTCGCGCGCCGGGCAGCGCACGGAGAATCCGTAGTAGGTAGGCAATTCGGCCCTTGAGGGCAAGGTGGGAATGGTGACGAGGGGGTTCTGAATGCCTTCTGCATAGAGGTTGGCCAACTGACGTCGCCGTTCGTTATCGGCATCCAGGCGTGGCAGTTTAACACCGAGCACGGCGGCCTGCAGTTCGTCGGCATGGCTGCTGATGCCTCTGTATCGGCTTTCGGCATGCGGTTCGCCACCATAGTCTGCCATCTGCCTCAGGGTGGTTGCCAACTGGGGGTCATCGGTGGTCACACAACCGGCATCACCCAAAGCGCCCAAATTGAGCGAGGGATGGAAACTAAAGGTGGCGGCATCGGCCAGGTGTCCGACATGCAGCCCGAGATACTGGGCACCATGGGCATGCGAACCTTCCTCGACGAGGCGCAATCCGTGCTCCGCGGCCCAACTGCCGATGGCATCCATCTGGCACACACGGCCGAAGAGATGTACGGCCACAACGGCACGCGTCCGCTCCGTCAGCAGTCGCTTCATGTACTCCACATCCAGGAGGTAGTCCTGCAGCGAGGGTTCACACAGGACTGGGGTCAGCCGGGCCTCGTCGATGGCCAACAGAGTGGCACGATGCACATTGGCCGGCACGATCACCTCGTCTCCGTTCTGCCATTGGCCCAGGGTCTTGAGGGCCCGCAAGGTCAACGACATGGCATCCATGCCATTGGCCACCATCACACAGTGCTGGGCACCGCAATATTGGGCAAACTTCTGTTCGAAGTCCTTCACACACGCCCCCTGCAGGTACGAGCCGGTTATCATCACGTGCTCCATGGCCTGAGTCAGGCGTGGGGCAAAACTGTCGTTCGTGGCACGAAGATCGGCATATCGGATGATGGTATCCTCCTTCTCTGTGCCCGCGTCGGTCATCGTCTCTATGGCCTCGTCGGTCAGGGCGACCTCGTAGGTGTCGTAGCAAACCGTCCGTGCCCCGAAGCCCTCCTTCTGGAAGATGAGCCCCTGGTTCAGCGATATGCCGTCGGGAGCCATCGAGCGTCCGAAGTCGAGATACTCCATCTGCCGGAATCGTTCGTTTATGAGATGGCGGAAAAGCAGGTCCAGCGCTCCATACTTACGACCCTCCTGGCCCGAGGCGATATACTGGATATGAGCCACCTGCCGCGAAACAAATACGACACAACCCGCAACGATGTGCTCCTCGTGCTTCACGATGAAGAGTTTAATTTCCCGCGGGAAGCGGTTCATCAACAGCGTCATCTCTTCCTCGCTGTGTACGGGGTGTGCCCCATGGTGTTTCTCCAACACTTCGGAAAGCAGTGTCCAGTATGCATGTATGTCCTGGGTGTCGTTGCCGGGCACCAGTTCGATGTAGAAATTATGGTCGAGCGCCTTGCGGGCCTGCCGACGACGCAGGGTATGAAGGCGCAGGGGATTGCGCAACGCCACCACGGAACTTACATTTCGCGTGAGCAGTCGTGCCCCGCCTCGGTACAGAGCAAAAAGGTCTTCGCCTGAAGGATAGGGACTGTAGATATAGGGTATGGGCTTGTAGACGAGCGTAGTGGCCTGCAGCATGTCGCGGTAATACTGCATCACCTTCTGCATCACCACCAGCACCTCCATCTGGGTTATCTCGGGGTCTACAATCAGTCCGCCGTAGGTCAGTCCACGGTGCGAGTATACGGTACGTTCCTCCTCCACCCAGTTAGCTGGGAAGACAGCCTTTAGTCCGTCGCGGCCGCGCGGTCCCATGGCATCCGCGCCCTCGGGCTCACCTTCGTAGACGAGCAGCGAACAGTCGAAGAAGCGGTCGGCATGGTAATCCATATAGTCGCGCATGAGCAGGAAGGTGCCGTTCTTTGAATCGACTACGAAGGAATCCCAAATCTCCTTATAACTTAATGCATATGGTACTACTATCATTCTTTCTAATCTCTCGGCATGTGCCTAAAACCATGCACAAAGTTAAGCATTAGCACGCAAATAAGCAAACTTCCCCTCCGATTTTATCTGCACAACGGACAAAATCCAAAGCTACAAGTAGTCGGTGACCTGTGACTCACGAGCCGTTGCCGCATGGCTCACGAGTCGTTGACCAATAGTAAAGGAGGCGCGAAACTCGTTACAGCCTGCGCAGGGACACGACCTGCCACCGCTTTCCGTCGGGACGCTTAAGAACGAGACGATAGCGGCACGAGCCGATACTCCAAGGACGGCCAAGACTATCAGGGAGCAGAGCCTGGGAGACCGAGAGGGTAACGATGCTGGAGTCGGTCGAGGCCGCTACGTCAGCAACTGTCACCTCAGCCGCAGTCTCTGCGAGGAGGGCAATGTCGGCCTCGGTCAGCTGAGAGGCACGCCAGCGCATCTGTTCCACCACGAGGGGCGAGGCCATGCGACTGGCTTCGGAGAAACGACAGTCGAGATAGGCCGCCATGAAGTGTTCGGCCGTAAGTTCAGCGTCAGATTCGCGATGGCAGGCCACGGCCAACAGGGCTAAGAGAATAAGAAGAAGGTCCTTCCGCATGGCTGGGAAAAGTTAAATTTGTGCAAAGTTACGAAATAATCCCTAATCCCTAATTCCTAATCGAAATAATTTTTCTATCTTTGTGACGAAAATAACAACCCAAATGATAAAGTTCCTATGTTTGGGGAGTGGCAGCAGTGGGAACTGCTACTACCTCAAGACCGAAAAATGTAGCATACTGATAGACGCCGGCATACCCGTCCGCACAGTGCGGAAGACACTACGCGACTACGGATTCGCGCTGGAGGCCGTCAGTGCCATATTCATTACCCACGACCATGCAGACCACATCAAGGCTGTAGGACACATGGCCAACGACCTGGGCAAACTCATCTATGCCACCGAGAAGGTGCACATAGGCATCAACAACAACTACTGCACCACGTCGAAGGTGACCGAACCAAGCCGCCGCTATGTCTACAAGGGCGAATCCGTCTGCGTGGGCGACCTGGAGGTTACGCCCTTCGAGGTCTCGCACGACAGTTCCGACTGCGTGGGCTACCGCATACGCCAGGGCGAACTGACCTTCTGCCTGGCTACCGACGTGGGCGAGGTGACGCCTGCCGTGGCCAAGGCCATCGGAGAGGCCAACTACCTGGTGTTGGAGGCCAACCACGACGAGGAAATGCTGGCACAGGGCCCCTACCCTGCCTATCTGAAGGGGCGCATACGCTCAGGCCGCGGACATCTGTCAAACCGCCAGTGTGCTGACGCTCTGACCACCTATGCCTCACCAGGACTGCGCCACGTGTGGCTATGCCACCTGAGTGAGGAGAACAACCATCCCGAACTGGCCCGCAAGACCGTGGAGGCCGTGCTGCGCAGCTACGGACTGGTGGCAGGCAGCGACTTCCAGTTGACCGTTCTCAACCGACAGACGCCTACAGGAGTCTTCGAACTCGATATCCCCGACTCCGACCACTAATCCCCACGAACTAAACATGATACGGCGAGCCGAACAGCGCGACATAACCGCACTCATGAGCCTCCTCCTGGAGGTGAATGCTGTGCACAACGAGATTCGGCCCGACCTCTTCAAGGGCAATACCACCAAGTACGACCAAAGCGAATTGTCCGACGTGCTTCGCGACAATGACAAGCCCGTCTTCGTCTACGAAGCCGACGGGCACATTCTCGGCCATGCTTTTTGTCAGCTCATAGAGGTGCGGGACAACCGCCTGCTACAGGATATCAAGACACTCTACATCGACGACATCTGTGTGGCACGGCAGTCACGTGGGCAACACGTCGGGCGTGCCCTCTACGAATACGTCCGCAACTATGCCAAACAATCTGGCTGCTACAACATCACGCTCAATGTTTGGCAGGGCAACGACTCGGCTTACCACTTTTATCAAAGCATGGGCATGAGCGTGCAGAAGACCGGCGTGGAGGACATCCTTTAGCCCCATTATGAGACGTAAACAGAAATCTATGGAACGACGGAGGCACTGACATAGCGTTTTTCTTCGTAACTTTGCCGCAGAAATATTAAAAACAATACACAATATTTTCTGTAAACCATGACAAAGAACATGAAACGCAAACTCTTCGCCTCACTCCTCGGGCTCGCTGCAACGCTAAGCCCGACGCAGGCCCAAAACCCCATCGTGCAAACCTGCTTCACCACCGACCCCGCACCGCTCTGCGTGGGCGACTCGGTAATGTACGTCTTCACCGGACACGATGAGGACGGAGCCGACTTCTTCTGGATGCAGGAGTGGCGCATCTATTCCTCACGCGATATGGTGAACTGGCAGGATCTCGGTTCCCCCCTGGCACTGGAGAGTTTCTCCTGGGCCGACGACCGTGCCTGGGCCAGCCAGTGCATACAGCGTAACGGCAAGTTCTACTGGTACATCTGCGCCCACTCCCGACTGTCGGGGGGCATGGCCATAGGCGTGGCTGTGGCCGACCGTCCCGAAGGTCCCTATCGCGATGCCCTGGGGCGTCCGCTCTACGAAAACGGCTCGTGGGACCACATCGACCCCACCGTATGGATAGACTCCGAGACGGGCCGTGCATGGCTGGCCTGGGGCAATCCGCGTGTTTACATGCTCGAGCTGGAGCCCGACATGATACACGCCAAGGGCGACGTCCACCTCATCGACATGACGGAGGAGGGATTCGGCGCACCTCCCATGAACCAGCGCGAGAAGGGTCGCAAGTACCGTGACTCGTACGTCGAGGGACCCTGGCTGATGCAGCGCGGTGGCCGATGGCTGCTAATGTATGCCGCCGGTGGTGTGCCCGAGCATATTTCCTACTCGTCGGCCGACAATCCGCTGGGCCCCTGGCACTACGAGGGCATCGTCATGCCCCTGGGCGGCACCGACTCGTTCACCAACCATGCTGGCGTGGCCGACTTTCGTGGCCACAGTTACTTCTTCTACCACACGGGGCATCTGCCCGGAGGTGGTGGTTTCGGCCGCAGCATGGCCGTTGAGGAGTTCCAATACACGCCCGATGGCAAGTTCCCCACCATCAATCCTACCCGCCAGGGTGTCAAGCCCCTGCAGACATTCTCTCCCTATCGTCGCGTGGAAGCTGAGACCATGGCCTACAGTCACGGACTGCACACGACACAGAACCACCGCACTGGCGTCTACGTCAGCGACATACACAATGGTGACTGGCTGAAACTTCAAGCCGTAGACCTGGGCAACCACGGAGCTCGCAAGTTCACAGTAAGTGCTGCTTCGGCCCTGCGCGGCGGACGCATCGAACTACATGCCGACAGCCTGCATGGCCTCTGTCTGGGCAGTGTGGAGATAACAGGTACGGGCAGCTGGGAAGAGTGGCGCACGTTCGAGACCTTCCTGCCCCGCAATGCTACGGGCGTCCACGACCTTTACCTCTCTTTCCACGGGCGTAAGGGGCCCCATCTGTTTAACCTCGACTGGTGGCAACTCGACGAGTGCCGCGGACTGAACCTGCCCATCCTACAGACTCACTACACGGCCGACCCGGCTCCTCTGGTCGTCGGCGACACTGTATTTCTCTATGTCAGCCACGACTCACATGCCGACGAAATCATGGATGCCCGTGAACGCAGTTCGGCCGGATTCTTCATGTACGACTGGCTCCTCTACACCAGCACCGACATGGTCAACTGGACCGACCATGGCCCCGTAGCATCACTGCGCGACTTCTCCTGGCGTGGACGCGACAACGGAGCCTGGGCCATTCAGTGCGTGGCCCGCAACGGTAAGTATTATATGTATTGCCCCCTCCACGGCCACGGCATTGGCGTGCTGGTTTCCGACTCGCCATACGGTCCCTTCCGCGACCCGCTGGGAGAGCCCCTCGTTTGGCAACGCGAACATTGGGACGACATTGACCCCACTGTATTCGTCGACAGCCAGGGACAGGCCTGGATGTACTGGGGCAACCCCAACACCTATTACGTACGCCTCAGCCAAGACATGATACACACCGAGAGCGACATTGTCAAACTCGACTACCACATTCCGCACTATCAGGAAGGACCCTGGCTCTACGAACGCGCCGGGCGCTGGTATCTCGCCTATGCCTCCACCTGCTGCCCCGAGGGCATAGGGTATGCCATGGCCGATTCACCCACCGGACCCTGGACGTGCAAGGGCTACCTCATGTCACCCACCCCGCGTGATCGTGGCAACCATCCCGGTATCGTCGACTTCAAGGGCCACAGCTATCTCTTCGGACAGGATTACGACCTGCTACACTTCGAGACACGCGAACACTTCGAGCGCCGCTCCGTCAGCATGGCCCAGATGACGTACCGCCCCGACGGCACCATCGAGGAGGTGCCCTACTGGCTCGACCTGCAGGAGCCCTCACCTGTGGGCACGCTCAACCCCTACCGTCGCGTCGAGGCCGAGACCATGGCCTGGGGCTACGGACTGAGAACAGAGAAAATAGGTATCGCGGGCACGCGAGAGCTGGTGGCCGGAGCCAAGGGCAAAAGTGTGGTAAACCAGTTCCCGTTGAGCACCGGACGCCGCAACCTCTACGTCCACAATCTCGACGCTGGCGAATACATCCGTCTCCGCAACGTCGACTTCGGCAAGAAAGGTCCTCGCCAGTTCACCCTCTCGGCTGCAGCACCTGCCGCCGCCCAGGCAACCATCAGCCTGCACCTTGACGAACCCGGTGGACCTCTGCTGGGTTCCATCAGCATAGCTCCGACGGGCTCCACAGAAACCTACAACACCGTCAGCATTGCCCTGCCCAAAAAGATGGCCACAGGCTTGCACGACCTCTACCTTACCATCGATCAGGCCCAGGGCGACGTACGTCTCGACTGGTGGCAGTTTAAGTAATTAAGAATTAAGAGTTAAGAATTAATTATTTAGAGTTAAGAATTAAGAACTAAAAATAAAAGACATGAAACGAATTGCAGCCATATTATTAGTGCTTCATTCTTCTTTCTTCGCTTTATATTCGCATGCCCAGGAGGCCGTATATAACGAAGGACCTACCATGGGTTGGAGCTCGTGGAATACCTATGGGGTGAACATCAACGAGACACTCATTAAACGGCAAGCTGCTGCCATGAACAGCAAAAAGCTGAAGGACGTAGGCTACAAGTACATCAACATCGATGACGGATACTTCGGAGGGCGGGACAAGGAAACAGGCCAACTGCTCATCCACCCCACTCGATTCCCCAACGGACTGAAGGGTGTGGTCGACTTCATCCACTCCAAGGGACTGAAGGCTGGCATCTACTCCGACGCCGGACACAACACTTGCGGCAGCATGTTCAACGGCGACGCCATAGGAAAAGGCGTTGGTCTCTATCAGCACGACCAGCAGGACATCGACTTTTTCTTCAAGGAATTGGGATTCGATTTCATCAAGGTCGACTTCTGCGGCGGCTCCTGGTACCACAATGAGGACCACCTCGTCCTGGACGAACGCGAGCGTTACACAGCCATCGCACAGGCCATTCGCAACACGGGACGAACCGACATACGCATGAATGCCTGCCGATGGGCATATCCAGGCACATGGATTACGGAACAGGCATTCTCGTGGCGCACTACGGGCGACATCAACTGCAGCTGGGAGAGTATCCGCAACATCATTAAGGAGAACCTCTACCTCTCGGCCTACTGCCGCGATGGACACTACAACGACATGGACATGCTGGAGGTGGGACGCTCCCTCACAGCCACCGAGGACCAGACGCATTTCGGCATGTGGTGCATCATGGCCTCGCCGCTGCTCATCGGCTGCGACTTGACCAACATCAACAACACTGCACTCAACCTGCTGAAGAACAAAGACCTCATTGCCCTCAACCAAGACTCGCTCCACCTGCAGGCCTACGTCTGTCAGCGCTCGGGTGAGTGCTACGTTCTGGTCAAGGACATCCAGCAACTGAACGGTACACGACGGGCCTTCGCTGTCTACAACCCAAGCGACGAAGAACAAACCGTCGAGGTCGATTTCTCGCTGATGGACCTTGGCGGCACCATACAACTGCACGACTGCCTTGCCAAGCGCGACGTCGGAACGGCCGAAGGCACATTGGAAGTGACGCTCCCGGCCCATGGCACTGCCATCTACACAGCAGAGGCCGAACAACGTCTGGAGCGCACGCTCTACGAAGCAGAAACGGCACGCAACGGCTCGTATCAGGAACTGGTGAACAACCAGACCTTCCCCAGCTGTTCCTACGACGACAACGCAGAGGCCTCGGGCGGATGCAAGGTGGGATGGCTGGGACGCAGCAATGCCAACAACCTGGAGTGGGACAACGTCTACAGCCAATACGGTGGCCGCTACCGCCTGACCGTTGGCTTCCTTTGCGGAGAATCACGTAACGCCGTGCTCAGCGTCAATGGTTCGCGCCAGAACCTCACTGGCCTGAACTCAGGCGGATGGAACAAACCGGGCACTCGCTCCGTAGAGGTACGACTGAATGCCGGGCAGAACACCATCACCCTGAGCAATGCCTCCGCATGGATGCCCGACATGGACTTCATTCGCCTGGAGTGCATCGAGTCGGACCGCGTGGAGAACATCGACCACACGGATGCCTCCCTCCCAGGTCGGGCGAATGGTCAAGCATACGACCTCTGCGGACGCAAGATTACGAACAGCCCCCAAAAAGTAATCGTCGTAAATAAAAAACTTCTGTTGCAAAAATAGACGAAATTCCGAAGAAAGTTTGCACACATAACATAGTTTTCTTAACTTTGCTGCGTTAACTCTAATATAATGAATATGAACGCAACGGAAAAACCCTATGTTATCGGTCTCGACCTGGGCGGGACCAACTCCGTCTTCGGAATTGTAGATGCTGATGCCAACGTTGTGGCAGAAACCAGTGTAAAGACCCGCGGACACAACGACAATGCCCAACAGTACGTGGACGACTGCGTGGTGGAACTGCGCAAGATTATCGACCAGGTCGGTGGCATCAACAAGATTGGTGCCATGGGCATCGGTGCCCCCAACGGCAACTACTACACCGGTTGCATCGAGTTTGCCCCCAACCTGGCATGGGCCCACGATGTGGTGCCCCTGGCCAAGATGTTCAGCGACGCGCTGGGCATACCCGTGGCTATGACCAACGACGCCAACGCTGCTGCCATTGGTGAGATGACCTACGGTGCAGCCAAAGGCATGAAGAACTTCATCATGATTACGCTGGGCACAGGTGTGGGCAGCGGCATCGTGGTGAACGGACAGATGGTGTACGGCTGCGACGGCATGGCAGGCGAACTGGGACACGTCATTGTGGAGAAAGACGGACGCCTATGTGGCTGTGGAAGAAAGGGATGCTTGGAGGCCTATTGCTCGGCAACGGGCGTGGCTCGCACCGCACGCGAAATTGTTTCAAACACAGACAAGCCCACCCTGCTTCGCGACATCCCCATCGACCAGATTGAGAGCAAGGACGTGAGCATCGCTGCCAGCAAAGGCGACGAGGTGGCCAAGGAGATTTTTGAATACACTGGTCGCATCCTGGGCCAGGCCTGCGCCGACTTTGCTGCATTCAACAGTCCCGAGGCATTCATCTTCTTCGGCGGACTGACAAAAGCAGGCGACCTTATCATGGACCCCATCAAACGTGCCTATGACGAGAGCGTGCTGAAGATTTATCGTGGCAAGGCCAAGATGCTCATCAGCCAACTGGACGATGCCAAGGCTGCCGTGCTCGGAGCCAGCGCCTTGGGCTGGGAACTGCTGATGCACAACGCTTGACAACACGAAAGTAAATATTCACCATTAATTCATAAACTCATGAGAAAGAATGTCTTATACCTCGTAGGATTATTTGCTGCTGCAAGTGTCCTACAGTCGTGCATCGACAAGGACTACGACCTTGAAGACATCGACATGACCCTCAGCACAGGTGGCGACATCACCCTTCCCACCAGCAGCACGGGCGACATCGTGCTGAAGAATTTCATGGACCTCAAGGAAGACGGCGTCGTACAGTTTGTCTCTGACGGCAGTGGCGATTCGGTCTTCGCCGTCATCAAGGGCGGAACGGCTGACATCGCACCAGTCAGCATCAACGAGGTCAAGTTCACACCTGAATTATCATCCATCGACCCCATCACTGTCAATCTGCGCGAACTCACGAGCGCCAGACCAGCGCACCGGAAGATCACCGTCTCTGTAAATCTCCCCTACGTAGGCCAGCAGCAAGTGGTGATACCGGATGATAAAATCCAATTCCACTACGACCTGAACAGCGGCAAAGCCAAGTACGTTATCGACGAGACAAACTCCAGCTCCAAAAGCACCATCTCGGATGACATCATCAGCATCAAGGAAGTTGACTTCAAGGATGGTACAACGTTGATACTGAACATGACCATCAGTGGATTCTTCACCTGGATTCCCAATGCCACACTGAGCAACCTAGTGCTGTCACTGCCCGAGGACCTGACTGTGACAAAATGTACCTTCATGGGAGAGGATGCAGTCAGCATCGCTCCCGGAACCATCCAGCTGACAAACGAGGCTGGCATGAAGATTCCGACCAACGGTACCGACATACGCCTGGAACTGACACTGGCCAGTGTGAAGGAAGGAAGGAATTTCAAATTCGACGCCTCCAAGCATGAAGTTAGCTTCGGTGGTGAGTTCGGAGTAAGCGGCACCTTTGTGGTCACCGCTGACAACATCGACGAAGCCGAACTGAATAACTTCCTCAACAACAGCGTCACAGCCGAGGACCTGCAGGCCATCTACAGCACGCAGTCGCTGAAGAGCATCATGCCCGAGAGCGTCACTTTCCGCGGTTACGCCCACTTCAGCCAGCAGGGCATCGTGTTGGAGAAGTTCCAGGGACAGCTCCAGCATGAGGTAGGCAACATCGAGCCTATCCAGCTCAACGACCTGCCCGACTTCCTCAACGACCCCGACGTCGTGCTCGACCTCTACAATCCCATACTGCTCTTCAAGGTGCGTCAGGAAATCCCTGCCCCCGTCAGCACCGACCTCACCCTGACGAGCTCCAGCACAGACGACGTAAAGACACTGCAGATAAACAATATCGTCATCCCCAGCAATCAGTCTACTTACTATTACGCTGCTGACAAGGAACTCTCTGCATCAGAGAAGGCAATGCTGCCCGATGAGTACAAGAATGCCACACGGCTCCAGATTGCAAGCGGAGCGGTGGGCAGCCTCATCGAGAAGATTCCCGAGCAGATAGGCGTAGAAGTGGCACCCGCCAGAGTGGATGCCAGCCAGACACCAGTGGACATTACGAGGTCCTACGACATCGACGTCGACTATCAGATGTTTGCGCCCCTCACCATGGGACCCAAGTTCAAGCTCATCTACCGCGACTCCGAACACGGATGGGAGGAAGACCTCGACGACATAGAGGACCTCAACATGGGATCTCTGGAACTGAAGGCCGAAGCCATCAGCAACCTGCCCACCGACATGACGCTGAGACTGATTCCTATCGACCGCGACGGGAACAAGATTGAGCAACTGGACGTCAACGAAATCCGCGTCTCCAGCAGTCCAGACGGACGCGAAAAGAGCACCAACATCACCTTCGCCATCAAGGGCAAGAACGGCAAGACCCTCAACGACGCCCTCGCCGGGAAGAATGGTGTGAAGCGCCTCGACGGCATCATCTACGAGGCCATCCTCGACAATGCAGTTGCAGGTATGACCATGCGCAAGAATGCCAAGATTGTGCTCCGTAACATAAAGCTCACCATCAAGGGGGGCATCACCTACGACGCCAACGATAACGACTAATTCATAAAGGAGGTATACGTATGAAACAGATTTTTAGATACATGGCAATTGCCACATTTGCCCTCTATGCGGGCAACCTGTCGGCACAGAACCTGAGCAGTGCATACTTCCTGGACGGATTTGCACAAGGACACGAACTGAATCCTGCCAAGGATTACGACCGCAAGGGCTACTTCGGATTTCCCCTCAGCAACATCAATGTGGGCGTCAAGGGTAACCTCTCGCTGACCGACGTTCTCTACAAGAACCCCGACCCCACGGGCAAGAAACTGGTGACCTACATGCACCCCAGCATTTCCTATGACGAGGTCATGGGCAACATCTCGAAGAATAACAAGTTGCTCAGCGACTTCCGCATCGAGCTCGTCAGTGTGGGCTTCAGGGGATTCAAGGGCTACAACACCATCACGCTGGGCCTGCGCGGCAACGTGGGTGCCAACATTCCGAAGGAATTCTTCGACCTGACCAAGCAACTCTCCAACAAGGACTACGAGCTCAATGGTCTCAAGGCTACGGCCTCGACCTATGCCGAACTGGGACTGGGGCACAGCCATCAGGTGACCGACGCGTGGCGCATCGGTGGCAAGATAAAGTTCCTGGTGGGTGGTGCATACGCCAACATGCAGATGGACAACCTGAGCCTGAAACTGCAAGACCCGAACCAATGGAGAGCCACGGCCAACGCCACAATGGAGGTGGGCGTAAAGGGCTTCACATGGGGCGAACCTGAAATCAAGCAGTACAACGACCCCTCGCAGGGTACCTACAAGCAGGTCGACTTCGACAACATCGACGTCAAAAGCCCCGGCCCCAACGGCTTCGGTCTGGGCTTCGACCTGGGTGCTGAATGGGACCTAGAGAAGGAATTCGGTGTGAAGGGCCTTAAGGCCAGCATCGCCCTGCTCGACCTGGGCTTCATCCACTGGAAGAGGGTCAGCATGGCCAAGAACAATGGTGACGAGTTCATATTCGACGGCTTCGACGACATCAAGGTCAAGGACGGCAATGGCAAGACGTTTGAAGAACAGAGCGACAACATTGGCGACCGCCTCACCGACATGTATCGCATACAGGCCCAGCCAGGCACCACGAGTAAGACCAAGTCCCTGGGCGCCACGCTGAACGTTGGCGTGGAGTACGCTCTGCCCTCGTACCGCCATCTGAAGTTCGGTTTCCTCAGCACCACTCGCATCCAAGGCAACTACAGTTGGAACGAAGAGCGCTTTGCCGTCACCGTCAGCCCCGCCAAGATGTTCGAAGTGGCTGCCAACTTCGGCGCAGGCACACTGGGATGCAACATCGGATGGATTATCAACTTCCACCCACGTGGCTTCAACCTCTTCCTGGGCAGCGACCACTGCATCGGCAAGTTCAGCAAGCAATGGGCACCCCTGCGCAGCAACTACGACTTCTGCATGGGCATCAACTACCCCATTGGCAAGAGCCGCATACCCAAGAAAGCGGAATAAGACAAACTATATGTAAAAAACAAAGTCGCGGATACTTCGGTATTCGCGACTTTTTTGTATCTTTGCGCAAAATTAATATCATCCTATGGCTATTACCTTCTTCAAAACCCCGCAACTGACCGTTATCGCGACACAGTGCGAACGCGAGTTGTCCGCTGAGGACACCCAGAAACTTAGTTGGCTCTACGGCGATGCCACCCCCCTCGATGAGACTCACCTCGAAGGCTTCTACATCGGCCCGCGCCGCGAAATGGTGACCCCCTGGAGCACCAACGCTGTGGAAATCACGCAGAACATGAACATCCAAGGCATACGGCGCATCGAGGAATACTTCCCCGTGGAGTCGGAGGATGCCGACTACGACCCGATGCTGCAGCGACTCTATCGTGGACTCAGTCAGGACATCTTCACCGTCGACATACAGCCTGCACCCATCCGCTTCATCGACGACCTCGATTCGTATAACGAAGAAGAAGGCTTGGCCCTGAGTCCGGAAGAGATCACCTATCTGCACGGCATCGAACAGCGCCTGGGCCGACAGCTGACCGACAGCGAAGTGTTTGGTTTCGCACAGATTAATTCGGAGCACTGCCGCCACAAAATATTCGGTGGCACGTTTGTCATCGACGGTAAGGAGATGGAAAGCAGCCTCTTCCAGATGATAAAGAAGACCACGCAGGAGAATCCCCACAAGATAATCTCGGCCTACAAGGACAATGTAGCCTTTGCCGAAGGCCCCGTAGTCGAGCAATTTGCTCCGCAGGACCACTCTACCAGCGACTACTTCGTCATCAAGGACATCGAGAGCGTCATCAGCATCAAGGCCGAGACCCACAACTTCCCCACCACCGTAGAGCCCTTCAACGGAGCATCCACAGGTACGGGCGGTGAAATCCGCGACCGCATGGGTGGCGGCGTAGGCTCGTGGCCCATAGCCGGAACTGCCGTCTACATGACCAGCTATCCGCGCAATACCGAAGAGGAACGCACATGGGAACGCATACTGCCCGTGCGCAAATGGCTCTATCAGACCCCCGAACAGATTCTCATAAAGGCTTCCAACGGAGCCAGCGACTTCGGCAACAAGTTCGGTCAGCCTCTCATCACGGGCTCGGTGCTCACCTTCGAACATCAGGAGAATGGCGAGCAGTATGGCTACGACAAGGTCATCATGCTGGCTGGCGGCGTGGGCTATGGCACCAAGCGCGACTGTCTGAAAGGCACCCCACAGAAGGGCAACAAGATTGTCGTGGTGGGCGGCGACAACTACCGCATCGGCCTCGGCGGCGGATCGGTATCGAGCGTGGACACCGGCCGATACTCCAGTGGCATCGAACTGAATGCCGTGCAGCGTGCCAATCCCGAGATGCAGAAGCGTGCCAACAATCTTGTGCGCGCCCTCTGCGAGGAAGATATTAATCCCGTGGTATCCATCCACGACCACGGCTCGGCTGGGCATGTCAACTGCCTCAGCGAATTGGTGGAAGAGTGTGGCGGCCTCATCGACATGACCAAGTTGCCCATTGGCGACCCCACCCTCTCGTCAAAGGAGATTATTGCCAACGAAAGTCAGGAGCGCATGGGCCTGCTCATTCAGGAGGAGCACCTGGAACACGTGCGACAGATAGCCGAGCGCGAGCGTGCCCCGATGTATGTCGTGGGCGAAACCACAGGAGATGCCCATTTCGCCTTCGAACAGGGCGACGGTGTGCGTCCCTTCGACCTCGACGTCGCCGACATGTTCGGCCATTCGCCCAAGACCGTGATGGTGGACGAAACCGTGGAGCGCAAATACCAAGACTACAATGGCCCTAAGGACCTTAATGACCCTAAGGCCCCTAAAGACTCCAAATCCCCCGCCAATCTCCAAGAAGCCCTCGAGCAGGTTCTCTCCCTCGAAGCCGTGGCCTGCAAGGACTGGCTGACAAACAAGGTCGACCGCTCCGTGACAGGAAAGGTGGCCCGTCAGCAGTGCCAAGGTCGGATTCAGTTGCCCCTGAGCGACTGTGGCGTCGTGGCCCTCGACTATCGTGGACGCAAGGGCATAGCCACCGCACTCGGCCATGCCCCGCAGGCTGGCCTGGCCAATCCCGCTGCAGGCAGTGTATTGTCCGTAGCCGAGAGCTTGACCAACATCGTCTGGGCTCCGCTCAGCGAGGGGCTGGACAGTGTCAGCCTCAGTGCCAACTGGATGTGGCCCTGCCGCTCACAGAAGGGCGAGGACGCACGTCTGTATCAGGCCGTAGAGGCGCTGAGCGACTTCTGCTGCGCCTTGGAAATCAATGTGCCGACGGGCAAGGACAGTCTGTCGATGAGCCAGAAATATCCCGACGGATCGAAGATAATATCCCCGGGCACCGTCATTGTCACCAGTGGCGGCGAGGTGAGCGACATCCGCAAGGTGGTCAGCCCCGTGCTGGCCGACGAACCTCAGTCGGCGCTCTACCACATCGACTTCTCTTTCGACGAGCTGCGCCTTGGCGGCAGTGCCTTTGCTCAGAGCCTGGGCCTGGTGGGCAGTGATGTGCCTACGGTGACAAATCCCGAATACTTCCGCGATGCCTTCGAGGCCGTGCAGGAGTGTGTGCGCAAGGGTCTGCTGCTGGCTGGTCACGACATATCGGCCGGCGGACTCATCACCTGCCTGCTGGAGATGTGTTTTGCCAACACAAAGGGTGGTCTGAAGGTGAACCTCAACAAGTTCGAAACCGACGACCTGACGAAGATTCTCTTCGCCGAGAACCCGGGCGTCGTGGTACAGGTGGCCACGAAGCACGAGGCCGAGTTCAAGAAACTGATGGACGAGATGGGCGTGGGATACATCTACATTGGTGTGCCGGCACGCGAACGCGTCGTACGTCTGCGCAAGGACGACTTCGAGGAGACTCTCGACATCGACCAGCTGCGCGACACATGGTACCGTCCCTCATATCTGCTCGACCGCCGACAGAGCATGAACGGATGCGCCGAAAAGCGCTTCGAGAACTATAAGCTTCAGCCGCTGGAGATGCGCTTCTCGCCCAAGTTTACGGGCCGCATGAACCAGTTCCACATCAGTGCCGACAGGCGTAAGCCGAGCGGCGTGCGTGCTGCCATCATCCGCGAGAAGGGAACAAACGGCGAACGCGAGATGGCTTATTCGCTCTACCTGGCCGGCTTCGACGTGAAGGACGTCATGATGACCGACCTCGTGAATGGCCGCGAGACGCTGGACGACGTGAACATGATTGTCTTCTGCGGCGGATTCTCCAACAGTGACGTACTGGGTTCGGCCAAAGGTTGGGCCGGAGCCTTCCTCTTCAACCCCAAGGCCAAGGAGGCACTCGACCGCTTCTACAGTCGCCCCGACACCCTCTCGCTGGGCATCTGCAACGGCTGCCAGCTGATGGTGGAGCTCGGTCTGATAAAGAAAGAAGAAGCAGAAATTAAGAATGACGAACGCCCACGCATGCTGCACAACGACAGCCATAAGTTCGAGTCGGCCTTCGTCGGACTTTCCATCCCCAAGAACCAAAGCATCATGCTCGGCTCGCTGAGCGGACAGAAACTGGGCATCTGGGTGGCTCACGGCGAGGGCAAGTTCTCATTGCCCGGACAGGAGGAAGACTACAACATCGTGGCCAAGTACAACTATGCCGACTATCCCGCTAATCCCAACGGCAGCGACTTCAGCGTGGCTGGTATCTGCTCAGCCGACGGCCGCCATCTGGCCATGATGCCCCACCTGGAGCGTGCCATCTTCCCCTGGCAGTGTGCCTGGTATCCCGAGGAGCATCGCATGGACGAGGTGACACCTTGGATTGAGGCCTTTGTGAATGCTCGCCGGTGGGTGGAGGAGAAAATGAGAAAATGAGAAAATGAGAGAATGAGGGAATGAGAAATGTGGGAACTCTTTAGTACATTCTTCCGCATCGGACTGTTCACCATCGGTGGCGGCTATGCCATGATTCCGCTCATCGAGGCCAAGGTTGTCGACGAGAAGCGGTGGGTGGCACGTGAGGAATTGCTCGACCTGATAGCCGTAGCCCAGTCGTGCCCGGGCATCTTTGCCATCAACATCGGCATCTTCATCGGCTACAAACTGAGAGGAAAGCGCGGCGCCGTCGTCACCACCCTGGGCACTGCCCTACCCTCGTTTCTCATCATCCTGGCCATCGCCCTCTGCTTCCAGCAGTTCCGCGACAACGTCTACGTCGAACGCATCTTCCGAGGCATACGTCCGGCCGTGGTGGCACTCATCGCCGCCCCCGTCTTCAAGATGGCGCAGATGGCCAAGATCAGTCGCTACAACATCTGGATTCCCATCCTGGCCACCGTGCTCATCTGGCTCCTTGGCGTCAGTCCCATCTACGTCATTCTGCTTGCCGGCATCGGAGGTTATCTCTACGGGCAAATCAAGGACGACAAGTTATAAACAGTAAACAGTAAATAGAAAAGGTAATATCGTAATGCTCAGTCTTTACTTCCTTCTCTTTTGGACATTCTTCCAGATAGGCCTGTTCGGCTTCGGCGGTGGCTATGCCATGATATCGATGATACAGGGCGAGGTCGTCGGCCACTACCATTGGATGACCACCAGCCAGTTCACCGACATCGTAGCCGTCTCGCAGATGACCCCCGGCCCCATAGGCATCAACTCGGCCACCTACGTAGGCTACACGGCCCTCACCAATGCCGGGCACGCCTGGTACTGGGGCATCCTGGGCAGTGTCATATCTACGTTTGCCGTTGTCCTGCCCTCATTTATACTGATGATACTCATCAGCCGTTTCCTCATGTCATACAAGAATCACCCCGTCGTGGAACACGTCTTCTCGTGGCTCCGTCCGGCTGTCGTAGGTCTGTTGGCTGCCGCTTCGCTCTGCCTGATGACGCCCGAGAACTTCTCCACACCTGGCGACAATCCCTGGCAGTTCTGGATAAGCGTAGCGCTCTTCCTTTTTGCCTTTGTCAGTACAAAGGTCTATCGCATCAACCCCATCCGGGTCATCCTGCTCTGCGGACTGGCCGGCCTGCTGGTTATGTAACTCGGTCTGCCGCCTCACCCCCGCTTGCGACGTTTATTCAGCCGCCCGGCAATGGGGCCCATCAGAATGATGCCACCTGCTATGGCTATGGTCACCTTGAGGGCAGTGAACCCCGTGGTAGCCGCCAATCGCAACTGGTCGCCCACCAGATAATATGCCGTCCAGAAGATGCCGCCTCCGGGCACGAGCGGTATGATGCCGCAAATGAGGAATACCGTGGAGGGACACCGGCACACGATGGCCAGCACGGCACTCATCGCAGCCACCGTCAGGGCTCCCATGAAGGCAGCAGCCACCACATGCTGCACACCCCACTGCAACACCCACAGATAGACCATCCACCCCATCATTCCGGTCAATCCGCAATACAGATAGCACCGGCGCGGAGCACCGAAAAGGGCCGAGAAGCCCACCGTGCCGATGAAGGCCGCTGGCAGCTGTACAAACCACGACGCTGCAAAGGCATCGGTCGTAGGCCGACCGAGTTGCATCAGTCCGTCGGACAGCAAGCCGTCGAGGATGAAGGCCAGCGCCACCCCGAGCGCTATGCACACAAAGGCCAGGAAGGCGTCCATCAAGCGGGTAGCTCCGGCTATATAGTCTTCGTTGCCCAGGTCGCGCATGCCATTGGTGAAGGGCACTCCGGGCACCAGGGCAATGATGGTGCCGATGATCATGTTCGGCAGATGCTCGCCGAAGCCCATTGTCACGGACAACACACAGAGCAGACCGCCCACCAGTCCGCCGAACAGATTATTGAAGATGCGACTCATGTGGACAAAGTTCATGAACAGCCCCAACGGCAGACCGCAGACAAAGGTGGCCGCAGCATCCGTCAGACTGCCTCCGAAGAGGATGCAGAACGAGGCCACTCCCAGCGCTATGCCCAACACGACCTCCCACCAGGGCATCGCCTTCCCGGCACGGATGGAACGCAAGCGCGCTTCCAGATTGTCAAGCGGCATCCGGGTGGCCACCACATCGCGGCTCAGTTGGTTCACCTCCACCACTCGGCTCAATTGTGTGCCACGTATCGGTATGAACTCCGCGCGTGCATATTGGTTTCCGGTAGTGATGATGCCGTTGCTCAGCACAAAGAAGCTCTCGCCCTGCACATCATAGGTCGACGCGATGCGTTCCATCGTCTCCTCCACGCGGCTTATCTCCGCCCCGTTCTCCAGCAGTATGTGCCCTGCTTCCGTTGCCAGTCGCAGCGCCCGTTCCTGTTCTCCTTGTTCTATTGTTTCCATGACAGTTCGTCCGTTACATTTCAGGGCAAAGATACTGCTTTTTTTCTGGATTCTGCCATCTTTCCCCATAGTTTTTTGATATATCCCGCAAGGCCCGATTTTACGCCCCCGTTAGGACTGGGTTCAATCGACGTATTGTCTGACCTCCAACCTTACTATTGTCTGACCTCCAACCTTAGTATTGTCTGAGCTCCATCGACGCCAGGCCTGATTCGCCCCCTCGCGTAGCCCCCTCAGAAGGGACATAGTTGAAGCAGGTGCTGCGCATCACCGTCTACGGTTTCCCTGCCGTATATCGGAATTAGGCCGCAGCGCATAAAAAAACGCCCGACACTGTGATTCAGTGCCGGGCGTTTATATATATAAGGAAGGGAATGTTCTACTTCATCCCTCGGGCCTTATAGATGCGGTCCTTGGCATCGGCTATCTCCTGGAACTTGCGCTCGGCCTGGCGACGAATGTCCTCGCCAAGGGAAGCTACGCGGTCGGGATGGTTGTCGCGAGCCATGCGCTTGTAGGTCTGGCGCACCTCGTCGTCTGTGCAATCGGGATGCAGTCCCAGCACGCGATAGGCATCGTCAAGTGTCTTGCCACCCAGACCAAGCATCTGCTCGGCCGTGCCACCGTCCAGCCCCATGTTCAGGCATATCTGGCGCAGGGCCTCGCGCTCCTCCGATTGCACCTGGCCATCGGCCTTGGCAATCTCGCAGAGCATGGCAATGAGCTGCAGGCGCTGCTCCGTAGGCATGGCAAAGGCCAGTTGCTGGCAGACGGCCACTATCTGGCGCATCCATTCGGTCTGGCCCATGCGCTTCTTCTCGTCGAAGAGGCGGAGCAGGATGTCTTCGCCTTCATGCTCGGCATCGGCGGAGAAGTTGGTGCGCAGGAAGCGACGTACGTACTCCATCTCGGAGTGCATGATGCGACTGTCGGCATGGATGATGTGTGCCGCGAGCACCATGAGCGAGAAGAGGAAGCCATTGCGGTTGCCCTGCTGCTGACGCCTTTGCCAGGCTGCATCTGCCGCATCGTCTCCCATACCGGCATCGCCGGGCTGGAAGTAGTTGCTCTCGTCGAACACCGAATCAGCCAGTGCGCCCAGGACGATGCCTGCCAGCATGCCCAACGGACCGCCACTGAGCAGCCCGAGGAAGCCTCCTATCCATTTACCTATTGCCATCGCTTATGGGATTTTGTCGCACGAGTTTTACTTGCGGTCGTCTATATTGTCGCCAGGGGTCTCCTGAAGGTCCTCTTCGAAGTCGGTCACTCCGTTCTCGATGAGGATGTTGTACCACTGGATGAGTTTCTTGACGTCGGAGGTGTGTACGCGGTCGCGGTCGAACTGGGGCAGCACGTCTGCCATGAACTGGAAGAGCTGGTCCTTGGAGGCTGTCTTCAGGTCGATGTCTGTGACGGCCTTGCCCTCCTGCTTCGTCTTGATGTTGTTGAGCACCTGGCGCAGGGGCACCTCTTCGTCGTCGGTGTACATGGCGATGTCGGCCAGCGAGATGATGCGGTCGGTACCGAAAGCAGGCTGACGCTTCTTGGCGGCGTCGAGCGACTCAACAACGAGGCTGCGATTGCCGCGAGATACCAGGCGATAGAGCCCGGGTTTGCCAGAAATGGCGAGAATAGTCTTTAACATTTACGTTTTAGTGATTTAGGATTTACAATTTATTTTGTCAATCTCGATATTATCTGTTTCAGTTGGGCATGGAGGTCGGCGGTTCCGTCGTTCAGGATGCGATAGTCGGCACGCCGTGAGGCCACGTCGGGCCGCTGGCTCTGCATGCGGCGGAGCACCTCGTCGGGCGACAGGGCATCACGATGGGCAACACGCTGGAGGCGTATCTCCTGCGGTGCATCCACGAATAGGACATGGTCTACCTCGTCCTGGAATCCGCTCTCGTACAGGATGGCACTCTCGATGGCCACGATGGGCGAATCGGCAAAGTGCCGGAGCCACTCGTGGAGGTCGCGACGGACGGCCGGATGTATGATGCCATTGACCTGTGCGGCATGTTCGGCCGACGCAAAGAGGTACTGGGCCAGGCGCTGCTTGTCCAGTTCGCCTTCGCTGTCGTAGACGCCCTCTATCAACTGGCTCAACGATTCGATGACGTCGATGTCGGTGAGCGTGATGATGCGGGCATGGATGTCGCAGTTGTAGACGGGGATACCTAACTCCTCGCTCAAGATGCGGCAGACATACGACTTGCCGCTACCGATACCTCCCGTCACACCCAGTTTCACCATCGTCAGTTCAGTCTTCTGAAAAGGTTTCTACCAGGAAGTCGACCTCAGCGGGTTCGATGTGGACGTTGCTCACGCCCTCGGGTATGCTCTTGAGCCGGATGGGTATCTTTGATACGCCTTGTCTCTGGAGGTCGAGAATCTCCTCGTAGGTGATGACGGAGACAAACTTGTCGCGCGTCACTTCCTTATTGTGCTCGAAACCCACGGTGTAGGTCACCTTCACTGTCGAGGGGAAGGTGCGCAACTCACGGTCGCCGGGGAAGTTGAGGGAGACGATGGGTATCTCGATGGTATTCTCCATGTAGAAGTCGACACGCGCAGTCACCTTCACGCGGTCGGGTTCCATCTTGGCACCGCGGATGGGGCGAAGTCCGACTTCGAAGGTGGCATTCTCCTTAAGCCCGGCCACGGAGAGGGGCTGGGTCTGCACGGCAGTCAGCGTGTCGAGTGTGGCAGCCGAAGCAAAGACATTGACCTCGACAGGGTCGGTGGTGACATCGTAGAGATAGAATCGGGAGTCGGTTTTCACGTCACCCGTTATCTTCACTGGCACCAGGGCATTCATGCCGTGATTGTAGAAATATTCCAACGTATCGGGATGTATCGTCTGCACCTTCGAACTTCCGGCCAGTCGGGTCTGCAGCATCTTCAGGACATCGGCTTGGGGTATGCGCACATGGCCACTGGCCGCACTACCGCCGTAGTCGGCAAAGGAAAACCGCAAGGGGTTGACGTCGTCGCGCCAATAGCGAATCAGCATGGACCCTCTGTCTCGGACCACCACGGTAATCACTTTGGGCAAGGGAGTCGTGATGACGACCTCTTCTGGGACATTGGTAAGTTCCACAGGGACGACCACCTCCATCTCGAAGGTCTCGTCGAGGGTCTGCAGCAACCAGAAGCCTGCCGACACGACAAGGAAGAAGAGGAACACGAGGATGTCGTGCCCACGACGTTGAAAGACAAAGTCGGAGCACTTCTTCCAGAAGTTTTGAAACCAGAACTTATCCATGCCCTAAGAGAGCGATGCGCTGAAGGGGGTTGCGATACGCAGCTTATGCCTTGTCGCTTACAGGAGCTGTAGCGAAGACAGAGTTGCGGTCTACCTTGACACGAACATCACGGGCAACCTCAATCATGAGCGTGTTGTCGGCATCCTCGATGGACTTCACCGTACCATACAGTCCGCCAGCCGTTACCACCTGGCTGCCCACAGTGATGGAGTTGCGGAAATTCTGAATCTCCTTCTGCTTCTTCTGCTGAGGACGAATCATAAAGAACCACATGATAGCGAAGATGACTGCCATCATGATGAGGAAAGACATGCCGCCACCTTGTGGCTGTGCTGCCTGCAGTAAAATAAACATTGCTTTCATATTTATATATATATTATTATTATTAATTCTTAACTCTTAATTCTTAATTTTTATCAATGACACCGTCAGCAATGAGCCCCTTGGCTATGTTGTCGAGCATGCCATTGATGAAACTGCCGCTGCGCGGAGTGCTATAGGCCTTGGCAATCTCCACATACTCGTTGATGGAGACGTTGAGTGGAATATCGGGGAAGGAAGTAATCTCAGCCAGTGCCACCTGCATAATCAGGAGGTCCATCGTACAGATGCGGTTGACTTCCCAGTTCTGCGTGCGCTCGGATATGAGTTTGGTGTAATAGTCGCTGTTCTTGATGGCTGTACGGAACAAGGTGACAGCAAACTTGCGGTCTTCGTCGTCCTTAAACTCAGGCAGGAGCGGCTGCCAGGGGCCCTGACCGGAATCGAAGCGTCGGATGGTCTTCAGTACAAAGGTATCGACGATGGCCTTGTCGTCGTTCCAATAGAGACTGCGGTCCTCGAGAATCTCGTCCAACTCATCGTTGTCGCAGATGAGCTGACGGTAGATCTTGCGCCACACCTCACGGTCCTCCTCGTACGAGCCCGGACCGCTCTGTGCATATTCCTTATAGAAGGGCTGCTCCAGAATGCGCTTGTACATGCGCCTCAGGAAGTCATCCTCGTCGCCCCATACATTGTTTTTCTCCTGGAAAGAGCGCAACTGCTCGTTGTTGCGAAGCTGAGCAAGGAAGCGGTTATTGATAAACTTGGTGGGAATGTCGTCACGCAATTGCAGGCGGTGGGCTCTGTTCACCTCCACCTCTACCATGCGATGGGCCATGTGGTCGATGCTGACCATCAGCAGAAGCAAGGTATTGTACAATTCGTATGACTTATCAAGACTAAAAAGGAATTCTTTTTCAGCTTCCTCCAGCGTTTTATCACCATTTTGGTAGTAGGCGTATGCGAGTTGAACTACCTTGATTCTAATCAGTTCGCGGTTTATCATATAGTCAATTTATCAAAGAATGCTCATTATTTTTCTCAAATGCAGTGCAAAATTACGCAATTTATGTCTAAGAAACGCATTTTATGAGTTTTTTTTTTGGTAGTTATGAAAAATAGATGCAAATTTGGGGTCGAAAACTCAAATTCATTGTAAATAACTATGGAAAAACTAAAGAATTCTGAAGAAAGCAGAGAAAAAGAAATTGTGTTCTCGCGCACCATCAAAGCTGGTAAGCGCATCTACTATGTCGACGTCAAGCGAAACAAGAAGAACGAACTGTATCTGGCCGTCACGGAAAGTAAGAAGATTGTCGAAGGCAACGATTTCGCTAACTTGACCATAAGCTTCGAGAAACACAAGATATTCCTCTATCAGGAAGACTTCGAAAAGTTCCTTGCAGGAATGAACGAGGCCATTTCTTTCATCGAAAAAGAGCAGGGAAAGGCCGAACCACGTCCCGACTATGACGACAAAGAAATAAAAATCGACATGGATTTCTAAAATAATACACAATTCCTAATACATAATTCATATTTTTTTTGTACCTTTGCACCCGCTTTCGGAGCACATCCGTGTGATGGCGAATTAAGCATGAGAACTTAATTTAGAGTAACACAACAAAAAAGAAAAGAAATGAAAAGTATCGAAATCAAAGGTACAGCCCGTACCGAGACCGGCAAGAAAGCAACCAAGCAACTGCGCAAGGAAGGTGGAGTACCCTGCAACCTCTATGGTGAGGCTCGCGGCGAGAACGGCCTGCCCCAGGCCCTGAGTTTCTGCGTACCTGCATCAGGTCTGCGCAAGTTGGTCTACACCCCCGAAATCTACAGCGTAAACCTCGACGTTGATGGCAAGAAGTACACCGCCGTAATGCGCGAACTGCAGTTCCATCCCGTCAGCGACCAGCTGCTGCACGTCGACTTCTATGAGGTTAACGAGACGAAGCCCATCGTGATGGAAGTGCCCATCAAGCTGAATGGTCTGGCTGAAGGTGTACGTGCCGGTGGTAAGTTGGCTGCCAACGTGCGCAAGCTGAAGGTTCGTGCTCCCTACACACAGATTCCCGAGCGTCTGGACATCGACGTTACCAACCTGGGTCTGGGTAAGACCATCAAGGCAGGCGAACTGCAGTTCGAAGGCCTCGAACTGGTAACTCCCGCCAGCGTAGTAGTATGTCAGGTGAAGATGACACGTAGCGCCATGAGCGCCGCTGCCAAGGCTCAGGATTAATGCTTAACCTGCTGCGCCGAATCTTCGTTCGCACTGAAGAAGAAAAGCAAACGATGAAGCACCTGATAGTAGGGCTGGGTAACATCGGACCTGAGTACGAAGGTACCCGCCACAATATCGGATTCAGAATATTGGACGCCTTCGCTAAGGCGTCCAATATTTCGTTTCAGGACAAGCGATACGGCTTCGTTGCCCACATGAGGGTGAAGAACCAGGAACTTGTCCTCTTGAAGCCGTCAACATACATGAACCTCTCGGGCAATGCCGTCCGCTACTGGATGCAACAGGAGAAGATTCCCCTCGAGAATCTGCTCGTCCTGGTCGACGACCTCAGTCTGCCCGTAGGCACCATACGCATGCGACAAGGCGGAAGCGACGCCGGACACAACGGTCTGAAACACATTGCACAGATGCTGGGCACCCAGGCCTACAACCGACTGAAGTTCGGCATCGGCAACGACTATCCGCGCGGGGGGCAGATTGACTTCGTACTGGGGCGCTTCAGCCCTGAAGACGAGAAGGTTGTCGACGAGAGAGCCCTTGTGGCCTGCGAAGCCATCAAGGCATACGCCCTCAGCGGCATGCAGTTCGCCATGAACCATTACAACGGAAAGTAACACCACTTTTTTTTGGCATTTCGCTCTTTTATTCGTACCTTTGTCGCTATATGGACAAGAAAACGAGTGAGGAACTGGTAAAAAGGTTCCTGAAATACGTGTCGTTTGACACACAATCGAGCGAAGAGAATGAGGACAAATGTCCCAGTACGGACAAACAGTTCGAACTGGCCCGTTACCTGAAGGAGGAACTGGAGGGTATGGGCCTTGCCGACGTGGAGATGGACGAGCATGCCTACGTCTATGCCACACTGCCGGCCAATACCGCACGCGAACTGCCCACCATCGGCTTCATAGCCCACATGGACACAAGCCCCGACATGAGCGGCACGAACGTACGTCCGCGCATCATCCGCAACTATGACGGCAGCGACATCGTGCTCAACGAGGCACAGGGCATAGTGACTCACGTCAGCCAATTCCCCGAACTGCGCGAGCATGTGGGCGAAGACCTCATCGTGACCGACGGCACCACACTGCTCGGCGCCGACGACAAGGCAGGCATAGCCGAGATTGTGACGGCCATCGCCTGGTTGCAGGCCCATCCCGAAGTGGAACACGGAAAGGTGCGCATCGCCTTCAACCCCGACGAGGAAATAGGTCTCGGAGCCCACAGGTTCGACGTCGAGAAGTTTGGCTGCCAATGGGCCTACACCATGGATGGCAGTGAGGTGGGCGAACTGGAATACGAAAACTTCAATGCCGCCTCGGCTCGCGTTCACGTACGTGGACGCAACGTGCACCCAGGCTATGCTAAAGGTAAGATGACGAATGCCTGCCATGTGGCTCGCGAGTTTGCCTCTGCCCTGCCCCAGGACGAACGGCCGGAGACGACGGAGGGCTACGAGGGATTCTTCCACCTGACACAGATGTCGGGCACCGTGGAGGAAGCTACGCTCAACTACATCATACGCGACCACGACCGCGAGAAGTTCGAAGCACGCAAGCGGGCACTACTTACCCTGGCCCAACACATTAATAATGAGTATGGCGAAGAAATAGTAATGGTGGAGACGAAGGATCAGTATTACAACATGCTCGGCCAACTGCAGGATAAACCGCACGTCACCGACATTGCCAAAGAGGCCATCAAGCAGGCCTGCGGATACTGCCATGTCATCCCCATCCGTGGCGGAACCGACGGGGCTCAGCTGAGCTTCAAAGGCCTGCCCTGCCCCAACATCTTCGCCGGAGGACTAAACTTCCACGGGCGCCACGAGTTCGTGCCCATCCAAAGCATGGAAAAGGCCACGCAGACGATAATCAATATTGTAGAAATCTTAGGAAGTCCTAAGCAGTCATAGGTTCTTCATAGGAAACCTTAGGCAATCCTAAGCAATCAAGGAAAGACGATGAACAACGAAGCAAGGATAGACAAATGGTTGTGGGCGGCCCGCATCTTCAAGACGCGCACCATAGCTGCGGCAGCCTGCAAGAAGGGGCAAGTGAGCATCGGAGGCACCCAACTGAAACCTTCACGCATGGTGAAGGTGGGCGACACGGTGGACGTGAAGAAGCCCCCCATCACCTATTCGTTCAAGATACTACAAGCCATCGAGCACCGCGTGGGAGCAAAACTGATTCCCGAAGTGTTGGAGAACGTCACACGCCCCGAACAATACGAATTGCTGGAGATGAGCAAAATCAGCGGATTCGTCGACCGCGCCCGAGGTACCGGACGTCCTACTAAGAAGGAACGCCGCGCACTGGACGACTTCCGCGACGACACGCCCGTCTTCTTCGGGGACTTCGAGTTCGACTTCGATGACAGCGACGAAGAATACTGAAGCCCAGTATATTATGAATAACTAATTAAAGGAAAACAATATGAAACGAATGCTGCTTTGGACATGGGTTCTCATCCTTAGCCCCTTGTCTGGAATACTGGCCCAAACCGATGTCACGTCCAAGTATCTCACCAACCCTTCGTTCGAGATGGACAACATCAGTACACTGTCGATTGACGGCACCCGCAATGCCTATATCATTGACTCGAACCTCTCCGGTTGGACCATGACGGGAACGTATGGTGTGAGCGACATCATGACCAGTTCGGCCACGGCCACTGACAACAATTTGGGAGCACCCGGCAAGGCCAGCGACGGCAACCAGATGTACTATATCCGCAACGCATGGAAAACTGGCAGTGCAACCGTCAAGCAGACAGTAACACTGCCTGCAGCCAAGTATCGGATGACGGTGGACAGCAAGAGCGCCCACGCCGGAACGAGCAGCAACGGCAAGATGGTAGCAGCCGGTGAAAACACCGTCATCACCATGAACCAAGGGAGCATTCCTGCCACATGGAATACCGTCAGTCTGGAGTTCACCTTGGCAAAGGAACAAAAGGTAACACTCGGCTTCGAATTCACATGGGCGAACAGTGCTGGTGCCAGTTTCCTTCTGGACAATGTTCGGCTCTACGACATCACCGATGAGGTGGCCGTGCCTGACCCCAAGGAAACAGACGTCACCTCCCCCACTGAAGGTGTGATAACCAATGACTTTGTAAGCGAGGCGGAGATGATGACCGACCTGCTGAAGATGCTGGCACGCTTCAGCACCTATCTGGTCAACGACTATCAGGAATGCGTGGCAACAAACAGCATCGGCGAGGCCTGCGGCTGCTTCCGTGGCGAAAACACAATGGCCAGCGACGAGAAGGGGGTGCGCACCAACGCTGACCTCTCCATGATATGCGCCTTCCTCGTCAAGTACGCCAAAACCGAAGGCATCGAACTGCCCACCGGAGTCACATGGGACCGACTGGAAGAACTGGCCATGAAGTCACTCGTCTTCGCTTACTCCACCCACAAGGCCAACCGCCTGAAGGTATGTTCCGACAATCGCTACTGGGGCAGCACCAGCTCCACCGATTACGTCTGGGAGAGCAGTCTGTGGGCCATGTCGGTAGCCTATTCGGCCTACTTCCAATGGGATAAACTCACGGATGCGCAACAGGCTTGCATCTACAACCTGCTGAAGGCCGAATGCAACTACGAGCTAAACCGCAGTATACCCACAGGCTACGCCGGCGACACGAAGGCTGAAGAGAACGGCTGGGAGGCCGATGTACTGGCTGCAGCCTTGGGACTTTTCCCTGACGACAAACTGGCTACCCAGTGGTTCGAGCGGATGCGCCTTTTTGCCGCCAACAGCTATTCGCACTACAGCGATGCCAACAACTCTGGCATTGTAGACCCATCGTACAATAATACGACATGGAGCAACCTCTATAAAGGCAATAACCTCTACAGCGACTGGACGCTGCAGAACCACAATCTGTTCCACACCTCGTACCAGAACGTTGTGATGCAGGAACTCGGCGAGGCCGCCCTGGCCTTGAAGATGTTCCAAGGCGAGAACCAGAAGTGGCAGTCCAACGCCCTCCAGCATGGCAACCAGGAAGTGATGGACAATGTGCTCAACTGGCTGGCTCTGGCCGACGGCGAACTGGCCATGCCTAACGGCAACGACTGGAGTCTGTTCCTCTACGACCAGATAACTTCGTACACCACACAGGCCTGCTTCCAGCGCGACCCCAATGCCCTGTTGCTTGAGAATCTGGCCTACAAGCAGATAAAGGCCCGACAGATGACCACCAAGGATGGATCATGGCTGCTGCGCCCCGACGTAGGCGGCCGTCGCATGGGAGTAGAGGCTCATCGCGTGATGATGACCTACCTGATGCACAAGACGATGTCGACAGCCGACCTCTCCCCCACCTCGTGGGACGACTTCCGCAACGCCCACTCTCGGGCCATGATATTCCCTTGCCAGAATATCGTGAGAGCCTACACCCCCAGCCGCTTTACCTGCTTCTCGTGGAGCACCGGACTGAAGAGTTATACGGGCTACTTCGCCGCCGACAAGGCCGACAAAAACAAGATTGTGGTGCCCTATCGTGCCAACAACTCCGGCAACATCACCGGATGGTACGAAGTGAGTGGGAAAGGGACCAATGCCACGCCTGTGGTCAGCGGCATCTATCAGCTGGACGGCGATGCGTGGGTCATGAATGGTGAACTGTCGGTCAACGACGGTGCACTGAACAACCGCTTTGCACTCTACTCCACACCGGGCAACGCCTTCATCTACCTCGACCATGTGAAAGCCAATACGGCCTGCACCATCACTGCCGAAAAGGGCGGACTGTTGGCCATCTCCACTGACGAACTGACAAAACTGCAGCGCACACTCTACTATGCCGACGGCGACGACATCACCTGGAAGCAGAAAGACGGCAGTTCGCAATTCACCTTCACTTCCCCCTGGGTCAACATCGACAACGAACTGGGTGTGGTAGGTCCGGGCAATAAGAAGATGGCTTTTGCCGACCGCGGAGCCAACAACAGCATCTATACGTCCAAACTCTACCCCATGTATTCCAATGAGAGTCGCGCAGTGAAGTCTGGTGACGTAGTGGACGCAAGACATCTGATATACTACAGCAACATCACGGCTTCTGCCACCAAGACTATGGCCGAGCATGTTATCAGCCTGAAGAACATCCTGCCCGAGGGATGGAACGGTGTCATTGCCACCGATCCGGACGGTCACTATTATGTTTTTGTCTCCAACTTCCGTGGAAGCACATCGGCCAGCGTCGACGGCATCATGGTCCAGGATTTAGGCGCCCCCGTATTCAAGACAGAGACCACCATCGAGGACGACAAGGCACAAATCAGCCTGAACCTCCAGCAGAACAACAGTTTTGCCACGCCTGTAAAGATATTCGTAAAGGGTTCCGGCCTGAAGGCCACGCTTTCAACTCCCGAGACAGCGTACATCACCGCCACGAAGGCCACCTCTGTCACGGTCTTTGGTTTGCCAGGCAACGGCCAGAAGTTCTCCAAAACTGTGACGATGAAGAGTGGCGAGACAATTAAGGTCACACTCTCCGACACGGGCATTGCTGCAGAGACCACAGCCCCCTTTCAGCCCAAGCAAACCTCTGGCACAGACATGACCGGCTATATTGTGAACCCTCGCTTCGAGGGCAACGCCACCTACGGATGGACCACGAAAAAGGCAGACGGCAACCAGAACACGAACTACAACGAACTGGAATACTACAACAACAGTAGCTTCTCCGTGAAGCAAAACGTAGAAGGACTGCCTGCCGGGCGCTATCGCCTTTCGTGCCAGGGTTTCTACCGTGCAGGGGGATATGCTGCAGCCGCTACGGCACATAGCAACGGCACCGAAAACCTTCTGGCCTCCCTCTATGCCCTACCCAGCGGAAAGGCCAAGCGTACCCGCCCCCTGCAGAGCATCTTTGCAGAAGCAGGCAACATGGGGTCACTCGGAGTGAGCACCTCCCAGGGCTACATCCCCAACAGCATGGAAGAGGCCTCGCAATACTTCTCCTCAGGACTCTACGACAACAATGTAGACTTCAGCGTAGAGGACGGACAGAGTGTAGAGATTGGCATTGAGAAATCCAGCAAAGCGGATACCGACTGGGCGATATTCACCAACTTCCGGCTCAAGTTTCTCGGAAAGGAAGGCGATGTCAACAACGACGACGTTGTGAGCATTGCAGATGTCACCTGCCTTGTAAACACGCTTCTTGGTCATGCCGCTGATGCCAATGAGTTCACGGCCGACGTCAATTTCGACGGTGAAGTGAGCATTGCCGACATCACGTCACTTGTCAACAGGATTCTGTCAAAATAGCAACAATGATAGACCGAGCGACGATAGACAAAATCATGGACGCGGCGAACATCGTCGACGTCGTCTCCGACTTCGTCACACTGAAACGTGCCGGAGCCAACCTGAAGGGCCTGTGCCCCTTCCACGACGACCGTACGCCGTCATTCATGGTATCGCCGGCCAAGAACTATTGCAAATGCTTTGCCTGTGGCAAGGGCGGCAACCCCGTCGGCTTCATCATGGAGCACGAACAAATCAGCTACCCCGACGCCCTGCGCTATCTGGCCAAGAAATACGGCATCGCCATCCAGGAGAAGGAGATGTCGAAGGAGGACATGCAGCGACAGGACGACCGCGAGTCGATGTTCATCGTCAACCAGTGGGCCAACGAGTGGTTCCAGCAGCAACTCTTCGAAACCGAAGACGGACGCAACATCGGCCTCTCCTACTTCTACGGACGTGGTTTCCGCGACGACATCATCCGCAAGTTCCAACTCGGCTACTGTCCCAACCGCAGTGTAGAGGAGGAGGTGCCCGAGGGCAACGACAGCCAGCGACGCGTTCGCATTGGCGTGATGAGCCACGAGGCTCTGAAAGCTGGCTACAAGGAACAATACCTCACCAACGACCCCGAAACCGGCATGGGCACCGGTCTGTCGCTCAAACGCGAGAAGGGTGGCCTGGGCGACCGCTTCTGGGGGCGCGTCATCTTCCCCATCTTCACGATGTCGGGCAAGGTGGTAGGCTTCGGCGGCCGTGTACTCGACGCTGCCACCAAGGGCGTCAACGTCAAGTACCAGAATTCACCCGAAAGCATCATCTACTCCAAGAAGCGCGAACTCTACGGACTCTTCCAGGCCAAGCAAGCCATACGCAAGCACGACCTCTGCTTCTTGGTCGAGGGCTACACCGATGTCATGGCCATGCACCAAAGCGGCATCGAGAACGTGGTCGCCTCCAGCGGAACCGCACTTACCGATGACCAGATACGTCTCATCCACCGCCTGACCGACAACATCACGGTCATCTACGACGGCGACGCTGCCGGCATCAAGGCTTCGCAACGAGGCATCGACATGTTGCTGGCCCAGGGCATGAACGTGCGCCTCCTGCTCCTGCCCGACGGTGACGACCCAGACTCCTTTGCCCGCAAGCACAATGCCGAGGAGTACCAGCGATATCTGGCCGAGCACCAGGTCGACTTCATCAAGTTCAAGACCAACCTGCTCATGGAGGAGGCCCAGGGAGACCCCGTGCGCAAGAGTCAACTGGTGAACAACATCGTGCAGAGCATAGCCTGCATCCCCAACGAAATCACACGCGCCGTCTACGTCCAGGAGACTGCCGCCACCATGCAAATGCAGGAGCGTCTCATCGCCCGGGCAGTCAGCCAGCAGGTGGAAAAGCTCTTGCAAGAGAAACAGAGAGAAAGGGAACATCGGGAACACAGAGCCACTGGAGGAGACGGAGTTGCCATCCCGAACGACAGCCCAGACATGTCCGGCAGCACCGCCGGACTGCCCACACAGGCACCTCCCCAGGAAGCCCCCCTTCCGCAGGCGCCACTGCCTACCAGCGAAGATGCGGAGACAGACACAGCACCATTCGTTGCCGGCATCCTTAGCCGCGACGCCCAGCGTCTGCAGCAAAAGGAGCGCGAACTCATGCGTCTCGTGGTGCGCTATGGCGAAAAAATACTGGGTTCCATGCCAGACAGCGAAGGAGAGCCCCAGCCCGTCAGTGTCAGTCAGTACATCCATGCATCTCTCGCCTCGGACGGACTCGAACTCACAGTCCCTCTGCATCGCCAACTGCTCGACATCGCCCTCGAGGCAAGGCCCGAGGTCACCACAGAGCACCAACTCATCAACTTCCCCGACCCCGCCGTCAGTGCCCTGGCATTCGAGTTGGCCACCGACCCCGAGCAACTCAGCCGCATGCATCAACAGAAGTCAAAATACACCACCACCGACAACCAACCTCCTCTCACCACCGTTGTCAACCACATCGTGTCCGACTACAAACTGGAAATCGTGACCCAGCAGAAGCGCCAGATAATGCGCCAGCTGCAAGACCCCGCATTGCTAAATGATCCTCAAAGCAAGTTCCAGATTCTCACTCAATATAAGTCCATCAAAGAAGTGGAAAAGAAACTCTCCGAACAAGAGGGACGGGTCATCGTCTGATTATTGATCCCTTCCTTCTCTCTCGCGCGCGTACTATATGATTTTTCCTGAAAGTCCGATTAGCAACATAAGCACATTCTGAGGCTTATTGGATATCATGAGTAATTAAATGTATTTGTGGTAATGAGTAAATGTTGTTAGGTACGCATAGATTCAAAGAGTCGAATTGAAATATCAAATTAGCCCCCTAATTACAATGAATTACACTAAACACGCCCCGTTTTTGGAGAAATGTTTTGTATAATCTTGCCCAATTCTAATAATAGATGTATCTTTGCGCGGTGAAACAGTATAAAGTTGTTTGCACTAACAATACAAATGATCAGCAAAACATATTACAGATATATTTGGCTCCTTGACACGTTGCTAACCAAAGCCTCCTTAACAATCGATGAGATTAATACGTTATGGGAGGATTGCCCAGCCAGTGATGGACAACCTATACCACTACGAACTTTCCACGAGCAGAGAAAAGGAATCAAGGAAATGTTCGGTGTAGAGATAGTATGCGACCGTTCACATGGTAATGTATATTATGTCAAGAACCCAGAGGTGCTGGACAAACAGAAGGTAGCTAAGTGGTTGCTGCACAAGTATAGCATTCCTCAGGGTTTTGCAACCTTTAATAGCATGAAGGACAGGGTTTTGCTGGAAGAGATTTCTCTTGGAACGACATTTCTGAATCCCATTATTGAGGCAATGCAGAAGAATGTTGAACTGCAGATTGACTACCAACGATATGAAAGCGAACAGGAAGGAGAGAATCTGCAGGAGTTTCATGTCCAGCCATACGCATTGAA
>ODAJ012078077.1_pt1 | contig 105266 bp, 132 predicted proteins | sample 1539241 | NCBI WGS metagenome assembly ODAJ01 (sample SAMN02144231, study PRJEB22623) | gut metagenome | biome: sheep rumen | host: Ovis aries | place: New Zealand | reverse complement strand
GTGTGCTGTAAGCACAGCGAAGGATGGGACGAATAAGGCTATATCCCTGATAGATGGTTCTGGGGCACAGTTGTCGTTGCAAGGTTCGTCTTCAAAACTACAAGTAGACCAGATAAGATGGATTGACCTTCTTGATGCACTTAACACAAATAAGTCCATAGATGTGCTCGGTAGCGACCTAACTGCTATCAAGAGTGCCTTTAATGAAGCGGCTACTGATACTGTATATGGGTTGAAAAAGAACGCTGATGGATCCATATCGCTAGTTGAGATAGGTGAATGATATGAGAATAATCGCAAGCTCTATCCCTGCAAGCAAGCAGGTAGGAAGGATAGGTAAGTATATCTACAAGCACACAGAGGGTGCATTCAAGACAACTACATCGGCAAACACATATGATGTGTATATCACGCTGTTGTATCAATTGAAGCCTGAGTATGGCGGTGTAGTCAATGATGTGCAGGAGATGACGATCAACGTCAGCATTACGACATATCAGAACAAGATCCGTGTTAATACGATAGAGGTTGACCCAAAGTCGAGAACACTTGGATTTGATCTATTCAAGCCAGAATTGATGGATGATCTTGTGCTAGGCTCGCAAATCGTACTTGACAAAGTAAGAAAGCGGATTCAAAAAGCATACGCACAGTATGATATTCTGTTCTAAGTAGGTGGTGTATTATGCTATTAGGTGATTCTAATGCTATTTATATAGGAGATACATCTATTGATGCTGTGTATATTGGTTCTGACCTTGTGTGGTCGTCTAGTCCAAGTCCATATTCTACCATGCCCATTATGGACGGAATTACTAACTATTACGATTGTAAAAGAGATGTTACTATCGGTGGCTACTGGAAATCACAGGTTAAGTTTTATGAAAAATCATATGACATGCCACTTGGGGGAAATATAAGTATTGCAGATGATGGGGCTATTACGATGACCGGTGATTCTTCAGGATATGCTTGGTTCTATAGTGCCACCGCAGACTACACTACACGGTCGGCATATGTAATCGCTAAGGCCGATGCGTCAACAATCCATTCGCAAAATCCTGTTCTTTTAGGTGTTTCTTCTGCTGGTGGAGACAAAAACACAGTCAGCATAGCTACTCAAAGAAATACGAGTGTACTTGATCTGGATTTGTGGGGAGCAAATGTCGAATCTGTAGTTAATAGTTCTGATTATCATGTGTGTGTATGGACACGAAATGGAAGCATAAATTCTTTTTATGTTGATGGAGTGTTAATTGGTGCTTTAGATGTGTCAAACAAATACTATGTAACTTATTCTACATATCAAGGATGTGAAGAGCAACTATGGGGGGTCGCGTGTCTGTTTAGAGGCAATTCATATAATTCATGGGGAGATAAAGTACAAAAATACTTTAAGTTCATCGCTATTGCAGACACTGCTCATACTTCTGAACAGATCGCTGAAAACACAGCATGGCTTAAAAAATATTATAATCTTGATTGAATGATTGGTATTCAGTCCTACACACTCGTTATATAGTGTGTAGGACTCTTTTTACATTCATACGGTAAAGTGTGAAACTAACATTATATGTAAATACCATTACTTAAAGGAGAGATCATTATGATGGATGCATATGAATACCAGGCGCTTGCGATGAGGACGAATGATCGCAAGCACACAGAACGACTAAGGAAGATATTCGATGACGGCATGACTGCTCAGCTCTTAAATGGCTGTCTAGGACTATCTGGTGAAGTCGGTGAGTTTAACGACATGATCAAAAAGGTAGTATTCCACGAAGCAACAGCCGATGTTGACCATCTCGAAAAAGAGCTTGGTGACATCATGTGGTACATCGCGCTTATCTGCGATGCTTTTGGATTTGACCTTGACCATGTAATGCGGCTCAATATTGAAAAACTCAAAGCAAGATACCCAGATGGCTTTGATGTTGACAAGTCTGCTAACCGTGCGGAGGACGATGTATGAATTACCATAATATCACTACGGCAGATATGAAGAATGGGGATGGTCTTCGTGTTGTTCTATGGGTAGCTGGGTGCGCGCACAGATGTGATGGATGTCAAAACCCAGTAACCTGGGATCCATTTGATGGCCTGCCTTTTTCTGATGTGATTCTTCAAGAAGAGATATTTACGGAACTTGACAAGGACTATATATCTGGTATCACTTTTTCTGGTGGGGATCCGCTTCATCCTGCAAACAGACAGGAGATAGCGCGTATCGCCGAGATCGTGAAAGACAGATATCCAAATAAGACTATCTGGATGTACACTGGTTATACATGGGAGGAGATCATGCAGTATCCTATCCTTGTAGCTTCAGTGTCACAAGTAGATGTTCTCGTTGATGGTCGCTTCAAGAAAGACCTATTGGATGTAAACTATCCTTGGGCTGGGAGCACAAATCAGCGTGTAATAGATGTTCAAAGGTCACTAAACGAAGGAGCTGTTGTTTTACATGAATGTGATCAAGAAAGACGGTACGCTGGAACGATACGACCCGAACAAAATTGTGGCTGCTGTAAGTAAGTCGGCATCCAGAGTAATGGTGGAATTGTCAGATGAAGACAAGAAAGTCATTGTAGCATTCGTATCGAACGAGCTGGCAAAGACAAATTTGACAGACATCCCTATCAAGACAATGCATAACCTCGTAGAACGTGCTCTTGATACATATAACTCAGAAGTAGCTAAATCATATCGAGATTACAGAAACTATAAAGAGGACTTCATTCATATCATGGACGAAGTATATGTTGCATCTCAAGCTATTCGATATATTGGTGATAAGGAGAACGCCAACACTGATAGTGCGCTCGTTGCAACAAAGAGAAGTCTTATCTACAAGGAATTGAACAAACGGCTGTATCGTAATTTCTTCATGACCAGAGATGAAGTAGAAGCCTGCCGTGATGGATACATCTATATCCATGACCAGTCTGATAGACTTGATACGATGAACTGCTTTAGCCGAGATACTAAGTTCGTCACAGTAGACGGTGTGAGGTCGTTCAATGAGTTCAATGATGGTGACACAGTGAAAGTCATCTCTCATACAGGTGCTGTAAGAAATGCTGTTGTTCACTCATATGGGATCCAGAATCTCCAAGAAGTTACATTTGCAAATGATATCGATGTTGTAACTGTACTTGTCACAGATAATCATCGCTGGATTCTGCATGATGGCTCTGAAACAACTTCTTTGGAGGTAGGTGACATTCTTGTAGATTCACCGCTAGAGCATGATTCAGATACTGTACCGTGGACTGTAGTTGACATCAATAGCACATATCGTGTAGAGGAAGTATGGTGTCTTGAAGTTGAAGTAGACCATAGTTTTCTGCTCGAATGGGGCATCCCTACAGGAAATTGCTGTTTGTTCGACATTGAAAAGGTCATGACTGGTGGGTTTGAAATGGGCAATATTTGGTACAATGAACCAAAGACCCTTGATACCGCATTCGATGTTATCGGAGATATTATCCTGTCTACAGCTTCTCAGCAATATGGCGGATTTACTGTACCAGAGATAGACAAGATCCTATCTCCGTATGCAGCTAAGTCATATAAGAAGTACCTTGCTGAATATGATGAAACAATGGCAGATGCAGGGATCATCGCGATCAATTCCGAAAAGCGTGAAGCATATGCAATGAAAAAGGTACAGCGTGATATGGAGCAGGGATTCCAGGGGATTGAGATGAAACTCAATACCGTAGGATCATCCAGAGGTGATTATCCATTTATCACAATGACCTTTGGCCTCTCTACTGATGTATTCGGCAAGATGGTAAGCAAGACATTCCTCACAGTCCACATGAATGGACAAGGTAAGGCAGGAAATAAAAAGCCCGTGCTATTTCCTAAGCTCGTTTACCTCTATGATGAGGAGTTGAACAAACCCGGCGGAGTAAATGAGGATGTATTTGAAGTAGCTATCAAGTGCAGCTCCAAAACGATGTATCCAGACTGGCTATCTCTCACTGGAGATGGCTATGTACCAGAGATGTACAAGAAGTATGGAAGAGTTATCTCCCCAATGGGATGCCGCGCCTTCCTGTCCCCATGGTACGAGCGTGGCGGTATGTCCCCTGCGGATGAAAATGATAAACCTGTATTTGTAGGCCGCTTCAATATCGGTAAACTATGTGCCGCGCATATTGGTAACAATGTGCTGAAAAGTGCTTAAAATGCTGGAAGTTCCTAAAGCTGAATTGGCTACAACGTAATCAGAGATGATAAGCGTGAACGCAGACGAAAGTCAGAAAAAACTAATTCAGATTCCCTATGCTGAAATAAAAAGCCTATATGGCCGCTAAGGGGACTATACAATGGATAATCAGCAGCGAAACCTAGTATGCAGCTAGGGACGTTCAACGAGTATAATAGCACATGCTTATAATAAGCATAAGGTGTACTCTAATCCGTGTCATTTAGTGACAGAGAAATATCTCGAAAGAGACGGTGTAAATGGCAGTTTCGCTCCATTTGCCTATGATTTTGGCAAAAGCTCGTCAAGAGAGTAGAGACTTCTATGAAGTCCTCGACTACTATCTTGAAATGATTCGTAACATTCATAAGAGAACATATGAGTATGTCGGTGAACTAAAAGCCAGTGTAAACCCTGTAGCATACTGTGAGGGCGGATTCTATGGCGGACATCTAAAGCCTAATGAGAAGATAAAGCCTCTTCTAAAGCCTATGACAGCATCATTTGGCATTACAGCATTGAATGAATTGCAGGAGTTGTACAATGGTAAATCCCTTGTAGAAGATGGTGAGTTTGCCATTGAGGTCTTGAAGTACATCAATGATAAGGTAGCACAGTTCAAGGCGGAAGATGGCTATCTGTATGCTATTTATGGAACACCTGGCGAAAGTCTATGCTCCAAGCAGATCGAGCAGTTCCGCAAAAAGTATGGTATCGTAGATAAGGTATCTGATAGACCGTATGTAAGCAATTCGTTCCATTGCCATGTAACTGAGGATATCACACCGATCGAGAAGCAGGATCTGGAAGGCCGCTTCTGGAATTACTCAAACGGTGGTAAGATACAGTATGTAAGATACCCTGTAAGCTATAATATCGAAGCTGTAAAGACCCTTGTTCGCAGAGCGATGAAACTTGGATACTATGAGGGAGTAAATCTATCTCTTGCGTATTGTGATAATTGCGGACATCAAGAGCTTGAGATGGATGTATGCCCTGTCTGTGGCAGCACAGATCTTACTAAGATAGACCGTATGAACGGCTATCTTGCATATAGCAGAGTGCATGGTGATACACGACTTAACGCTGGTAAGATGGCTGAGATCGCTGAGAGGAAGTCGATGTGACATGACTGAGCTAGTTAGAAAAGTCCGTACAGCGCATAAGCCACATCAATGTGATTATTGCAACTGCGAGATACAAACTGGTGAACAGTACGACTATCAGAAGTATACAGAGGATGGCAAGTTCTGGGAGTGGAAAGCTCACTTGAAGTGTCTTGAGCTTGCAGAATACCTTTGGAGCTACATTGACCCAATGTATGATGAAATGACATCAAGGATGTTTCAAGAGGGTGTAGCAGACTTCTGCGATGAATATGTATGCCCTGTGTGTAATGACCCAAATAAAGAAGAGGATCATTGCATCTACGATGTACCTACAAGTATCGCTAAAGCATACGAGTTCATCCAAGATCACAAGCTCGTGAGACTTGATACGCCCGATGCAGATGGCCGTCTTTGGTCTTGCGTAGAGAAGTAAAACAGCGTAAAACAGGCTCGGTTTGATACTGAGCCTGTTTTTCTAACCTTGTATATCAATAGAGTTGGAGGTGCCTGCCTTGAATGTAAAATATGTAGATGGTCTAAAAGTTTATGAGATATCGGCGAATTACAGTATTATCAAAACAGATAGATACTATGTCCGTGCCAAGCAGGATGCAGAGTGGAAGTACATTGTCGATGCTGATAATCTGTATGGTTTCTCATCATTAGATGCAGCAGTCGAATACATCGGAAGAAAAGATGATAATATCGACTACATGCAAGCATCAGCCCATGTTAGCGAAGATGCTGTGCTTGCTATGTCTTTGATAGGAGCATACCAGTCTGGGCTTAATTCGTATAGGATCAAGAATACCAATGTCACGGCGAGCATTGTGTTTGATGATGGAAGTATTGCTATTGAGGCAACGGCAAACGGCAAGAAGTCGATGCGCCACTACCTCAATACTGAGGACGGTCTTGATAATGCTATTCGATATATCGAAGCCGCATATAGATCAGTAAATGTTGATGTATCCTCTGAGGTCACTAGCACGATCACATCTGCTATCAATACAAGAGATCTTGCATCTCACATCGGTCAGGTAAAATCATCGAATATCTGGGGATACTATTATTATAAGCCAGATAGAAAGTCGAGAGATGGATATCTTTTGATCCAATTCAAGGACAAGAACGGTGGCAAGGGGGATGTATACATATATTATGATGTCCCATTTACAGTATATCGGAAGCTAGAGACGACCAATTCAAAGGGACATTATTTCTGGGTTTACATCCGTAACTATTACAAGTATTCTAAGCTGACAGGCAATAAGCGTGGTGTTCTACCGAACGCTATCAATAATTAAGACCTGCAAATAAAAGTCAAGGGATAATATGAAAGTTTCACATAGCTTTCACAAAAGAAAAAACAGGTACGACAATAAGACCGCCGAAGCGGTCTGAAAAATCGAAATGCAGTTCAATCCGACCGGCAACCTTGACAGAACATCATAAAAATGCTCTGGTGTCGTGCCGACGGTGAGGAACTCATGAATAGATGAAGTCGGTCACCGTCGCGGCAGCCATTGTAGCATTTTTATGATAACCTGTCAAGGTCAAGCGGCTGCGCCGTGCCTGTGTTTTGCCTCTGGCTCGGAATCTATGAATAGATGTCAGCCTGTTGGAAGCGCATTCAGAACTTCATTGACCTTGGCATAATAAATCCGCAAAAACTTGTTGGCAGCAGCAGTCATGTAGCAGTAGTAATGCTTTCCTTCGGAACGTTTCTTGTCGAGAAACTGATACACAGGATTGTCTTCAGGTTGGTTCTGAATCAAAGCTATCATGATCATGAACAGCGTTCGCCGCAGTGCTGAATTGCCTTTCTTTGTGATGGGATTTGACTTGGATATATGTTGACCGGAATCGTCATTTTCACTGTCATAGCCAAAATATGCTGTGATCGCACGGCGGCTATGAAAGCGGCGGGTGTCACCGATCTCAGCCATGAGCTGCGGCCCGGTCTTGTCACCAACGCCATACATGCTCATGACAGTTTCGTACTCCGGGAGCATTTCTGCAATGTGCTTCATTTCATGATGCAGAGCAGCAGCGTTTTCCAGAGCCGCATTCAGTATGGAGGCAGCTTGTTTGATGATCAGAGCGATCGCATCTGAAGCCGGAACCGCACTAACTGCTTCTCTCGCAAATGCATGGATCTCATCTGCTTTGGAACCGCGATAATGATAGCCGCTTTTCTCGCACCAGCGGCAGTACTTCTTCTTGAAAACGCTGGGTGTGAGCTTTGCGACACAGTCACAATGCGGGAATTCCGACACGAAATCCACCCATTTCAGATGCCCATCCTGCTCTTTTGCGGGCGATGTAAACAGCTTGTTGATGCCGGGAAAGGTCAGGTCAAGCTGGGAGATCAGGTTGTTGTTCAGCATGGTCTGCTGCTTGACTGCAAACTGGTATTGCCGGTTCAGCATTTTCAAAGATTTGCGCAGATCTTCCTGCGGCTCGTACTGCTTCAAGTCGAGCCAGTAGGTAAGCGCATACAATGCCAATTTGACAGCATCCTTTTTGTCTGTCTTTGGTCTTCTCAAAGTGTTTCCGCCGAAGTCACTGACGAGCATCGGGTTGACTACGGAAACAAATATACCTTGCTCATGGAGAAAGCGGGCAATGGGTTCATAGTAATTTCCCGTCGCCTCCATGACGACCCGTGTCTCACCGCGCAGCTTCTTGATAGCCCTCGTAAGCTCTTTCAGGTCGCTGCCGGTGTGGGGCACATTGTAGGGAGATGCCACAACCAAACCTTGCGGACGGAGTATTGCAACAGTGCTCTTTCCCTTGGAAACATCGATACCAACTGCGTTCATTTTCATCGCTCCTGATATGTTTTTTGTAATCGGATAGACCACGCTTTTACTCATTACCGATGCAATCTGTTGGGTGACACGAACGCACAGTTCCCTGTGGCTCAACCTGCATAAACCGAACGCTGTAATGAAAGCATGGATGACTGTCTTAATTACGGGCGCTTTGTCCCACGGAGGTGAACGTCAGTCCAATTACTGCTTTCATTATAGCTTAGGTAACAAGTGCGTGTAAACCCTTGCTGGTTGTAAGGGATTTACCCGACAATTATATTGTAACAGGAGGATCCTATGAAGATCTCAAAGTCTACTATTACTTCTGCAATAAAGCCCGCTAAGACAAAAGGCACTACGTTCTATAAGGCTACAGTCGATGATATTATCAAGGCATACTCAGATAAGAACACTAACGTATGGATCAAAGCACTCTTTGAGGATATTGGTTTTGATGCGATCGACTTTGAAAAAGGACTTTATGGCAGTAAAGTGATAGATGATGCTCTGTATATCTGTGAGACAGATGGGCACATGGTAGATGTCGATAACTACAAGTACGATCCAGAGGAAATGCTGGAAGATATCTCTTTGACCGATATTGAAGATATGATACAAGATGCTACACCAGAGATCATCCGCAGGCATATCACTGAATATGAAGTATACATGCCGGATTTCGATAAACTTGCGATCGACCTATTGAAAGATGGTGAGAGCTTTTCTGAGCTTGTTAGGTACTATCAGGAGTTTGAAAAGTAAAAAGCCCATGAAAAAATCATGGGCTCCGTCACTCGTCAAGATTAGCTTTTAGTCGATTATAGAGCATCTCCATTGCAATAGGTAGTTTTCTTTGTAGCTCCTCATAAGGGATGCAGTACATATTTGCCATATCATATAGTTTCTTGTCTGTAAGTCTGCTCTCGGTCTCTATCATCTCTTGTATAAGTAGTTCTTCTACAGTGTCATACATACAAGTGTGATACTTTTCAATTCCGGGAGCTGCGCTTGGAGCTTCTAGGAACAGTTCGTGATCTGCGAGGTCTGCTGGATAGCTTGCACCCAGAACGGCCTTTATTGCTATCATATCATCCACTGGAAGAGTGACCTTGGATAGATCATCGTAGTTCACTTCGCTCCACTTTTTATTGAGCTGCTTTGCTACCTTCATACATAGTGTGCGTCTTGTTGTATAGCTAACAGTGCTAAGACGTCGTTTGACTTCTTCTGCAATACGCAGTTTGAAGAACGATGTGAACGCCAGGTCAGCTCGATACTTGCCCCATTTGTATTTCCACCACATACCCATAAAGGATAATATTGCAGTTTGAAGTTTGTCTTCATAAGGTGTGTTCTCTACAAATGTTGTTGAAGCAACGTATCCGAAAAAACTGTAATTGAGATCAATGATCTCATTTCGCTCTTTGAAGCATCGTTTCCTCTGCTCCAATTCTGTAGGGAGACTGTCATATATCTCCTGTGTTCGTTGTTTTATGTATTCCTTTGTATAACCCATAATACTGATCACTCCTAGAACCACGAGAGAGACAAAGTTTTCAACAATAATTAAGGTTAGTTAGTACGATCAGCCCACATGCATGCAGTATGTGAGCTGATATTTTTAATTTAATTTTTCATATTTTCCTAGGTCTTTTCGATATGCTGTAAAGGTCTGTCCTATTTCGTACTCTACTTTTTCAGTGTCCTCACAAGTAATTCTTATTATATTTGTTTCATCTTCTACAAGATATACTTGGTACTCCTGTTTCGATATAGTTTCTTGATTTGTTTCAGTCGTATATGCTATTTCATTAAAATCGTATAATTATAGTCAGATTTTAACTACTTCCTCCCTTTCATTGAATAGAGTAACTTGTAATGAAGCCGGATCTTGTTTGGAAGAAGGATAGTTTCTTGTAGGTTATTCCCTTTTTGAACTCTTTGTCGATGAGGTCTTTGATTTGAAAACTACCGCTCGTTCTCAAGGAATTAACATAACAGAGCCTATTCTCATACTTCACAAGATCAAATCTGTGATATCCGAACATTGTGTATGGACATTGATTCCTTTTGCGAACTCCATTCTTCAAGATCTTGTCTTTGAATAGTTTGCGATTGTGTCTGCGAACTTTCTTCATGTAGTACACTGTACCATCTGAAATTGCAGTTGGATGCCCTGATATGCACCTCGCATCAATGTAATGGTACTTTGGTAGTCCATGCTTGATACGAGTATTCTTTGTGATGTAACCAAACGTCATCTTAACATCATTGTAAAGCACCTTCAATCTGTTGTAGAATGCCCACCTCATGATTCCCATGAACACGGCATCTGCGAACTTCATACCTCTCTTGATATTCTTTGGGAGCTGTATTACTCCTTTGTGATACCCAGTGTGACATGTCTCACATAGAGTGATAAGATTGTTTGGTGCGTTTCCACCTGTTTTCCGACTTTCAATATGGTGGACGTTCAGGATCTTGTCTTTGGACTTTCCCTTGCAGCACTGGCATGTATGACCATCTCTAAACAGCACATACTCTCTGACGTTCCAAAAGTCGAGTTGTTCTCCCTGCTGATATTCCTTACCAGAGATAGTTGGGTTTTTGATCCTCTGAATGTCAAAACTTGCTGTCTCCACAACGATGTTCTTGATAGGAAGCAGTTTATGTAGCATCTCAACGATCTTCAAATGTGTCTGGATCTTGTTTGTGACAGATGGAGCTAACCATCCTTCATGCTTTTTCCTGTTTTTGAATCTAACTTTGCGATATCTGGTTTTCCGATTTCTTCTACTTCTTCTGGCTTCATGCCTAGATGCAATTAAGTCAACAATATCGTTCCTCACTTCCACATCGGATTCAAACAGGACTTTATCATCCGATGTTGCTGATACACCAATGTGTTTGCTACCAGCATCTATGCCAAGGATAACATCTTGACGATATCCGCTTGCACCATAGATAAGCTGTATAGTGAACGGTACTTTCTTAACGACACGAGCCTTACCAGATTTCAGAAGTTTTCTAGCTCTTTGCGGTCTGCACGGCATCAAAGGATCACCATGCTTATTCAATACATACACTAGCATATAAGTGCATCTCCTTTATCGGAGTAATATCTCCCACGACAATGTTATCAGAGGGTTTTGCTGTCAGCAGCGCCGTTCCTGCAATTCAGAACTGTTTGACCACTGGCCTTAGAGCTTGGAGCTGGAAGTACACTCACAAGGTAACTATTTGGCTATTTCTAGCCATTCCTCCTTAACGTAGCTTGCTTTCACACAAGCTGAGTCTGATCATACACCGCAGATATCTGCGGAACATCAAATGGACAATGTCCTATTATTGCGCATTGTTATTTGATGTTATTGCGTATAACCCTATCTCTTTTTGTGTATCTAGCTTCCAATAGCACGATCGGATAACTTCTGCATCGTGAAGTGCATTATGCTTTTCTTGTGCATCGGCTACACCAGCAAACTCTTCTCGATTCACATCAGGATCAATACCTTTTAGCTTGAACATCGTGCAGATATCGAATGGAATGTAATAGACATTGTCTGGAATATCAAATGCACCACCGAACAACTGGCAGAACAGCACCCAGTCGTATGCGAGGCAGTCGCTCCACATCTCTACTCGATCCCATTGTCTCAGCCACTGACGCAAGTTGTATGCGACCCAAGGCTTCTTCCCTACCATCTCAAAAGAGTAGGTATCACTAAATTTAGACCTGGTTTGACGATAGTACACATCACAGTGCATTGGGTCGAAACGTAGATTCTTAATGACGTTGTTTTTGATCCAATCATCGACCTTAGACATATCGAAATCATTCAGTTCTGCGTAAAATGTTTCTCCAGTTTCAGAGATAAGCCCGATAGAGATAAGCTCTGTATCTTGCTTTAGTCCAGTAAATTCTGTATCAAAAAATACCTTCATGTTTATCTTGCCCCTCTCATATATCAATGGTTTCATACACCAAATTAGTCGATTTCCATACGACCAACTTGGTCTTAGCCCTCGTGCATCCTACATAAAATACGTTCAACTGCTCTTCATCATCCCACATGTTCTTCCAGCTCATACTGTTCACATCAATAAGATGTACAGTATCGAACTCTAATCCCTTTACCGAGTGGATAGTACCAACGTAGATCTTAGCATCATTACCAGTGCCTGTTAGGGATAATAGAGAGCTGATGACCTCATCATCATTTATTGTGATATTAGGATCAATTTTTAGCTTGAAAATACCACCGATAGTAATATACTTGATGACAGGATCGGCTTCTGAATTTAGGATGTTCTGAATCTGATGAATTATCTCAAACTGCTTTTGAAATCTATCTGTGAATAGATTCATAAAGCCGTCTGCTGTTTTGTAGGCATCATTTATCAAGCACATACGGAGATAATCATTGTACTTATCACTACTCAATTCATTTGAGAGCCAATCTACAAGGTAGTTATCATCTGTTGCAGCTCGAAGATACTTCTCTACTGTGGATGTCTTTGCTTTTGTGGTAAATGCGATATTATAATGCTTCAGTACATCGCAAACTTCTGATACTTCTGAATTGCTTCTGCAAAGGAGTGCTATAGTTTCTGATGCAGGGACATCATCAAGGATGCTAAATACATTTTCTTGAATGATATTGTTAGGAAGTTCAATTTGATCTCTGTATCCACGCTCGTTTGTAATTACCTGATGTAAGAAACCTCCATTGACTTGAACTTCTCCGCCGGAGCGATCACTCACCATATCAAGATAATATGGTACATCTTTGCCACCAGAGCTATGCGTCTTATGGATGTTGTTTGAGTAGTCGCAGATCTGAGAAGTAGATCTATAGTTTCGGAATAGCTTGACAGTAGTCCAGTCATTATCCTCTGTTAGAGACTTGATAATAGATGAATCTGCTCCTCTAAATCCATAGATAGCCTGTTTTGCATCCCCTACTACGAAGATACTTGAATCTGTGAACGACTTTGCAAAGTCCCATTGCCTTTCATCTGTATCCTGGAACTCATCAATGAAGATGTATTTGTACTGTGCTTTATACTTTCTTATGTATTGATGATCTTTCTTGAACAGATCACAGATCTCATAACACATGATGTCAAATGTGATCAGGTTTTCCTCACGGAGATTCTTATAGTACATCTTCCAAAAAGCATTATACTGAAATCTGTCCTTTGCACTTACCTCATGCTCTTTTTTATTCAGTACAGTATCACTCAACTTGATTGAGAGAATGAGTTTTACAGACTTCCAGATCCTGTCCAGCTCCGATGATGTTGCTACGGCAGGAACATCTCGATAGCCAATACCAGCTCGAACGATAGGGTCTTTTGCAATAAGAGAATAGCAAAACGCATGAAATGTACAGAACATTGGGATTTCACAGTTTTTCTGCATATCCTTGTATCTGCTTCTCATTTCAAGTGCCGCTGCATTTGTAAATGTAAGTGCAAGCATCTCATTTGCTCGTACACCATCATTCATGAGTCTCTGTATCCTAGCAAGTAAAGTCCTTGACTTGCCAGAACCAGCGGCGGCAATGACTACTATTCTTTTATCATCAATGTCTACGGCTCTTTGCTGTTCTGCATCTAGTTTGATCATAGTATCATCTCCTAATCTACAAATGGATTCATACATATATTATAACGAGTGTGGATAATAAAAAAGCCCATTGCACCAAAACGATGCAATGGGCTTTGTAATATGATAAATTGTCACTGAGATTTCTGTTGTATGATATAAGATTCAATGTACCTAGTAACAAGAGCTTGCATGTCGATACGCTGATCTTCTATCAATTGCTTTGTCTGCATAGTTACACTGTCCATAACCTGCTTCACGGCAGCATCAAGGACTTTTTGCTGTGTTTCTTTATTCCAGTTACCATCATTCTTGTACTGTGCGACCATGGTCTGTTCGAGGCAATTTACAGTCGTAGCTACTGTCATTGTAAGGTCTTGTACATATGACTGCATCCGCTCATTCTGTATTTTAGACTGTATCCATGTGGATATTGCCGGGAGAAGTACAGACGTGATAATGGAAGAGATGATAGTGATAGCACCAGCTATGAGGTACTTTAGTATGATCTCACTCATTTATAATCGACCACCATTACAACCTTGCTATAGTAGCATCACTGGCATTGCCAACGTAAAGTTCACCAGTATCTACATCTTCGATCAAGATACCCGATCTTTGACCACTTGTCTCGTTCCATGAGATACCGATGATGTCATAATTCATGGACATAGGATCAAAAGTTCCTGCCATATCTTCTGCAATTCCAGACTGCACCATATCACGAAGTTCTTTCTTTGTGAACAGATACTTGCCTGGGAATCTCTTTGTCTGCTTACCGAACTTCTTGCCGTTTGGAGCTGTCCATGCAGATGCAAGGACACTAGACGATTTGATATATCTTACCATATAAGTATTTTCATTAAGATCATATTTATTCTGATCTTAACTACTTCTCCTTTCATGTAATTTTATGCACTAGCATATAAGTGCATCTCCTCTCGGAGTAATATCTCCCACGACAATGTTATCGGAGGGTTTGCCGCCAGCAGCGCTGTTCCTGCAATTCAGAACTGTTTGACCACTGGCCTTAGAGCTTGGAGCTGGAAGTACACTCACAAGGTAACTATTTGGCTATTTTTAGCCATTCCTCCGTAACGTAGCTTGCTTTTCACACAAGCTGAGTCTGATCATACACCGCAGATGCCTGCGGAACATCAAATGGACAATGTCCTATTATTTGATGTTATTGCGTATAACTATATATCACCTCATGAAATGACATCATTGATTCGATCCAGGCTATCTTGAATACCCTCAGATGAAAAATATACCTGATTTGTAACAACATCATTGTCCCTTATTTCAGACATAATGAGCTTGGCCTCAGCTATAATTATTTTGCACTCCTTCTGTATAGCCGCTTTACTCTTAGAATCAAGAGCAGCATTGGAACCGGAATCACTGAGAGATCTAGAATAAATATACATATGTGTTTCATCCTTTCAACGATAATTTATGTTGGATCATACTCAGAAAAATACATATTCATCAATTCATGCGCTAAAGACGGGTCATCCTCCCCTGCTCTAGCAAGAGTATCATTGAAGTAGATCTTACCCTGAGAATTGAATCCACATAGATAATACTCCCTAAACAGGATGATAAGCTGCTTCAGCTCTTCTGAATAATCTGTATCCCCTTTGTCGATAGCCGTATTGATGCGTTTGCATTTTTCAAGTATTTGTGTTTGTAATGCAGTGCGCTGCGCTGACTGCATCCGTGTCATTTGTTCTGACAGATCACTGACGACCTTTGATTGATCTGTAACAGACTTTAGTATCTCCTTTGTATATCGCTTACCTGGGTTTATCTTCTCCCAGTTATTAAGTACCGCAACGAGTACAGCAGATACAACAGGAGCTAAAACTGGAGCCAACTCTTTTATAAATTCCATTATGATCAGCTCCGATCAATATTCAACGTCTTTAATGACCCATTTAAGGTATTGATCTGTCTCCTTGTCGCATAGAGGGCATACACCAGAGATCTTCTCCACCTTTTGATCAGATTCTACAAGAGCAGATATGAATAGACCGTGGCATCTATCACACTCTGCAAGGAAGTGATTTGCCACGTTGTTATCTACTTCAATATCCACCTCATCTTCATCAATATCCTCGATGGTATCTTGAATGTCATCTACACTGTCAGAAATGTCATCGATCCTGTCTGCTAGTCCAAAGTCCTGCATATCATCCGCATAGATCTTTGATGCAGCAGTTACATTCTTCTTTTTCTTTGAAATTTTCATTGGTATTCACCATCCGTGTACGTCCGTCTCATTTGTGTATGAGACGGACGATGATATTCAAAAAGATGTATAATCACTCAATGGAATTGAGCATCTCGGTCAGACGGTCAACAGTTGCACTGTCACCACGAGACTGAGCTAGCTCGATTAGATACTCGATGTCATCAGACTCCCAGGATTCATCAACTTCATCTACAAGATCATCGTACACACCCTCGTACCCAGAATATGGAGTATAATACCACGTTTCAAGATGACCATCCGCCTCGATGCAGGCCTGATACTCACTGTTCGTGAGAAACACCTCTCCGCTGTACTTATTGAACGCAGGACGAACCTCATCATCGTAGAAATCATCCGGCAGACCAGAACTCAGCCAGGCATCAAGAAGATCTCTCAGCTCTTCAATCTCACGCATACCGAACTCAGACAGATCATATGTAACGGGATCACTTGAAGAAGCCATAACACGTCTGTTGCGCTTGATATTCTTGTTTGCCTTTACAGTATATCTCTTCTTGCTATTCTTTCTCATGATTATTCATCCTCCTCAGAATCTTCATCGAATGGCTCATCAGACCACTCAGCAGTTTCTTCATCATAGTAAAGACCAACGGCCTCTGCAACATACTCCGGCTCAAACCAGAGAAGGTCATTCAGCTCCGTTTCGTCAATAACACCCTCACCGATAGCCTCATTGTAGTAAACCTCATCAATGAAGTTTGCAAGTGCGTCCCACTTGTCATATCGATCAAGAGCTGCTGCGGTATCCTTTGCGCCAGACCATGGTGTGTAGCCATCAAATGCATCAGAGATAAGTTTAGCAGCCTTGATAGGCTTACGACGTCTTGAAACTCTTGTAGAAGCTGATACGTCATCCTCGTGTACCTGTTCATCATAATCCTCCATAAGAGCACGAGCAATGGCCTCACGAGTAGGCTTATTTAGGAACAAACTACCCTTCCCGCCGTTCTCCCGCTTATCATACAGACGAACAGCCTCATCTGCAAGATACATCCATGCCTTGACAGCAAGTGTTTCATCGTATTTACCAGACCTGATTTTTCTCTTCATGTTCTTGACGATTTGATCCGCCTGACGTACTAGCGGTTCTGTGTTAATCGCAAACAGACGCAACTCATGTACATCATGTTCTGAAACTTCACCACGGCTTGCTGCGAGCACAGAACGTCTGCGGCCTCTAGCAGTATACTTCATATGTAAATTCCTCCTATATAATAATCGGTAGACCTATTGTCAGATCTACCGATATATAAGGTTAGTTATCTGACATCTTTTTTGAAATGTTGCCCCTCATACTCCTCATAATTGATAATAGCATGGATAAGCCTTGCAGGATCTAGCGATTTCTCAATGCATATATCGAGTATATCAGAATATGTTTCCCCCTCTTCAATGCAGAATACTGGATATGGTGTACTAGAAGTCGGTTCTGCTGCGGTACTCCATATGATATTGTCCACATAATTATTGAAGTGGCAACCATCCTTGTGTACTGGATATGTGTATAGAGGAGGTTTCTCTACAAACGAACTTGCCACTAGATATGCTGCACTGCGTACACTCTTTACACCATCTACTTCTACCATATAGGTTATCTGTTCATGGGTACGTTCATATAGCGCACAGATCTTACCTGGTGTGATGTAGATATGCTCATCAGTCACCATTGACAAAACAGGAGTAAGCCGAAGACGGCCATAATTTGATACCTCATATCGGCAATTGCTCGGAAACTCTCTCCAGATCTCATGGGTCATTGAAAACTCATCCAGTTTAGAGACCATGATCTGAAGCTCTGCATCAATATCTGGATAAGAAGCAGGCTTTGGAAACTTTTTGCTACCCATTCTCCAACCCATTAGAGATCATCTCGAATAATGGACATCTGGTCTGCCAACTGAAGAAGTCTCACCGTGAGGTAGTTTTCAGATGCATCCATGAGATCGTAGCTCTCATTCTGACACATATTGAACGCAGACATATGCCATCTAATAGCAAGCGCCTGCTCTACACTGAGATTAAAGAACTTCATTGCCATATACATGGATGTTACACCATGACCGAGCGGGATCTTGGAAGAGTTGCACTTGTATGCTCTTTCCTTATGCCACACACCGTCATCATCCTTGACATTTCTGAAATACTGCTCATACAGATTGATCTTACACCAATCGTGGACCAATGCTGTCAGAAGAGCCGGAGCTGCATCTGTTACGCTTGTAAATGTGGTAGTATTGAGCAGCTCCACCATCTTAGAGTACACCATCAGATGATGCTGATACAGACCACATGGATAGGATTCATGATACTTCGTGGATGCCGGAGCTGTATAGAAGTCTGTCGTTGCAAGCCAATCAAGACAGCGCTTTGATGCCGCTTCTGCTTTATCATCATTCTTTAACATAATGTAGTAGATACCACGGATGAGATCTTCATAATAATGCACATCATGTACTGCATCTTCATGGATATTGCGGATCTTACCTCTGTCGATGTAGTCTCCAACGATGAACTCTGGCCGCTTCTGAAATTCAGACCAGTCTCCCATAACAGAATAATAGTCAGGAATCTCCTCAATGTTCTTTGTTGGATCGTCCCTATGGAGAATACAAATATATCTTCCTGTAGAAGTATCGAACACCTCATACAGGTTAGATGCACCGATTCGGACGAACCAGTGCTTGAAATCATCTCTCTTCTTAAAGTCTGTCATTTTACTTACCTCCGTTCAATGCAGATTTTGGCATATATTTGCCATCCTTTTTAATATGCTTCATGATAAATCTCTTGTCTGGATATATCGTTTTGAGTTTCCATGTAACAGATGTATAATAATAACTATCATCTCTCAGCATATCGGATAGGTAGAATACATAATATTTACCATCAATGTACTCTATGTTTGTAATGATGATATCCAGTTTTAGAGAATTAGCGTACTCCTGTGCTTGACGATGCATCAATTGTAAAACCGCATCATTGGACTGCCGCTCGGATCTGCGCTGTTTCTTTGATCGTTTACGTTCATTCGCTTTTGCCTGCTCTTTATAATGATGCTGCCAAAACGATGTTGACTTGAACCGTTCCAGATACATACAATTCTTCTCGATACACTTTTGCTGTACAAGCAACTTCTTCGTAAGATACCCAGGATGGATATTGTAGTGACAAAAACCTACTATCTGCTTTGTTTTCACACATTTTGGCTTTCCATTGATAAGTCGTACACGCTGTGTGTCAGCATCCTTTATTAGTAGGTCGTACTTATTATTTGACATTGTTGGTCACTTCTCTTTCATCATCACCTCCGTCTATGACTTTTTGTGTGTCAAATACACAATCTGGATACTCAAGGCTCATGATCGTGATTTGCCGTAGTGCGGCTTCTTTTGTAGAACAACAGATACCGGCATAGCTCCAGTTCTTCTTTTTACCAGCCTTCTTTGACTTTACGACCTTCCATAGCATATAGCATCATCTCCTTTCAAGTTGGTCTCCTATTCTATATAACGAGTTATGTAAAATAAAAAGCCCATGCAGTTTTGATACTGCATGGGCAATCGTATACTATATCAGTCAGGTCTCCATCCGTCATCCAAATAACATTTGTAATGTTGACTATTGTCATAACGGATCGTAGGGGTTTCACGGATGCCAAACTCTATTCTGATATCAGAAACGATAGATTCATCAATGTTTGGATTCATGTAGATGATCGGCTTACCCTTGTTTGAAATGTCTACACGACCTCTAGGATAATAATTGTACGGCTTATTGCAGCCTCGCGGCTTGATCTCTGGCCAAAGTTTCTTATGATTGTATGTATTACCAGATTTTGCAATTCCATTCAAAGAATCCTCTGTAAAAGGAAATGCAAGAAGCTCACCATCCACGACCCAGAACACGCCTCTCGACATCTCCCTTGCCATTGAGTTAATATATCTTTTCATCTGTGTCACTCCCTTAATACACCAGCATAGTCAAGTAGCTCTTTCCTGCTCGGTATCGTTTCTATCTCTTGATATGTAATAGGCCACTTATCTATCTTCTTGATATTCAAAGAGTGCTTATCTTCATCTTCAAGTCGTTTGATCTCTGTGATATCTATGATGAATGCTCTTTGATATGAAGCGAATAATACGATAACGACCCCTCGTACATGTGCTATCTTAGATTTACGCAAAAGGCCATCATGCTGTGTCTCTGTAAGCATAGAGAAGTCGAAACGATCCTTCCAAGTTGCTTTTGATTCTATATAATAGAGTGTTTTTCCGTTGAAGAATGTGAAGTCGCATATATTCTTCGATCCATACTTACCCGTCATTTGGTCTGGTATTCTATCAAAGCTCCAATCAAGATCAGGTCTATCGAGCCATTTCTCTATCTTGTCTTCTGCTTTTTTACCTAGTAGAGAATCATCTATCATTGTATATCACCATTGATTATTACAATCTTACGTTAGTATTTAGCAACCAAATCTCTAATCTTAGATTCTACATCATCTGAATCTACTATGCCTACAGTCGATAACTCTTCTGATAGCCAAGAAAAGTAATCAGTGCAAACATGATCAAGTTTAGTAATGATCTCGTTGATAGGCACATCAACAGTGAAACTCTCTTTTCTAACTGCACTTTTGATCATGACGGACATGAAACGTTCATCAGTTACAAGATCCTGCATTTTTCCATAAGTCCATTCGTATATCTGTCGTTGTTTTGGAAATCTATTCTTCCTATCCAGCTTACCAACATAGTTCAAGAAGCCATATATCTCTGAACACCAATGATGTACAGTAGTAGATTCAGGGGCAAGAACAATGTATAATAGATGCTCGATTATTCTTTTCATAGGCGCGTTTAGCTTACGAGCTATCTCACTTTGACCAAACGAAAATGAGCGAATGTAATACTTCATCATCTCCACCTCCACTATTATTATAGCATCATTTGAGTTAGTTTTCAATTAGCAAAATCACCAATTGTTGCATCACTAATTTGTAATACATGCAGCAAAGCTATCGACCTTGCTGCATGTTATCGAGTATATTAGAATTGAGGGATAGCGTGAAGGTAGACAACCTGATATAGCTCGTCAATATCATCTTGAAGGTCGTCCCAGTTAGGAATGATATCCTTGCCGGACTGAATCCAATAGATATTATTATCACCATCTATGAACGTGATAGCTTCTGGTGTTACCTCTGCTCTGATATTGTATACATCGCCATCATTTAGATGTTTATCAAGCAGAGCTACTACACCATCTGCAAGCGCCTGATAATACTCTACATTAGATTCTACAGGTGTTTTATTTGTTCCTGGGTTTGTATACACTGATGCATTTACGCAGTCGCAAGCCTCTACCAACTCTGGGTAGGCATCATCGAGAATAGAGTATACGATATCGGCAAGTTCACTAGGAGAACGCTCGTAATCATGTGCATATGCATAGCACTCGTCTACGATACTTGGGTCGAGTTTAGTAGGTGTTCTGCTCTGGTACTCATCAAGGATCTCGGTCACAAGGGCAACTGCCTTGTTCTCTTCATAGCCCATACCCTCTGGATCTTGTGAGAACTCATCCGGCTCGTATGTATTATCAAAATTGTCTACATCGATTCGAGATGCTGTAACAGAGTTATCACAGGATGTGACATCTTCCTTACCGCCCCAGTAGCTCTGGAAATCACCGAGTTCCTCAACTTCTCCAGTTTCATTGTCAGTAATTCTAACAGCTCCACCACGACCATGAAGTGAATCCGCCCACTTGACCGCCTTGTTGTAATCATCAAAGAACTTTACAGCAAGCGGTTCATTCTCACCCTGATCAAGAGCGACTTCGTATCTATGAGAAGCGGTGGATGCTGTAACAGAGTTATCACAGGCCTCTACCCTCTGAAACTCCCACTGATCAGCAGTCTCATCCGCGCCGAACTTCTGAACATAGTGCCTAAATGTCTCGGCTTCATTCTTCGCGGTGAACTCTGTCAAATAAGTGTTATAAGCATACCCACCGTTCTCAAGTCCTACTACAACAGCATAGTCACCACGATATGGCTGTACATTCACCTTGTTTGGACCAGGGTTCTTTAGAGTACGATTGTACTTCTTCTCAATAGAAGTAGATGACTTAACATCACTCGTTCCGGAAGTGTCGTTTGATGTTTGCTGATACTCCGGATTAGGAACTCGTCTATGAATGATCCTATGAGCATATTGCGGTTCGTTCTCATCATACTCTTTCTTCGCCTTTTTGATCTCTGAATAGGTAGCACCTTTTTCAAATTCAAAAAGATCATCCCATCCGTATCCATAGTTACCTTGCAAAATAGCAACTTCAATGGTCTTGGGAGTTCTTGCGGCCTTTACAGTGTACTTCTTCTTGGTAGATGCATTTGTTCTTCCAGTTTTCGTGGAGCTCAAGATCCCGTCTTGGTCATAGGAGTCATCAAATATTGATAGAACCTTTCCAGCAGTATATCCATTAGGTCTGCCATCTGGAACCCATTCATATTCTACATCGTATCTGCGATTACCTTTTTCGTAAATAGCGTAACCAGTTCCCGCTGAAGTGTCACCATATTCGGTCTGTACAAATCCTTGTTTTGACAGTGCATCATTTACAATACGGAAGTCCTTACCAACCATACTTGTAATGGCATTTGCTGCGATCCTTGTAGAGGACTTAATGGACTTTTTCTTCTTCAACCTAGACATGCCACGTTTGGCCAGTGTCGATGATGCGACCATCCGCTTTTTATTTGTAGTGATCTTCATAGATTTATCTCACACCTCACTCAGAATACATGTCATTGAACTTCTGGATATTGATCTTTGTTCTCTTGAAGCCATCGGCAACCTTGGCAGCATCCATCCACTTGTCGACAACATACTCACAGTAATCAGTAGCACCATCATCCTCTGTATTGATCGGGAAGAAATTCACAACTGCCTCAAAGGTGATGTTACCATTGTTGTTGAACGTCTCCACATCAATATCCGGGAGATAATCCTGCTTTGGAGTAAGAGTGACCTTCAAATCCTTCTTGGACAGATCAAGATCATAGTAGTCGTCTGTGATGTCGAGAAGAGTATCATAAATACCCTCAAAAGCGAGATCAGAAATATTTGTAGCGGCCTTTACATACTTTTTCATAATATTATTCCTCCTATAGATCAGTTGTTATTATCTTCTGCGGATGGTAATGGGCTCTTTGTTTAGCAGTGTAACGTAGACGCCGCTATCATCTGGGTAATATTTATTACCAGCGATCTCAGATTCAGATACTTTGTCCATGTAGTCAAACGCCTTATTAGTCCAGGCCTCATTTGCCACGCTATCTCTAGTAGGCTTGCTCTGTATCCGTTGAAAGCCGTTTTCTGCTTTTCGTTTTGTGTCATAGACAAGCACCTGAATCTTTGAAGATGCTTCGTCCAGAAGAAGGATGCCAAACATACCAGAATAGTCTTGTGGTTCTTTGTAAAGAGATGATCTAATGTAGTAGTACATTCAATTATCTCCTGTCATACAATAGTGACCGCATTTACGATTTTACGAACTGCTGGCTCTGCGATCTTTTTGACATAGGCTTCAATAGCATCAGTATCATACTGCGAGAGATCAATATCAGAATAGATGACGTCAACAGCATCAATTTCATTATTGATGACACCAATAAACATCTCGATCTCGCCAACATTTTTGCCATTTCTGTAATCGTACAGATACGTTGCGTCGGGTCGAGCATACTTCATCACATCGATATCATCGGTAGTGATCGTGAGTCTGATCTCGAATGACACCATAGACCCCCAGTTTGTTGTAGATGCATAGTAATCAAACGAATCCTCATCGATCGTGCAGTTTCTATCGAGCTTCGCAAGCTCTGTAGTAGGCAGAACCTCATACTCCGCAATACGGTACAGCCCCTCTACAGTAGACTCATCAATCTCTTCACCGTTTGCATTATATCCGTATGAATTACCCTTAATATATCTTACCATAAGAATTACCCTCCTATTATTAGTAAAAATGTAGCCTATATGCTACGATTATATATAAGGTTAGGTTTCTTATACTATATAACGAATGCTGATTAAAAAAAATGACAATCCACTATCACAGTGGATTGCCACATAATATATTCAAAATTATCGTCGTTTCATGACGTCTATCCATTCAGATATCTGCTCATCTATGTCTACAAACGCAGCTTCATACGAATCATATGTTTGATCGTTTACTACAATTTCTTTTGTATAAGGTCTTGGGTCTTTTGAAATGTCCTTTGTCAGTTCTTTGTATTTTTCTGTCATGGTCTCTTCTTTTTTATGTGCCTGAGAAGCAGGTGATCTATGAGCAGGATGATTCGATATTCTAAGTCTTAGCCTAAACTTAAAATAGATTCTTCCGCTTTCCTTGTCTTTTGCTAAAAAAGAATAATAATGAGAGTAATACTCGGATTTTCCCTCATAGAACAACTCTAGTCCATAATACTCTGTGAGAAGATCCTCCAAAGATTCTATGAACGCATTGTAGTCTACTTCTATCTTGTCAGTTATAATGGCATCTTTTATTCCTGGTATGACGCCCCCATCTGGTATTGTAATGCCCTTATGCATTGCCGCAGCGATTTCTCCATCACTGTATTTAGGCACTATAATAACATCAATATCATACTCCATAGGTGTGCTGCTATGTCCAACAGAATCAGATGATCTAATGTATCTCTTCATAATATCACCTCTTTAGGATATATAAATCCTACTTTTCTGTTTATATTATACCACACTCCAACCAATTTGTCAATAGGCTGGAGTGTGGTGGATGCTAATACAAGATATACTTTTAGTCCCCAAAAAGTTAAACTTGATTTGAATCAGCAACGATTAACTATGGGGCATTTAGTTCAAGATATACTTTACCGAATGATTCCGATCTCCTCTAGTAGATCTTGAAGACTGCTATAGTCAGTTCTGTCTCCATAAGCATCTATGATATACCCATTGTAATTGTCAATGTCAATGTATGCGGTCTCTCCACCATCAGAGTATTCATATACATTCGTGTCTATCTTATTTGCACCTTTTAGGGGAAGTCCAGCCGCTAGAAGATCATCTAGGCCATACTCATCCCATGCATAAAGCTCATCACATAGGTCCTTTGCATCCTGTACAGTCTTAACAGGATACGCATATGGAAGCTCTACCATGTTTCCATCTGGATTCCACCAAACATATGCATCGTTTCGATCAGCATCGTAGGTACATCCAAATCCTAGCCACATGTATTTATCCCACCACGGCTCGTCAATACCGGCACTCTCAAAGCCATTTGCTTCTAAAACATCAATGATGCCTGGATTAGTAGTAGATGCTTTGATAGAACGTGATCTTCTGCTTACTTTTGTAGATTCATCAATCGGAACATATGTGTTAGTATAATAATCAATAAGTAGCTCGATAGCTCTTGCATCAAGGTTAATACCCTTTGTGCTACCAGATTTCAAAATAGCATGTGACCAGTTAGGATTATTGTCATAGTCGATGTCTTTGAGCATCTGACGGAGCTGTCCTACTTTATAATTATCGCCTACACAGGTGATTTTTCTTACATTATTTCTAGCACATATTTTTGATTTTCTCATAATAATTCCTCCTACGCGCATTAGACTAAAGTCTGATGCTTATTCATCTCTTCCGACGCCTGTCTCCCAATATAAATCATCTTCATCATCATACTCATCATAATCGCCGTTATCATATCTTCGATACATCTCATTCTTGCAGGCATCTGGTAGACTATCAAAGATACTACCATCTTCATCGAACTCCATACCATAGTAGTACGAGCAAGTTTCCTGATTGTCGATGTATTTATCTATGATAAGAGATGGTGTGAAGGGGTGATCTTTTGCGAATTTGATGAAGTCCTGCTCTTTCTTTTTTACAATAGACTCATCATCCTCATACGATGACCTAATGTAACGCTTCATTGTGTTATCCTCCTATTGAATACTCTGAACTATGATTTATATCGTATCATACGAAACTGGAAATATCTCAAAATCTATGATTCCATCCCCAGTAATAGCACCGTATGGATCATCAGTACACAATTGATAAATTATATCACAGAAAAGATTTGATATTTCTTCGGCATTTCCAGATTTATCATCAGATAGCGTATATCCGAAGTGTTCACACCATTCTTGAAAGCCAAATCGTACTTCATCATCTTTACACAAGGATAGTATGGTATCATACAAATCTCCTGGACCACCCATATATATTCGTTTTCCGCAATAGTACATCACTACATCATCTTGTGGAATTGAACATACTATTGTCTTTGAAGAGTGAACACTGTGCCTGCAATCATCATAACTTGATTTAATATATCTTACCACAATAATCAGTCCCTATAATTACTCTGGAATCCCTGCTTCTTGATCTGCATAGAAGATCTCGAAGTCAAGACCTTTCTGACCGCTTGCATAGAATGTATGATCAGGATCCCCATCATAGTAATCCATTTCATCTTCAATGAGAGCTACAAAAACAGCAGCGGTGTCTCTTGGAGTACCGTCAAAATCAAAAGGATCACCATATTCATTACACCATTCCTGGAACTTCTCAAGAATTACCGGATCCTCACACAGTCTCTCGATAGTATCGGTAAGCTCATACACACTACCAGTAAACACCTTTTTGCCATTGAAGTACATTACAATGTCATCTGCATCATAAGAGCATGTGATCTTCTTAGCAGAGTTTACATCCCCATGTTGAAGATCCCATACTGAATCCGATAGCATGTCTTCATAATAAGTCTCGCCATACTCCATAGCTTCACCACTTGACAGGAACTGATCTTCAATTTTAATCATATCTCCGTCTTCCACGATATATAGCACATATGTCAATGTATCAGTTCTGCTATTATATTGCGGCATAACTAGCATGGGATGATCACCATATCTATTTGTTGTATACTTAGACATTGTTTGCTTTTGACCATCTACCCAAATAGAGTAATCCGATTCCATCCAATCAGGGTAATTCATAGATGCTCTGATAGCTCTACGAGATCTAACCTTGGAAGATGAATAAACGCTCTTACCAAATTCATAGTTCTCATCAGTAACACCGCCGTACCATACAAGCTCTCCGTGTTTGTCTTGCATGTTACCAAGTTTTTCGATGCACTCTGCTTCACTGTCGCCACCGACCTCGCAGGTATATCCATCGGCAAACTCACCCTCTACTAGAAATGGGAAGATGAGCTGCCTTCCAGATGCCTTGATAGCTCTACGAGATCTAACCTTAGTAGCACTATTGATATCCTCATCTACATATACATTAGTTACCTTTCCGGCATGAGCATCGCCCTTACGCTTACCAGCTACCCAACGATACTGAAGCTCTACTTCCTTATTACCTTTTCGGTATACAGCGTAACCAGTGTTATCATCCTTATCGCCATATTCGTGTTCATGGTATCCATCCATTGTAAGGATATCTCTTGCCTTGGTAAAGTCTGTGCCTTTAAGGGTAGCATAGTCCTTTGATGCTCGAATAGCACGTCTATGCTTATTAGCAAAAACAGTATAGCGCTTCTTCATAACTTGTTATTCCTCCTCTGATAGCATCTGCGATACAAGATCAATGTATCCGTCTAGTGTTTTCCGAATGTCATCAATAAGATTCATAGCATCTTCGCTATGCCCCTTACGATCAATAGTTTCAAGCGCGACCTGGATGTAGTCCACATCCTCGGACAGCTCCTTGAGCATATCATTGACTGTGATTTCTTCCTGTACATCTGCCGCTTTAATATATCTCTTCATCAAGCATCATCCTCGGTTTCTACCCAGAATCTATGACTTCTGTCCATTGAATACTGACGACGTACTGGACTACCATCATCAGAAAACTCAGTCTCTTTATCGACACGTTCATATGATGTGATTCTTCGACCGTTTGAAGTCCAGTATCCAGCAGGACGCATCAAGCATCTTTCTCCAGTATTTCCAATTCTTCCTGAAACAGTCCCGGGCTCACGAACTGCCTTTGAGATAATGTATCGTTTCATTGAAATCACCGTTCGTCTTCGATATAGTTCTCCAAGAACAGATGCTTGTCAAACACAGAAGTCCAAGTCTTTCTTGACTTTGCGTTCTTCTTTGTTATCTCGATCATCTGCCCATTCAAAAACTGCAAGAATACTGTGCTTGCTCTGTTCGTAGAGTAAAACGCCTGTTTGCCATCTGGGAACTCAATAGCGTACCAGGTGTCATTATAGTTCACTATATCTGACATATAATTCACAAGTTGAAATCTGAGTTCAAGAGGATCTGCAAGACCAGCTCGAAGGTCTATCGGCACTTGTGTGAAATCAATACTATCAAGCATCTCATTGATCTCTTGCTTCAATTCTGCATCTGTTTTACGCTTAGGAGCATACTGCTCATACTCATAATCCTCCTCTGGCTCTAGGTCAGAAGCACTGTATTCAGTTGATCGAATATATCTCTTCATTCATATCACCCCATGGATTATATCTGCTTCAAACCCATCTCTGCAAGCGTAAGATTGCCACCCTGTCTTTCTGGTGCATTACCGCCAAGGATTCTTTCTACATCATAATCATCCAATAGCTTTGTTACACGGATAGCTCCGGTGATTACCCACGGAACTGTGTCAGGGTTTGGATTTGTACGATACTTGTAATAACCATTCTTAGGTAGTTTTGGAAGTCCTGCCAAAGAGTGCTGATACTTATCAGAGCGATATGTTGAACCATCTGGGTTTGTTCTCATGTACCCCTGTTCATCCGCCTCCGCCTGATAGTCAACATCCATCACATACTCGCATTCTGCCCAGATAAAGTCATATGGGAAATATGGTGCATTATCATTTACGACCTGCACATACTCATTAAGGTCTTTAATATAAAAGACTTTTCCAATGTTTGCCGTCTTTGCATAGCTCTTAATGAATGTGTTATAAGTACCAACCTCTTTTGCGATCTCGGTGCTATCATCAACCTCTACAAAGTCCCAACCAAATGACCGATCAAACTGTTTCGCCCTTGGAACATCACCCAAATGCCAGCCAGGTCTATAAGCAAGATCACCGCCACCAGTAGATTTTACTTTCTTACGCCCTGTCTTCGATAGACCTGCAAACTCTCCCTCTTCTGCATCAAGCCAAACGCCAACTGGAGTATCCTGACCACCAGGATTTGCAACCATAGGTGGATACAGTTTCCCATTCTTCACACGAAATACTTTATATGCAGTACCCTTTATGGAATTTGAATAGTCGTTTTCTGACACTTTAGAGAAGATATCATCAGATGCAAACAAACTCCGATATCTTGGTCTAATAAAACGTACCATAGAATGTCACCTCAAATATAAAAGTGTTAGCTACAATGCGCTACACCCATATATAAGGTTAGAGTATCTACGATATATAACGATTTTAGGTATCAAAGAAAAGCAGCAAGCCCACAATAGAGCTTGCTACTAATGCCAATGAGAAATCATCAACCACCTATCAGAAAATCAAACAGTTCTGGATGCTTCTTAATATCCAGAGAATCATCTACCATGTAATCGGAGATTGCCTGCTTATCTGTCAGTATCTTGTAAACTGCTTCATCGATCGTGTCTTTTGTGATAAGAGTATACACGTTCACAGGTTTACTCTGCCCGATGCGGACAAGTCTATCCTCTGCTTGGATACGAGCTGCATTCTGCCATGGTATGTCATATAGGACGCAGTTATTTGCAACAGTAAGAGTATGATTGACACCAAGAGCACCGATAGTACCGAGCATGACCTTGTACTCTGGGTTATTGATGAACACCCTCTTATGCTTCTGGCGCTCTTCTTCTGTCATTGTTCCAGTATAGCAAGCAGTCTTGTGCCTTTTGGATACATACTTGTATACTGTTCTAAGCGGCTCGACCCAGTTTGAGAACACGACTATTTTCTCGCCACGTTCAACTGCATCGTCAATGATCTCTAGGAGTCTTGTAAGTTTTGCGTTCATGGATAAATAGTGCGGGTCATCGACTTTTATCTTGTCGTTGACCAGCTCCGGGCTTCCGTTGACTTGACGTAGACGGAGCATCTGAGCTAGAGGATTCATTGAAGATAGAATCTTTGACTTATCTACCATGATACCTTGCTTGACTTTCTGGTATAGATCCATCTGCACAGGGGTATTCTCAACATACTCTGTATAATAGATCTTTGGAGGTAGATCCTTTAGGACATCAGTCTTTAGTCTACGGAGCATATGGTCATGAAGAAGTTCCTTGAGATATGGGATGTTTTTATATCCTACTACTTCATGGTCATCATATCCGCCAAACATACAGAACGACTGGCACCAAGACCAATAGCTCTTTACAGAGTGGCCATCTACCAGTTTTAATGGTGTATATACATCTGTAGGCCGATTGACGATAGGTGTTCCTGTCATCGGGATCCACTCTGCATTTTTGTTCGTTCGCTTCTTGATATCCAAAATGATCTTACCCTGCGTTGATTTTGGGGATGCATTTTTATGGATCTCATCTATTGCTATCATACTGATCTCACCGGAATTTATCATCTCAACGATCCTATCGGCAAGAACGTATTTTCTACCTGACTTTGTGCGCAGTGCTTCAATATTTGTAATGATAAAATACGGCAGTTCTGGCTCGTTTATATTGCCATACATGTGACCAGTTACAAGGTCTTGAAGTTTCTTATCACCACTTGTGCTATAGTTGTATCCGCCTGTTCTTCTTGGTCTTGACCCTAAAATATATGCGATCTCTGCTCCATTTGTATGGGTCTCAATGTCCTCTTTCCAAGAGAACTTTGCAGAATTGACACAACAGATGATGAGACAATGCTTGCACTCATTCACTTTACGCCGATAAAGCGAGTAGTTCATGACTTCAAGCGTCTTGCCACATCCCATGTCATCTGCAAGGATGAATCCATTACCAAGTTTAGATTTGCTGTATTTAAGGAAATCAAGCTGATGCGGATATAGTGTAGCTCCATCTTTTACATACTGATCCATATCAGAGATATCAATGTCTGGGATAGCATCTATTTTCGTAGCACCTAAAGTGGAGTTCTCATTCAGTCTCTCACCAGAGTTTATCTGCACCTGGGTCTCATATGGGGTATCTTTGATCGTGTTAAGAAACCAACCAAGATGCTCCTTTGGGATAGTCCATATCTTTCGATCCATATCCCAATGTCTGCCGGGAACGTCTCGAAGCATATTGATCAAGGCTCTATCATATTTGAACCTGATCTCATAAACAGGACCATTTTCAATTACACTTATCATAAAATCACCACCTATCAAAACAACTGATTTCTTTTGTTTTTAGTTTTTGGAGCTGGCCTTTTACCATCCACGATAGATGATACCTCAAACTTACTTGATTTAACAAACTTGCCATCGACCTTGAGCTTATGTCCAGTCTCTTCAAGATATTTCAAATCATTTGTACTAGGGATACACTCTTTGTACTCTGTGTGGAACACAATGCGACCATCCCGATCAAAAACTTCAAATTTCACATAAATCACCTCTATCATATATAACGAATTTGAACACAAAAGAAACTGCCCATCCTATGTGGACGGGCAGTCTATTGAGGTGATAGGTTACTTCAAAAGCTTGTTTACATAGCTCTGTACCGCGGTATAACTATACCCAGCCGCTTCTAGTTTCTTCTTTCTAGCTGTGCCAGACCCCCACTTACCAGCGATAACTTCCTTTGCAATCTGTTCAACAGTCTTTTTGTATAGGGATAGACCTGGCACAGACTTTCCTGCAAGAATTGCATTGACAGCAAGCTGTACGTTCTGTGCATTATAGCCAGCTTGTGTCAACCTCTGTACTCGTGCAGATCCGACGCCGTACTTACCAGCAATGACATCTCTAGCAACACTTTCCAGAGTAGCTGCCTTTGGTGTCTCCACATTGGGAGCTGTCAATGCAAGAGATGGGACAGGTTTGCCTGCAAGGAGTGCATTTACAGCAGATTGCACATTTGCTACATTGTAACCAGCACTCTTAAGTGCTGTAGTCCGTGCAGCTCCATTGCCGTACTTACCAGCGATAACATCCTTAGCCACGCTCTCAAGTGTGGGAGCCGTGATGATCGGCTTTTCTTCAACAGGAGCTGTAGATGTATCAACAGGAGTTTTTGATGCGCTGTAGTCCTTATAACAGTAATTACAATCAACATCCCCGGTGATACCATCTATCTTACCTTTCCATGAATATTGCCAAATCGCATATGGCTTCTTATATGACGTCTTTTTTACATTAACATGTGCAAGCCATACATCATACTTTGTAAGAAGGTCATCTGTAAAACAAGTATTGAGCGCTGACAGCATACTATAGATGCCTACTTTAAACCCAGCGGCCTCTAGTTCATCAAGAAACGCCTTTGTGATCGCAGATACCTTTGTCTTACCGAGTGCAAGTACACTCTTCTCTTCTACATCATAGAACACAGGATAATCAAGGTCAAGACCCCTCAAGATCTGGATACATACCTTAGCTTCTGCTCTTGCGCCCTCTACTGTCTTGGAATAGTTATAATAGTAGATACCGACTGGAATGTTATTAGCTTTGCATCCCTTGTAGTTTGCATCAAACTTTGTATCCTTCTGAGAGATAGCACTACCATAACCAGCTCGAAGCATCGCAAAGTCTACTTTCTTTGCAACTTTCGTCCAATTGATATTTCCCTGCCATTTTGATACATCAATGCCGAATTTAGTCTGTGTAGCCATACCAATCCTTCAGCTCCTTTACTTTCTCTTCACTATCATCAATTAGAGCCTGCACATCCTCTTCCGTAACATCCTCGTTTTGTGAGATAGCACGAATTGAATAGCCGAATACATATGCTTTCAGTATCTCATTTTTCTTCTCGTCTGTCATTGTAGGTCAGCTCCTATCTGCTTTATTCGTGGCCATATGTATTATGGTCAATATTATATAAGGTTAAAAAAAATAATGCCGCACCGGTGTTGCCCGATGCGGCTCTGTGTAATATGTCGGCTATCACAAATCTCCATACAGATCTTTGAAATCTCTGATAGCTAAAACTCTCCCAGAAGACGAATTTACATCATACCACTTGGTCTCTGTCATCTCTGTAGAAGACAGAACAAAGTCCTTACCGTGGATGTTCGTAAAGTATTCCTCGGCATCCTGTACAGTTGCATTGTCGAACTTCATATCAACATTTCCATTCTTATCGTAGTATTCACCGATGATATTGATAGGCTTATCGACAAGTGGTTGACCGTTCTTTGACCTCTCTGGCATTGGTGTAGTGATCAACACAGCATCCTGCTCGTACTTCTTGCACCAGGAAACCATGAGTTTGATGAAGTCCCTAGGCGCAAATCTATTATTGATCACGCAGAATGTGTCCTCAGAAACTCGGACTTCATCATCAGCACCCTTGTTCTCGATAAATCCACCAGATGCTTTGATGAACGTGAGGCCAGAAGCCCTAATGTCCGCCTCTAGTTGCTTGTTACGTCTACGTTTCTCGTTCGTACTTAGTTTCTCACCGTCGGAGCTGTACTCTCTAAATGCAGTAATGAAACCGCACTGCTCTTTGTTCATATGCGATATTGCACGATTGAAACTCGATGCATAAATTCCCTCAGAAGACTTGATGTATCTCTTCATAGATGATCACTCCTTTGTGGTTATAGGTATCTACACTATTATTATATCATATATCAAATGAGTTGTCAATAGTATCATTTGACATTTTAGTTACAAATGCATGTACGGAACTTCGTAACCATCTGCACCATGCTTAATGTCAAGCAGCGTTGCAGACAGCTCTACACGCTTTAGCTCTGATGCCAGGTGGATAAGATCATCGATGTTGTCGCAAATGTATCTAATTGCATCTGAATTATTATCTTTTGCAGCGTAAACAAGCAGATCTAACACGATCGGTTGTTTTGTTTGAACGAACTCCTCTATTATTGTGATGTCTCTAGTTTTCATATAATCGTAGATGTATTCAAAATATGGGGATTGTAATGCAGTCTTTGTCGAGTTGCCACTAAAGTAAAAAGTAGTCCAGTTGATGGATATTGATCTAAGATTTGGACTTTCTACATCAAATGCATTTTGATGCACGGCCGTAGAGGCGCTATCCAGTACGACATGCTCTACATTAGAGCAATCACGAAATGCATTATATCCAACAGTCTCTATTGAACAAGGGATGTGTATGTAGTTCAGCGAACGACACCCGTTAAACGCTCGGTCGTTAATTGTCTTCAACGATTTTGGAAACTGTATTGATTGCAAAGCACTACATACATCAAAAGCGTATTCTCCGATAGTTGTGAGATTTTTTGGCAAATTCACGTTTTCTAGCTTAAACAATTGTGCAAATGCCTGCGTCTCTATTGTTGTGACTGAATCTGGAATACAAACGCTCGTAACATTATGATTATACTTAAACGCAGCAGTACCGATCGCTTTTACTACGTTCGGTATCTTTACATTTACTGACTGAATGCCTAGGGTTTCTTCAAATCTAGTAAGAATGTCTTTGTATATGTGAAATACGCCGGTCTCATCTATGATGTCTTTACTATATCTATTGATCTGCCTTTCTTTAATAATCATGAGAATCTCCAATCAAAGCCACATAGATCTATTTTGGTACATGGTGCTACCGCAAGTATTCAAAATCTCTGCGGCAATGTCAGTTCTACCGTAATCTGATGCAAATTCAAGTAGTTTATCTGCATTTTGAATGATATCCTGCTTTACATCATCATCTTTCTTTGAGATTTGTACCACTAGGTCAAGTGCAAATGGGAATCCACTCTGTAGCATTAAGAGGATTTGACTGTAGTCGTGACAACATAGGAATGCCATACAGCGCTTGATAGCTTCTGTGAAGCCAATAGTTCCTTCCGTATACGATACATTTAACGTAATGCTTGGGAATTTTAGGACTTTAACAGCGCTACAACCATCGAATACGCCATGATCCATACTTATGTTGTCAGATTTGAACTCTATTGTTTCTAAGCCAGTACAATTACAAAATGCATGAGAATCAATTGTTATTATACCACTTGGCAACACTAGGTTTTTTAGAGACATACACGCAAGAAACGCATATTTACCAATTTTCCAAAGAGTGTAAGGTAACTGCACATTTACAAGTCTTTCACAACAAGCAAATGCATGTGATTCTATTCGTTCAAGTTTTTCCGAAATCTTAACTTCCTCAAGATTGTGACACCTCTCAAACGCCTCTTCCTCGATTATACGCACAGTGTTAGGCATGATAATTCTACGAATCTTGTAGCAGTTAAGAAACGCAAACTGATGGATGCTCTCAACGCCATTTGGGATGGTGTAAGTGACATCCTCTTCAGAATCAGAAACTTCTTCAAAATATCTCCAAAAAATGTTACCAACGCAATGCCCGGTACCATGGTCGCTGACAAAAGCAACCGTAGGACCATGATCAGTAATCCTAGAATCATGATTAGTAATCACACCACTCCACCCCCGGCAATAGTATAATAGTATCAGAGCCGCATGGAACCACCCTTGTTGAAGTCATCTTGCATCATATCAAGAAGTCGAGCTTTCATGTCGGTTCTGTCAGAAGCATATTCAATGAGTTTATCCTTATTGTCGTAGATGAATTGATCTGCTACGGCATCCTTCTTAGCAAGCTCAAAAATGAGATCAAGTGCAAATGGGAATCCATCCATCAAAAGTGATAGTACACCCCTGTAGTCGCTATCCCGAATAATGTACATACATCTCTGGATAGCATCAGTGAAATTACTTACACCATCGGTGTATGACACATCTAGTGTTAGATTTGGAAACTTGATCGTTCTTATTGATGTGCAATCCTTAAATGCATGTGGCAGTAATTGAGTGTTTAGTGATTTAAACTCGATTGATCGTAGATTTGTACATTTGTTAAACGCCTTTGGTAGTATTCTGCTCACACTACGAGGAATTGTGATAGTCCGCAGACTTGTGCATCCGTGAAAATCATTGCTACCAATAGCACTGAGGCTATCTGGAAGTTCTACATGTTTTAGATTCTTGCACCCGGCAAATACTGAAGCACCCATATTGGTAAGGTTTTTAGAAAACACAACTGTTTCTAGGTTGGTACACATCTGGAACGCAGAGTTATCGATTCTATCAACAGTATCAGGCATGATGACCTTTTTTAATGTCTCGCACTCATAGAACGCTGTGCTTCTAATCGCTCTGATACCATATGGAATCGTGTAAGTCACACCGAATGCATCTTCATCCTCTTCGTAGTCAAAAAATACATCATTTAAGAACGTTCCTTTTCCAGGACCACCATCATGGTCGACTTTTAGTACATCATTTGCTGCACGAATATACCTTACCATCTCACTTCACCTCCGACAAGTTGACCCATCCAAGAATATCCAGAACATTTCCCTTGGAATCCTTGTTCTTTGTGATAGGTCTCCGATCATACTGCTCAAGTACATTGTCATTCTCATCATGCCACCAGTAAAACTCACCAGCATATGTTCCGAATGGTGTCTTTGCAACAGAGGTCTTATACAGACGAACGTGCTTTGTACTGAGTGAAGTTTCCTTTACAGTATCATTCTTAGAAGATGTCTCATGACGTGCCTCTTCCGTGACAGCAGTATTATTCTCCTTTGCTACCTCTGGCTTCTTAGCTCTAGGCTTACGAACCTTCTTAGTCTCTTCCATTGTAATATCCAACTCCTTTATAAGCATCCTGGTCAAGATCCTTACACGAGCTTGACGTGATGGATCCGATATACCATTATATATGTATATAAGGTTTTTCGACCATTTTGACTCATAAAAAGAGTCATATACTGCATCGCATACTTCTTTATCGTCGATATAGCAGAACTTTTCTCGAATCACTTTTGCTTCATACTCATTTCTTCGAGCTGTAAGATCGGAGCTGTCCGGCAGAGTGCCATTTATAACATGTGTGATAGCTTCAGAGTGAGATATTCGATTATCATACTTTTCAGCGAGTGCTCTTGCATCTTTAGCGACTTGTAGAACAAGATGATATGGAGCTGGACTTGAATTTAGCTCCTTCAGGAACTTAGCGTCCTGCATTTCTCACTCGTCTCTTACATTCCTTGCCCATACCGATCTGGATAGACTTTGGACTTACAAGCCGCCTGCCGCATACGCTACAAACACCACTATGGTAAAGATGCATCCGTTCGTCATAGTAGCCATCCTTGAACATCATCTTTAGGATATATACTACGCCGAGCACGATCTCATTATCTCTTGCAAACTTTGAGCACTTCGTTAGGATAAAGTGTCCGCCATTGAGCATACCCACATACTTCCATTCACCATTATCGACCATGGTCTCAACGAACAAAGCAGAACGCATACGGCTCTTTGCGCTCTTGTAGAAGCGGTAAGTATGATATACACCGCTATCAGATGTAAGTGTTACGATTGCATTTCCGCCTGATAGATAGTCCTTGATAACATCTGTACCAAACAACTCGTTCTTTAGCAAAGTATTCTCCATAATGGACAGCTCCTTTCTGATGGTTACTCTACTATCTATAACGAGTGGTAGGTACAAAAAAACACCCTATGCTTGGTAGCATAGGGCGATGTTGATCATTCTGTTTACTTTTTGTACAGGTGAATATTGTTCTCAAATGTTAAGTTATCCATTTTAACTTTTAGAGCATGTTCAGCATCACGATATGTAGAATAACTCTTATCATCTATATTGATACTTATCAGTTTCCAGCTATATCCATCATAGAGAACTTTATCATATTGGCTGTTTCCACGCGCTTCATTATTATAATGATGTGTACGCCTAGCACGCTTGTCCTTGGATTCGTTCAATGGGTGGTCTGAAATGCGGAAGAATACAACGCACTTTATCGTTTTTCCAGAAACAGTATCTTTTTTCACAAATGTGTAATACTCAGATTTACTACCATCTCGATCACTTTCGTCAGCATCGATATATTTGAATCCGCAGCACTCAATAATGTCGATAGCAGTGATAATGAAGTCTTCATAGTCACACAGCGCCTGACCTGTTAAATTTGTATCAATGCTTGCTGCAATCTCACCAGAGCCAATCATCTGGTAGACAAGATCAATATGCACTTCATATTCAAGGATATCAGGCTCTTCGTTGCTTTTGATGTATCTAACCATTATATCAGCTCCTTTTATTCATTGTACCACATTTCAATAGGCTTGTCAACTATTATAACGAGCCGAACACAGTTATTCTGAAACGTCATCCTTAAGCACGTTCAAATCATCAAGATAGTCATCTATCGTACCGATCATATTATCATAGCATCCGCTATCTACGAGATTAGCGCTGTTGTATTCGATAACATTGATATAGTCAGATAGGATGTCTATCACCATTTGTCTAGGATCCTCTGTATTAAGATACCACATATCATCTACCTCTTCCCCAAGAGCACCGAAGATAGAGATAGCGTATCCATAGTCTTGTACAGACCAGTAATTATACATATCCACATCATCCATGAGGTATTCGCACAAGTCGTGGATATATTGATACAGTTCACCCTCCTGATAAGTATACCAATAGAGCATCTTTAGCATATGCCATGCAGCAAACGCAGAATAGATGATCGGATAATAGACATTTCCTTTGTCACCGATATCATCTACGTTCTCAATGTCATAATCATCTCCGTCATCGGTGATCTCAAAGGAGGTAGGAGCATCAAGCACAATATCCGTAAACTCTTCATTGTCAAGCAGGCTATTCAGATCATGTACAGTAGATACTGGATCGTAGTTAGACTTGATAGCGACAAGATCAATTGACACATCGTCATCAGATGTTACTTTCTGAAGCGTCACAGATAGTTTCTTTGCGCTATTTGCAGACTCCCCTTTTGCGACCTTAAAATCTGGCTCCATACTCTCTACCATAGTCTCGATCGCCTTGCCGATAGCATTATAGGTTCTTTGTGCAGTCTCTGTAACTGCGATCTTAGTTTGATCCTCCTTATCAGGTATAGACAGTTTCACTTTACCATCTTCTGTTGGCTCTACTATCAGCTTGAACGTGAAGTCCTTTTTCTGTGCTTCATAATCTTTTCTGACAAGCGGAACGACCATATCGTAGACTTTTACACTCTCGGTAGAACTCTTCTTATCCTCGCTTGCCCGGTATCCTAGGTCTATCAATCGATTCAGCGTATGCGATACAAGGTTTACAATACTTGACAATAGCCCCTGTTGCTTTGCCCGCTGATTTTTTGCATTGTTCATCGCATCAGAAGCCGCCCTGGATGCCATGTCTTGGAATTTAGCCATTATACCTACCTCCTATAAACAAAATAACCCTGCACAGACTATGCCATGCAGGGTATTCTGTGAATATCTTACTTTCTGCGCGGCAGCTTCTTTACAGTGCGGCCAGCTCGTACAGGACGACGAGTGGAAGCCTTTACTGCCTTGCGGCGACGGATACGAGTAGAAGACTCTACAGTATCTGCATCCTCGTCAGGCTCACAGGTGAAGGTCTCCTCGCCTACGGTGAACTCTACAACGTCACCATCGGACTCAACTGTAACATCCTCACCAGTAACATCAGAAATAAGGTCTGCTACATCGTTGGCCTCGAACAGGAGCTCTACTACATCCTCTGCCACCTCGGTCTCAGCCATTACACGGCGGGTCTTTGCAGGACGTGTCTTTGCGGGGCGATTCATACGCATATTCAATTCCTCCTAGTTTTAGTTCAGCACAACCAGCTTGCTTTGCTTGTTGAGCAGTTCATTGTGGATAGCCTCTATCTCAGCATTTGCTTCTGACAGGAGCTGATCCCCATCTAGCGATACATTTGACCCCTCGATCGTATATTTTGATCTTGTCCTACCAAGTGACTTCTTCATGTATGCTTCACTTAATCTTACAAGGTAGTCCTCCCATGTATGATTGTGTATCTCGCTAACATCCTTAAAGTCCGGAACATAGCGTATTGTAACTGACGTAGGTATCGGACTTCTATGTGTGCAGTATACTACTTGATTAGGTAGATCATATCTCCACTGAAAATCAGTCGATAGTGTGTTTCTAACTTGTGCTAGTGACAGTTCGCTCATGATGCGGTCAGTATAGACGTTAGAGGTATTGCCAAGAGCACCAAAAGTATTGACAGCGGCAGCGAGCTGGAACACGTTTCCGCTATTCATTGATGCAAGGTTCAACCCTAGTGCTGGGTATGCTGGCAATACATCGAGTATCTTTACAGTGATGATATCTACTGCGAGAAGATCAATTCTAGTAGAATACGATACGGTCTTATCGACTGGGGTATCTATGTATCTTTTCAGTTCTCGAAATGCGATGTTCACAGCTTGTTCCGCCTGTTGACCCTCTACATTTCGATTAGCAGGTAGGCCTAAAAGAAACGACACCTGCTCAACGATCTCTTGCATTGTCATCTCGATCAGGCCTCCTTACTATAATATAACGAGTGATCAGCCCTCAGAAGGGGTCACAGTTACGGTGAAGCCCTGATCCTTGACCTGCTCACCGACCTGAGCATACCAGAAGGCCTCCATATAGGAGTCAACAGTAAACTCTACCTTGTAAGAACCATCGTTCTGTACAGCTCCTACTACTGCGGCCTTGAACTGAGCCAGCGGAACAGGGAACGGGAACGAAGTAGTCTTGTAAGGCTCCATGAGGTCAATGAAGCCGAAGCCATCAACATTCGTGTCATACACGGTGCCAGCATAAGCGGCAGTATCTACATAACTGTTGTCAGGAGTATACAGTCTGCATACAGGGGATACAAGAGCCGCAGAAGGAGCAGTTACACCAGTGTAGGTAATTGTAATCGTGTAAGCCATTATCTTACCCTCCTATATTAGTGTGATAGGGTGTAGGTCTTACACCCTATCTGTTTTGATTTGATCAGAACGTGCCTACGATCTTACCAGATACTACGGTAGCCGGGTTTACAACTTCCATAGCATACATGGTCGCATAACCCTGCTGGATGGATCCATCAGCAAGTGCTACAGGAGTGGTCTCAGTCAGAGGCATGTACTCACCGAACAGAGCAGAGTTCTTGCGGATGTCGTTAGACTTGCAGCACATTACCCATGCGTTCGGATCGTAGTTAGGATCTACAAATACCTCGAAGTTATCGAGACGACCGAGCTTGTACGGACCAACTGTATCCTCAAGGTTCTCCGCCTGGAAGCCATTGATCATGCTGATGTAAGTACCAGTGTTTGTACCAGCTACGATACGGTTAGGACGACCAAGCTGGGTCTCCTGATATACAGAACCCGCCGCCTGATTGAACTTGAGCTTCAGCATGTTCAGGTAGTCAGAAGAGTATACAGAAGCCTGATTGATCGGAGTAGCATCCCAGTTGTACTGAGGCTTGTAAGATGCCGTGCGAGCAAGAGTATTGAAGCCGTTGGAGTTGATCTCAGCAGTCAACTGAGAGAACGCAGCTTCCTTGGCGATGTCATCGATGGATGCACCGTACTCACGGTTAGCACGGAACGCAGCAAACGCAGACCAGTCAGAACGGAGCTGATGTGCATCTGCAACAAGGTTGATGTTGTCAAGCTGGAGATGACCACTGCCCATGCGAGCACCAATGTGACCGTTGGTGTCAGGACCGATGGTCTCATTATCATACTGATAAGTAGCCTTAACAGTATCGCCAGCAGCAAGCGTGATCGCAGAGGTGAACGTGATAACACCAGTATCATACTGGATAGTACCTACGGTAGCGCCAGCAGCAGTGATCAGAGAGCCATTGCGGTCATCCAGATACGCAGTAGTTACACCAGAGAGATTGGTCTCAATGGTAACACTACCAGGAAGTACAGGAATGTAAGCAAGAGTGCCAGTCGTGAACGAACCAGCGGCAGACTCTACGACCTCATTCTTAACTACACGGCCAGTGAAGTTAGGATCGATGCCCTGACGATTTACCATCGGGCTAGAGAGAATGGTGTTAGCCGTGGTCTCACCCTTGGTATTATCAGATACAAACTTGAAGTATGGAATCATCTGCTGTACAGAGTTCATCGCTACAGAGCCAAAAACATCGAGGATGATCAGCTTCTGGGTGAACAGAGGCAGGAGCTCCAGGAAGTCAGGACGTGCAGCAATATTGGAAGTGTTGGTAGCACCCATGATAGCTCGTGTAGAAGCAGTTACCGGGATCGGCTGACGGCAGTTTGAGCGAATCTGGTTTACAAACGCACGCTGCTGAGGTGTGAGTGTAGAGTAGTTAGCCATTACACGGCTCTTCTGACGCTTTGCCTGACGGCTCTGTACACCTGCGGTAATGCTAGTGCCAGCAGTGATAGCCGTGCGGCGAGCAGGAGATACTCTACGAGTAGATCTTTTGATTGCCATTAGATATTCCTCCTATTATTATACTGTGATCAAGCCAGGTACGCTGGATGCATAATAATCGTCATCCTCATCATCGTATACAGGCGCAGCTCCCAGTGAAACAGTGTTTGTAGCACAGGATAGGTCTGACTTAATATCATCTACTGTAGTAGATGGTGTGATATTGATGGAATCTGCCCTAGCTCCGATCATGTTTGCGTATAGTTCAGCATAAGCTGATTGGAATGATAGTAGATTCGCATTACAAGCGTCTAGTTTTGCTTCAATGCTCTTTCGATCTGCTGTCTCTGCATCAAGTCTGCTTTGACACTCATCAAGGGCATCTTTACTAGCTCTTACCTCAGAACGATACGAACGCACTTCTTGATCAAGGTTTGATTTGAGATTCTTCAACTTTGTGCTTGCTGTGACGGTTTCACGAAGCTCAGAACGAAGATTCCCGATAGTGGCATCCTTCTCATCTGCAAGGCTTGTAGCGGCTTCTATCTTTCTTTTATATATAAGGTTAGATTTTTTCGCAGCATTGAGATCATTTTCAAGATCAGACTTTTCACGCTGTAGTGAAGCGATGATACGCTTTTGATCAGATACAGTCGTATCAAGTTTTCTCTTGCTGGCCTCCAAAGAAGCGGTTCTCCTTTTTAGTCCATCTCTTGATGCTGTTACTCTGTCTCTATCCTCCAAAGCGTCATTGAGCTGATGCTCTGTGATTCGCTGTAAACTGGATAGTTTTCTATTATAAACAGAAGCCAATACAGCCTTATCCTTCTTCAACTTCTCATTCTCAGTTGCGAGGACTTTGATCCGACTCATTGCTTCAAGGTACAAGTCAGTCATAGCAGTTAGCTTCTCGCTGTCTATATTTAAGGTTGATCCAGCAGTGATCTCAGAACACCTATTTTCAATCGCCTTGTATTCATCTGACATTGGTGCGAACTGAGCTTGAATGGCCTTCAATGTGGAGCTGCTCGTTATATTAGGCAGTGCGTTGTTTACTGCGGCGCAGATCTTTTCATACTTCTTCCGCACACTTCTATCTGTACTTGCTGCGATCTCAGTAAAGGTTGGTATGGATTCTGGATATGCCGGAAAAGCTACAAGGTCATAACCTCTGAAAACAAATGTCTCGGGGTCTACAGAGTTTCCAATAATATCCCCTGCGCCACGAATTGAGATACCAAACTTTACGCCAGCATCGTTGAACGTCTTTACGATCTGACCAACTGGAGTATTGATAAGATTAAATTTTGCATGGATTTTATCATCGGATTCGATAGACATCTCTGTCATGACGATACATCCGTTCTTGAAGTCCTGGCAATCCGGATCCTCTGGATGACCTAGGTATCCGATGAACCAACCATTCTCAATACCATCCTTGTAATCCTCGGAATCCAGAACTGCCTCCATCACTTCTCTTGTGATGTCAAGACCGTTCTTATTTGTGATCTGTGGATCCAGCACCTCACCCTCATATGTACCTATGATAGATGATGTGATAGATGATGCTTTTACGTTCTTCACCTAAAACTCACTCCCTCAGCAGTTTATTTGTAAGACGAACAAGGCCACCAACGAGGAGTGTCTTGCCGAGCTCTTTAATTACACCAGATTCAATAGTTTCAGTCATATCATCTGTAGCGATCTCATCGTAGGCATCCATGTTTACATCCTCGATGTCTTCTATTGTCTGGATATTGGCTTCTACCTCGTTTACGGAGCTGGCATCTATCTCGTACTCAGAGCTGCCAATGGTCAATCTGATAGTCCCATCAATATCCTCTGTCATAGAGATATCATGGTCAGCAAGTTCATCTATACTAGCCAATAGATCAAGCACAGCCGCTGGTGTAAAAATAATATCACTCATTGTATCACCCGCCATATCCTGGGATACGCTTCAATTTGAGAGTATCTTCACCAGAACTCTCACTAAAGCAATGAAGTATCACATTATCATCATCTACTTCGATCATGATCTCGGACAGCTCCATATCTGGATGTTTTCCTATCGCATAGTCTGTATATATCTTCTTCTCATCTGGTGTAATAGCTCCGTTCTTTACGGCTACTACCATGTGAATCAGCTCCTTTTACTAGTTATATAAGGTTAGAAAAAAAAACAGATGATGGATAGCGATTTGCTACCAATCATCTGTGTGTCATGTTTTTTTTTCTAAGCAGTTGAACACAGGAAGATACTTTCCGTAGTGATCTGCATCAAGACAGATCTTCGTGAATGTTCAACTCCTTTCTTTAAGTTACAGCGGTACCCTCGAACTTATACCATGTACACCAGCCGCCGCTGTATAGCGTCCTGATATAGATGCATGGCACGCCGTTCAACGTGTTCATCGCGTAGAGTCGCTGGATGATGCGTGAAGTTGCCGCGATATAATCGACATACATGATAAATGCCTCCGTAGTCGTCGGGCAGTTTGCAAGGCTCGCCGCGACGGTAGCACCGCTGCACGCATATACGCCGGGAGTCTGCATTGTATCTAAATCAGTGCCGTTCGGAATGGTCGGCTTTACACCGTAAATATCTGCAATGCTGGCCTTGGCGTCAACTTCCTTATACAAATCTCTATTACTCGGAGCATACGGTACAAACTCCGAGCTAATGGAGTAGTCTTCTAAGGTACAGAGCATTGGATAAAATTTCACAGGATTCGTAATAACCGCCCCAGGATAGACTCTTATAAACGGGTTACGACTCCCATCCGTAGAGCTAGTATATGTATATCCATCGCCTTCATCATATGCCGAAGTGCTTATCATAAGTCTATATGTCGTGGATGATCCACCTAATGGGCATCCGCTCCAAACATATTTTATACCGCTCTTAGTTATTATTTCCCCGATTGTCAAGTCGGTTTGTACAGTAGCCCCATTATCATCTGTTGATAAATCAATTGTACCATCATTATTTATCACAAAAGTAATACCGTGTGTTGATATTGTAGCCGGACTTCTCATTTTAAATATATTCTTCGCTCCAGTATTCACCAGTCTCGGAATAGGTCCAACATCCTTTGTAAGTTGATAATTTGATTTTGCATAAGGTACATATTCAGAACTAATAGCATAGTCTTCAATGGCACAAACCATAGGCTTGAAAGTCAAATTGTCTACTGTTACTCCCGATTTCACGACAATTGCAATATTTGAGTCTGTAGTATTTCCGCTCTTATGGACCACCGCTCCGCTTCCCGTGTCGTAAGCGGACGCGTTAGGCGAGTAACGATACCAACGAAGATCGAATGTGTCATTGCCGCCACCTTGCGGACACCCAGAAAGCATATAATCACCATCTGGAATAAGAATTGCCTGCTGATTCGGGACGAATATAAATGTGGCGGAGCCGGTACCTGTGTTGGTGCCGTTCACCGTGACAGTACCATCGTCATTCACTGTAAAAGTCACACCATTGATTGTCCGTGAAATTTCCATATTTTTTAATAAATTCTTTGTGTCATCATCTACTACTTTTCCTGCTAATTTATTTACATCTATTCCAGTTGATGCATTGCCAGTATATATTTTCCCATTCCAATCTATTGCAAAAGCATTTGAAGTATCTGACAAACTTGTCCCATTTCCGATAATGAAAGCTAAATCACTTCCTGATCCGTGTACATTATATCTTCCTTCTACATGTTGATAATCTCCATATGCAACAGTTCCTCTACCTTCCGCATGAGAGAAATCTCCATTAGTTTGACATCTATATCCCTCTACATGAGAGTAATCTCCTTTTGCTGTATTATATGCGCCTTCCGCATGAGTTCCAGTCCCCTCGGCAACATTTAGTCCACCTTCTGCATGAGATCCAATTCCTATTGCCGTTGTACCAGAGCCCTCAGCGTGCGAATAGTCACCTGTAGCTACATTTTCAGATGTACCCCCATAATTATTAAACACTTCTGCACCAGTGCCAGCAGTAACAGTTTCACCATCTATAGTATATTGCTTCCCACCAACAGAAGCTCCGACAAAACTAATTTGCTCTGTGGAGCTTGGATGCGGGTCTGTACTTGAATTGCTGATAGTGCTAGAAAAAGTAGTGGATACTTCAAGTTCATTAGAATATGGTGTTTTTGATATGGATGTTTTCCAGTATTTTTGCAGTTTTGCGGCTATTTTTATTTCATTGTTGTTTGTAGTTGATGTTAATGTGATGTCATTGCCAGCAACGTAAACGTCATTTTTAGTGTAAAGGCAGATCTTCCCATCCTTGTACCAATATACAGGATGATTCATATGCATCTCAATTTGATATGTGGAATATGCATGACCTAGATAAATGTAGATCTTACCATCATCTGTAGTAGGTAGATCCTGGGAAAGTGGTGATGATGCTAATTTTGCGTATCCATCCGATTGTGGGACTGCAACAATATAGACGTCTTTGTTGCTTGTTAAAGTTTGTCCGCAATTAAAAGAATAGCGCAGATCAAACGCATACTGTTGCCATAACGAAGAAACTGTTTGACTCCCTGTAGATACAGTGCTAGTTCCAGAATAATATAGTATTTCACCGAATGGATTGAAACTTTCAGTAGTCAGGGTTTTTGTTGTTTCGATAGAATTTGAGACTGAGTTCACTGGAAGCACTTGCGTTGAGGATTTTGATAGCAATAACATATACCTATATATATTAGCAAATGCTGTATATGTTCCACTGTTGTGCCTTAACTGGTATCCGATCAAATTGGCATCCGTATTATAGTCTGCGTGTGTCCATCTATCCGAGGTCGTTGCAGTACCACTGACACTGATCGCACCAGCAGACCAGTATGTGAGAATTATCGTTGAGCCAGCAGCATATTGTGTAGTCAATCTTGTCGTTCCAGTTTCATATACATCGATGGCTCCTGTTGTAGTCCCATCAGATAGTGTGAGATTCAAGGTCGCGTTTGTCCCAGATACGCCAGCATAAGGAAGGTAGTACGCAATCGTCAAACCATCATATAGGTTATCTATATCTATTGCGCCTGAGAACTGTGCTGTTGCTGCCGTCTGTGTACCGATCACAGGATACACAAGTTTATCAGTCATATTACCTATCTTCGTTCTAGCTGTACTATCTTTAATATCGTATGTTGAATTATTAGGCAATTTAATAGATGAAACATCTGCCATAATATCACCTCATTCGTTTATAAGTGTAGGTGAGTGTGTTTTGCACTCACCTACGAAGCGATCAATTTTCTTAATTCCCCTTAGTTACTTGAACATCAGTTGCGCTAGTCAGTACAGTAACTGTATCCTTGTTATTCCATTCAGTATTTGCGCCGCTCGCAGTAGCCTTGATGTTTGTCTTAGATGGAGTAACTGTGATAGTAGATTCTGTGCCGACGACTGTATCAGTAGTAGGAGCAGCGTACCCAGTAACAGCGGCAACGGTGTCCTTACTATTCCAGGCCGTATTCGCTCCACTTGCAGTAGCTTTAACATTAGTAGTAGTTGCACTAACTTCTGTAATAACTGCGACTTTACCAGTGGATTCATCATCCGCCAATGTAGCAGTGATCGTAGGCTGAGTAACAGTAAACGTAGCACTGTCTCCAATAACGGTATCTGTTGTCGGAGAAGCATATCCAGTAACTGCTGCAACATTTTTCTGATCATTCCATGCTACATTCGCCCCGCTTGCAGTGCCTCCAATGTACTTAGTTGTACCACTTGTATCCGTGGCCACGCTGATAACACCCGTCCCAGCAGTAGCTCCTGTTGCAAGAGAAACAGTTGGTTGTGTAATTGTAAATGTAGACGCCGAACCAATAACAGAATCTGTTGTGGGGTCTCCAAGTCCTGTAAGTGCTGTTGTAGAAGTACCGTTTGTTGCAGAGGTGACAACAGTTGCACCATTTGTGTCTGTAGTTGCTACTGCGCCAGTTGCAACTTGAGTAGCAGATGCCGCAGCAACTGGTACAGTAACATCAGTTGTGGCGCTTACAGAATAAGTCGTTTGAGTGTCCATTGTGACAGCACCGATTACAAGTGTTTCATCGCTTACACTAACACCCTTCAACCATTCTGTATTAAGATTACTTGCAGTCCCTGTCCCCTTGGAGGTTGTTTGAGACGCACGAGTTACCTTAGATGCAGTTGTACTTCCACTTACACCAGTAACTGTAGTAGTGGCCAGTTTTTTTGTAGTTGTGCTAATACTCTTCAAAAAAGTATCGCTTGATGGAGAATATCCTGTAACAACTGTTTTTTCATCTTTAGATTTCCAAACCGTATTCGCGCCACTGGCAGTCGCCTTTATGTTCGTTTTTGTTGCACTTACTTCTGTAATCACACCGACCTTGCCAGTTGCTGTTGTTGTAGCAAGTGACATCGCAACAGTCGGCTGTGTAACAGAGAACGTAGCATCTTTTCCTACAACATTAGCGGTTGTTGGTGTGCCCAATCCCGTTAGTGCAGTTACTGTATCTTTTGAATCCCAATCCACATTACCATTAGATGCAGTTGCTCCTAAATACTTAGTTGTACCATTTGCATCTGTAGCGAGGCTTATCACACCAGTGCCAGCAGTTGCACCTGTCTCAAGTGATACAGTTGGCTGTGTGATCTTGAATGTAGAATTTGCACCGATCGCGGATTTTGTAGATGGTGTGCCTAGTCCTGTAATTACTGTAACATCATCACCGCTTGCAGATGCACTTGTAATATCAGATACTACACTAACGGATCCAGTGGAAGAAGTAGATTCAGCGGATAGAGATACGGTAGGCTGCGTGATGGAAAATGTAGCATCTGTGCCAATAGCACTATCTGTTTTCTTATCCAGAGTTACACTTGTGACAACGTCAGACAAGTCTAGCTTCGTATCTCCAAGTTTCTCCCAGAAATATACTGCTGGATCTCCGCCCTGTGAAACAGTAACGTACTCATCATAAATATCTAGTGTCTCACCGCTCGGTGTACTAGAAGACTTTACAAGATAAAACGAACCTACCGTATCCGCAGTAGCCGCAAGAGTTCCAGTATAAACAGTATCATTATATGTTACCTTTACCCCGGCTGGGATATCAGCAACTACCGGAGCAGAAGTACCATTCCAAGCAATGGTAAAGCTAACACCACCAGAGATCATCTGTCTGGCAACAGAGTCCTTAATGTTGTAGGTATTACCACTAGGCAATGTGATCTTTGAGATATCTGCCATAATATCACCTCATATAGTTATTTGAAAAGGACAAGATTCTCTGTGTTTTCATCAGAGAGCTTACAACTGATTTTATCATTCCACGCTATTCTTTCTTCCTGCGTAATATGGATAGTATTATCGAGGATATGCCTATAATACAGTTCATCTGTAAATGGCATATCTATCAAATATGCTTTCCCATCTCCTATCTTAAACCCAGGGATCGTAAGATCTCCATCTACTAGATGATCTGTATATACATAAAAGGTTTTATTCTCAGATATAAGTGATGTCTGCTTATTCCAGTTATCAGTTGTATCAAACAATATGGAGCTGTACTTACTAGATAGATAGGATTTCAATTTTTCAAAGAAATATGCCAATCCATCTCTGTCGAGCCACTCTTGATTCTCAGTATTGATAGTGATCACCTCCAAATGATGGATATAAGACAAATCGTTGTATCAAGTAAACAGACTATCTATATATGACGTTTGAATCGGCTTAATGATCGGCGTCAAGTTTCCGCTTCTAACATCGGCATCAAAGTTCTCTGAATCCGTTGGATAGTCCGTACTTGCATCGAAATCCTTTGTTGCCTGATATATCTGACCAGGAGTAAGATATACGATCTGACCAGAGGTGTATGTAGCATCTGTAGAATACTTACTTACTCCTGATATACCGCCTAGTGAGAAGAGAAATGACCAAGTTTCTCCACTATCATATGACACTTCGATCAATGAACCATTTTTTCTCAGTAGAGGCGCTTCTCCGTTCTCACCATTGTAAACACGAAACGTATCATAAGTTCCATCAGAATAGAGTATTTTATAAGTATCAGTAGCTCCGGGTAATCCAGATGTCTGCCCCTTATCACTTGATAAAAACGTTATTGATACTACTTCACGACCTCCGCCACCGCCGCCTCCGCCGGATCTTGAAAGCGCAAGGGCTCTGGCTATAATATCCTTTGCCATTATCGCCACTCTCCTCCACTATCTAGCCAGCGGATATCATGAGACCCATCGATGATAGCCATACTCCCTTGATCCCACCATGGCTTTGCTTCTGGCAGATCTGCTACAGAGTCAACGTGGATAGTCACTTTGTATTTGTGTATACCTTCGTCATATCTGCTATATTCAAGATCATCTAATACAAACACGGTTTATCACACTCCTTTAGCTATGGATACAATACATTACATTTTGAAGAGGCGGATCTAGCGCATCATACTCAGCTTGTGTCAAAGATACGATAGGCATCAATTGTAGTCCTGTACTATCTGTGTATCTACCAGATATTCTAGTATTACCGCTTGTATCTACCGCAAGAGCGTTTGATGCTGTTTCAGCAGTACCATTTCCTATCTGGAATATATCTGTATTATTTTGAGAATTGTATTTTCCAAATACCGCAGACGCATCAGCGCAAGAATTTACATGATTTCCATGTACAAAAGAATTTGGGGACATGGCGTTACTATAGTATCCACCCGCATGAGCTTGAGTACCAGATGCTGTTGTATAACACCCTTCTGAGTGAGAACAGTATCCAGATGCTGTAGTGTGACTTCCCTCCGCATGCGCACAGTACATTGCAGCGGTACAATCACTACCCTCTGCATGAGAGGCCTCTCCAATTGCATAAGCATTTAATCCCTCTGCATGAGATTCAAGTCCTGACGCAGTTGTGGTTGCACCCTCAGCATGAGAACTGGCGCCCTGTGCCTTTGTATGACTTCCCTCAGAATGGGAGTAATTCCCATTTGCAATTGTTTGATTGCCCTCTGAATGAGAACAGTCTCCATTGGCAATCGTTTGAGTTCCCTCGGAATGAGAACTGTTACCTAATGCTGCAGTCGTTTGTCCTTCACTATGAGAATATGCCCCTGCTGCTTTTGATGTATACGAAACCCCATCAACTGTCCATGTACCACCGCATCCTTCAGCATGAGAAGAAGTACCCTCTGCTATTGTTGCATACCCCTCTGCATGAGATCGAGTACCCAATGCTGATGTATTCCCGCCTTCAGAATGAGAATGACCCCCTTTTGCATAGGTATTAAATCCCTCAGAATGTGAGTATTCACCTTCAGCAACTCCTTGTGTAGAGGATTCACCAGCTCCAGCGCCCTCTGCGTGTGATCCTACACCTTTGGCAGTTGTAGAGTTACCTTCCGCATGTGAATATCTACCTAATGCTTTTGTAGTATTGCCTTCTGCATGTGCTGATGATTCATTTGCTTCAGAGTATTGTCCCTCAGCATGAGAATAACTACCTTTTGCCTTTGTTTCACTTCCCTCTGCATGGGAAGACACCGCAGTTGCTTGCGTATGATCCCCCTCTGCATGAGAGTTACCGCCAAACGCCAATGTACTATTTCCCTCTGCATGAGAATAGGCGCCAGATGCCGTTGTTGTTCCACCCTCGGAATGAGATGCGGCACCTGCTGCATTCGTAGATAGCCCCTCTGCGTGAGAGTTATCATTTATAGAACGTGTAGACGCACCTTCGGCATGAGAATTTGCACCAACTGCTACTGTAGTATTACCTTCTGCATGAGAGCGAGCCCCCTGCGTAATAGTTTGAAAGCCCTCAGCATGTGATTCATTTCCATTAGCTACTGTTCGTGCGCCCTCAGAGTGAGAAGCAGACCCATGCGCACCACTTATACGCACTATACCATTTGCATCTGTCCATTGTCCGCCACTCCCCTCAGCATGGGCACATGAATTAGAAGCTACAGTATTAGATCCCTCAGCATGAGCACATGATCCGTAGGCGGCTGTATAATACCCCTCTGCATGTGCATTAGTACCTGTGATACTTTCATCATCTGGATTACAAGTTTTAGTTTCATTACCCTCAGTGTGAGAGCTCGCTCCAGCAGCAATTGTATATTTACCTTCTGCATGAGAGCTATCATACAATGCCTTTGTATGAAATCCCTCAGCGTGCGTATTCACTCCAGATGCTTCTGTATACTCACCCTCTGCATGAGTAGCACTATGAGAAGCGATTGTATGAGTCCCCTCTGCGTGAGAATATGTACCAGAAGCTGTAGTATGTGACCCCTCAGCATGAGAGCAGCTACCACTGCCGTCCTCTTTTCCAGCAACAGTCGAATTTCCCTCAGCATGGCACTGTCCGGCATATGCGATTGTATCATATCCTTCTGCATGAGAGCCATTACCAATCGCTATGGACGAATACCCCTCTGCGTGAGACTCACTACCTTTGGCATATGTAAAATTTCCTTCACAGTGAGAGTAGTCACCCTCTGCTGTACCTTTGTTAGATGAATCACCATTTCCTCTACCCTCAGCATGTGAAGCAATGCCGGATGCAACTGTCGCTAACCCCTCAGCGTGTGAAAAATTCTTATTGGCAGATGTGCTCGTCCCCTCTGCATGTGAGTTAATACCAACCGCCCTCGTGCTCGCACCCTCTGCATGTGAGTTATTACCAGCAGCCCTCGTGCTGGCGCCCTCTGCATGGCTAGAATAACCGATTGCATGTGTAGATTGCCCCTCTGCATGAGAGTAGCCGCCAAATGCTGTCGTCCAATTACCCTCTGCATGGGAGTATTCGCCTATAGATTTATTCTGCTTATAGCTATTAAACTGCTCAGAGCCGATTCCACCGGTATACTCAGTGTCATCATAAACAAATGTCTGACCCTCAGTATTCCTACCTACACCAGATGCAGAAGCATCATAGAGCAGCTCCCACTCTTCCTCTTCATTGTAGAAGTAACTAACACCATCAAATATCGCCTTGTACATATCATATACTTCAGCGGTATTAGGAAGATCTTGCTTTACATCTACATATCCCTTAAATTTTAGAAATCCCTTGATATCCTCATATTGTACATAGGATGTAAGTTCTTCTTCTAGTTCAAGATGGGTAACATAGTTTCTGAGGTCTTGTGCGTTGCCGATAAGGTCATAGATAGAACCGATCTGCAATTTCCAGATAACTTGTACTACTTGATTGATACCTACTCTAAGTATACTCTCTTGAACAAGTTTTCTATTAGCAGGATCTGTCATATCCCATTTTTCAGTATCTGTTGGCATCATACGATAACCAGCAAGCAGACCGTTTGAAGTAGAGTTACGCCAGTCTGGAGTAGCCCATAGACCTGCTTCTGTGATAAAGATATGGTCAGCATCACCGCGGAACTGTGCAAGAGCACCTGTTGAGATCATAGCACTGTAAACAATGTCGATCGTCTCAGAACGTTCTGAATCTGTCTCTGGTATGATCTGACGATAGCTGATCTTTGACCTTGGGAATGTACTTGATATAAGCTCGCATTTTACAGGAACACCGGCATATACAGGGCCGAGACCTAGCTGTGATCTGCCATTGTTTTCTGATGGATCATATCCATCTGCACCGTATCCGGGCTGCTGTTTCTTATAATCATCATATCTGCGAAACTCATATTTTTCGTCTGTTTCGCTCTCATCCTTCTCTGTTTCACCGATACCAGTGGGAAGACCATTCTCATCTTCATCTTGGTTCAGCAGACCCATCGTACCTAGAGAGATATACTTTGGCACATAATCGCTCAACATGGAGCTGGCCTGATTCAATACACCATCGCCCTTGAGGTAATGTGCAATACCAAGGAGCATAGTATTTGTAGCTTGATTATGTCCTGTATGCTCCGATACAATCTGTCCTGTTGTCTTATCGATCACCCGGAACGATACGTTTTGCGTGACACCCATATTCTTTGAGATGTCTGCTATATTCATTGTTTTGGTCAGCTCCTTATGGTATCTCACATGTCTCAGATTCCTCGTCGTGAGTTATCTTTGTTAATGTTCGATATGAATAAAACCCTCTTATTTTTACATTCCATGTATTATCAAATACTGGCTCTTCAAATAGTGGGGATACTGTATATGGGAGTCCATCAAGTATAAGTGGATTCCAATTCCATACAGTTTTTACATTATTGATATTGTACTTTGGAGGTGGTGTGATCGTATACGGCAGTCCATCTAGAACGCTCTGAGACCAGCTCCACACTGTCTTGACGCCGTTTATGCTATACGGCGTGGGTGGCGCGACTGTATATGGCAGACCACCGAGGACGCTGTCGTCCTGCGTCCACGGATCACTGTACCAGCTACTCATGGTAGGAAGCCCACCGAGGTGAGCCAGTCTTTGTCTTTCATCTGGTCGAGTGTCCCAACGGTCGTCCCAGATGGAACGCTCGATGTTGCCTGCCCTTCTGTGACTGCGAGGACACAGCCTAAAGTGCTCATTCCGGACAGCCCAAGATGCAGTGTTCCGCCCGTATTCTTGAGGAACGCGAAATAAGAGTATTGCGCGGTAAGGTTGGTAAAGAATTTATAGTTCACCGCTTCTGCATCAAAAATCATTGCGGATCGAGCCATTGTTGTCATGTTATTGGCTGCCCCCGCACCGATACCATGTGCCACGAGTGTAGTGTGGTCTAGAATTGTACTCTCTGTCAATGCTTGGGAGGCCGTTCCGGCACCTACAATTTCAGATTCTATGCCACAATTCCGAAATTTTATATGGTGAAATAGCTTCTGGTATCCGTCGAGTGCATAAGCAACGAGGGAAAATGTACACCCTTCAAACACTTCCGATGTTGAGTTTTCAACACCAGCGATCGTTGCCCCACCGGCTGTCCTTTTGTGCCCCCAGTCGCGGAAATGTATATTTTTAACGATTGCACCAGTTTTCTTGATGTATAGCATGGTAGACGCTCTGATGGTTACGCCTCGGACTTCATGCTGATTTCCTTCCGTTGACGTAGCATAGATCTCCACTATGCTCGTCAGCTCTCCGCTATACTCCGGATCATTCGCTGCGTCGATGTCCCGATCCAGCACCACATACGCTCCGTTTGCTCCAACAGCACTGATGAACTCAGTGAGCGTAACAGGAATAAACGGATCATTTTGCGTTCCTGTGCCTGTCATTATTTCACACCACCTTATCCAATAAAAACATTTTGACCATCTCCAGAGATGAACCTATGTAGGTTTGGGTCTGTATACTGATCAGTTGGTACTGGGTCAGCTCCTGCATCATCTGGATCATATACATTATCTGTTATATTAGATAACTGCCAATCTGTAAGTATATCTTCTATTACATCTAGTGAGCCAAAAACAAGATCTCCAGTAAGCACGTTATTATTTATGATCGGATATCCAATAGTATCAGAAAAACCGTAAACCACCTTATTTCTTGGTCTAAACCCAATTCTAGGCATGAGTGCCATATGATGCACAATGTCACTCAATCGATACATTCTAAAGATAGCTACAGAGTTTGTATCCATGAAATACCACAAGCAGTTTCCATTTACATACCTAGTATTGACGCCAGAGTTCGTCAGAACAGTATAGGGTATTACAGTATTCATGCCACCGAGGTAGTATCTACCATCATTTGTGATACATGCTCCATCTGATACTGTGCCCTGTGTATCCATCAAAATGTAGTCTGATGAAACAGATGAATTGCAAGACCCTGTAGAAGATACACAATATGCAGTACCGCTTGTCGTAACTCGAACGATCGGTGAAGCAGATGTTGAATAGGCCTCATACCTCTTATACATATTTGCATCAAAAGTTGGATAAAAGTCATACCCAGATATGAAGTAATGTACATCTACATAATATCGTCTATCTGTTGTGTACCCCAAGAAAACTGCATACCCATTACGCTCCATGGAATAAAGATTCAAATCCAGTTTTAGTATGCTCGTAGCAACACTTACATCTATTGTAAGGTGTACAAACCCAGAGATATAATTATACAGAGTTTCTTCGTTTGATATTTCAAGATGAGTTTCAAACCAAAGTCGTGACCACATAGACTCTTGACTTGTCCCATATCTACCGATAACTTTCAATCGAACAGACTGTGTAGGTTTGAATACCACACCAGAGGACTTCACATCTAGGGCATTGAACAAAGACTGCTCATAGTCACTGGATAATGGACTTACCCATTCCCCATTTGTGAAATTATACACATTATAATTTGGAGCGGTTTCATCTATGCTCTCAGTATATCGACCTCCGTATGTCATCTGAAATACAGTTCGGTCTGTAGCATCCTTAAACCCAACTTCTGTAGATGTATTATAATAGGAGGATAGATGCATAGTAGATGGCAATACATCATAAGATACACCAGCAAGCCAATAGCAGGATGCAAATGTATTTGTATCTACTGGGATCTCAGATATCGGCTTTGTCAGTTCAGCTCCTACCTCTGGAAGTTCAATTTCGGAGCTGTACAATTTGTCTACTACCATATGTATCACCACCTAAAAAGAAATATCCGCTGTCACAATTATATAAGGTTAAGGTGACAGCGGATACTATTATAATCATGTTTGTTTTGGAAGAGCATCACCCAGTTTGCCCATGATCGGATTGATAGCCGGAGATGTCTCAACAATAGATACAGTCTTGTCCTTATCCAACGTAGAGATAACTGGTTCGCCATTCTCATTCTTTGGAGTGATCTTCTCATCGAGTTCAAGGTCATATCTGAGATTGTACTTCCTAGGTTCTTTGTCTGTTTTCAAGTAATCATCTGGCACTTCTGCAAATACGTTCTGAGGATCATATCCGATACTAAAGATCGGGTCTAGCATAGCACGGATCACGTTTTCTCCATTGGCAAGCTGGATAGACGATAGCGCACGGTATCCTGGGTTTATATCCTCGTTTGGATCGCCCTCATACTTGGAGTTCCTACTCCATACACCATGTCGCTTGTCTTCTGTGTCTAGTGTTGTAGGATTAGTCATCTTTTGCAGACTAGCATAATCCGCTCTTCTGTAATGACCTACAAATGTGGGACCGAAATCAAGATCGCTGTCTCGTAGGTCTGTCAGTCTTACATCGATTCCTATCCTTGTTCTCGCATCCATTCTTACGCCAGCATGCTGTGCGATATACATACCGATAGGTCGTACATACTCTATACATGCGTCCAATGGTGTAGATGTGGCAAAATAAACAACATCAATGTATCCGTCCTCTGGGTGTGGGTCTACAAATACAGAGTTTACAGGGATGGATGGATCATCAAGACGCTCCTTTGCTATCTCTGATCCACTATGGACAACACCATGTTTGTCAGTATATCCAGATACTGCCTCATTCACTCTAAATGATGCCAAATTCGTCTCTGCTGCAAGTGTCATGCCTGTTACACTGCCTCTGTAGTTTATCATGGACATGAAGTACATGAGTACGAGCCGATTGAACGCAGGATAGAATCTATCATCATATTTGAAGCCCATCGTGTCTGCAAGAAGCCATAGCAGATCTGTAGGGCATCTAAGAGGATCATATAGGTCGATCAGGTTCTCTGTATCATACTGCATCTTTTCAAGGCATGTTGTGAATAGGTCTATGAAGAACCGAAAATCCTGACTATCTGTATATACTTCTGGAACTGATATCTTTTTTATATCCATGAACGGTCAGCTCCCTTACTGAATCAGATAATCTGGCGCAATGCGGATATTGTTCTCCCCATCACCTACATCTTGATACTTTGCAAAACTGATAGGGTTGAAGTAGTCAATATCATACTTAACAAGTTTTGACTTACCGCCAACGACTGACCGTTCACCGTAGTTGATAACAGGAGTAGACAGACTTCCGGCATCAAAGTATCGGATAGATGGGTCAGCTCCCTGTATTACATCAACGACCTCCATGACAGTCGGCTTTTGACCAAACTCCCGGTTTGCAGGGGCAAAATACAAAGCAAGCGCTTCTTTTACCTTTGCGATCAGCACAGCAGCATTATCCGCATTTAGAGGATACTTAGGATATATCTCTCCTACAACATACCATGGGAACACACGAACATACCCAAATTGAATTTCTGTCGTCATAGCTTGCAGTGGCCTGAAATCGTCATTGATGGCATCCGTAAAAGCCACTGGGGGAAGATATCTCTTATACGCGACCTGGTCTGTTATTGTTACCGTCACATTACCTGGCTCGGAGCTGTCCGCATATTTTGTCCCCAGGAAGTTATCGCTATCTTTGAAATCGTTGTGTACAACATAACACATAGCAGTGTGTGTTGAGAAGCCCACTGTGAATGGATATCCATTTGATGTATCCACACCATCAAGTAGCTCTCTAAAATTTATCTTTGTTGTATCTGCTATTGGGAAGTCCTGTGGATTGATATACTGTTTTGACTTCTGTGCATCGGTCAATCCTGTATTGTGATAAATAGCAAGATTGATCTCCAATGCCTTCTGACAATCTATCACAGTAGCTGCATCAACACCTGATTCACGTTTCAGGAAGCGTGTGTAATCCGGCAATGTAATTAGAGAATCCCATGTATTGATGTAGTTCCTACTATTGAAGTATGCTTCTTTTGCCGTCTCTGGGCTTTTGCCAGTAACAGTATATGTATGTGGCAGCTCTATCGTGTTAGACAGGTTGCTGATCTTTAGCCCCTCAGCATCGAATACATTATAACGGCTATCATCCGATGCAGGGATGGCCGGTTGGAAGTTTTCAAGCACATCCTTGCTGACAGAGCCGATAACACCAGAACATTCGATCCAGTACACAGTCAAGTAGTTGTTATCATAGTTATCCATCTGGTTAAGATAATTTGATACATATATCTGAGCGTTTGAATAATTATCATACGCAACAGCAAATCTAGGCTCAGGATCAGTGAACTGGGCTACGCTCTCTACTTGCACCCAATTCTCTTCCAAAAACTCGTCAGAATGAAGTGTGGCCTTAGACTTTAGCCAGATAGACCGCGTATCTATGTGCTGAGATGGGAGTTTGATAATGTATCCATTATTTTTGACCTGCTGTACTGAAACTGTACAGCTCCGAAGCTCACCTTCTACTGCAACTCTTGTAACACTATCTCCTGGTGCAAGAGATACCCTATCGCTCGTTGCAAATACATTCGTATTATCGGTTACAAGTGATCGTGTGCTCTTTGTGGTGTTCATACCATAGGAGCTGGACGTAGGCAAAATATTATATGTGATAACTCTTGGTTGCTGTGTAATATCTGTATATGCGTTCAATGTGCAGAAGTTAGCGCCATTGAAGCCAAAATCAAGAAACATCGTGGTTTCACTTACATTTGTAAATGTTACCTCTGTCCTTGCTGCGGTATACCATCCAAGTGTATAGCCTATCAGACCAAAGATCTTTTCTGCGTTCTTCCTTTGCGTCACAGATGGAGCATACATCTCATTTGACATCCAGTCCAGATTGACCGAGAGCATATCCGCTGAACTTGCCAATAGAGACATCAAAACATATCCCGGATCTGCGGTAGCATCTGGAGACCATAGCTCTGTCAGTTTTGGTACAGCATCTTTCATATCCTCTAATATGGAGTTATAGTCCCTACTTGTGTATCGTATCATTCCCCTGTTCGTGTCTGTCAACGTCATTCACCCACTTTCACAGTATCTCCGTATATCGTTTTGATACCAACCGTCATTTCAAGTGTATTGTAATTCTGTACAACACTACCATCGCTACCAGATATCAACAGACCGTCTGCGTATGCAGTCTCATCTGGTATACAGCACGGTTCATGGATACGGAGCTGTTCTTCTATCCTATCCTTTATAATGGCCTTTTGATTATCATTGTTGTACTGCCATAGATGCCGTTTTAATCCTACACCGAAGTTAGGCACATTGTATAGCTCTGTAGGCTCTGTCAGTATCAATAATCTGCTCCGATTTGCTATCGAGGCATTCCCCTCTAAAACTGCCACCTGACCATGTGCTACATTGAACATGTCTGGAAACGCTATGCTTTTTGTCATTGTTCACACTCCGATCTCAGTTGCACCTGAATAATAACTACCGCCTGTTAAGCCTATCACGATCCATTCTGAATTAGCTGGGTTTATCGCAGACAGCGCGGCGACCTCGCCCTCTGCTGGTAGATGTGGCAGCAGTAAAGATGGATACCATGGAAGATCTTGATCCCTTGTATAGTTCCGTATCGTTCTACCTCTATAACTGGATTGATCATAAGGACCATGGATAGATGGTACTCTCACTTGTATCATAAGTGTACCATCGCCAGTATATTTATAGTTCTTCACATATCCATATGTTATCAAGATGATACACCACCTATCAAATGTAAAGATTGAGGGAGCCGGACAGCTCCCTCTTATATATAATGTTAGTCCGCTATCATGAAGTGATCCAAAACAAACTTGATACGCCCCTGAATAGTATCCACTTCATCGTATCCCTTTACAACACGCTTCACATTAGATCTTGCGCCATTCGTCTTGACTGGAACAAATCTGATGGAACATGGATGGATGACATTATCATGTGTTAGACATAGCTCAAGCCATCCATCAGTATCGGTAATGTTATTGTGTAGTTTTACGTTCAGGCAAGATTCAAGCTCAACACTCATTACACCCATATACTCTCTAGTATAGGTAGAGATCTGGTCAATTAGCGAAAACCGCATACTGTCTAGGTTCTTAACTCTCGAATCCATAGTACAACTCCTATCTTATTATTCTATTTACGGCATCGGCTCGTAAGTCGCTTCACCAAGCTAATTTTCAACACATTGTTCAACATCTTCACGAGCCACGTTCATTTATTTTCCTCATCTTTATATGCAAATTCTCCATAGTATTTCTTTTCCGCTTCAACTCTTGCTTTATAGGCTTCTTCTGGGGTTAAAAAAGTGCCTAATCCAACACTTTTCCCATTAACCTGAATACTTGCTGTGAATTTCTTGCGTTTCTTATAAACTCCCCTAAATCCCGTGCTATTCTTTCTTTTCCCCATATTACGCATATTTTGAGACCTTGTACAGACTCTAAGATTGCTCTTCCTATTGTCAAGTTTGTTGTGGTTTATGTGGTCTATGTCATACCCTTTTGGTGGGGATCCCATTACAAGTCTATGCATTCTTACATATTTCTTAGTAGCATAATCTCTCGCAGAAACGTATCTGTTTTCACCGCCATATGACCAACCGTAACCTTTTATTTTTTCGTAATCATCTTTATCAAAATATGCTATATGCGAATCATCTAAATAACACATTCCGATTTCGCCATCAAATTCATATCTAACTTTTTTTCTTTTATTCTTAGATATTATTTCTCTGTTATAACATCCGCAAGATGTCGCATTTCCACTCCTCAAGGAACTACCTGTGCATACAAACTCTTTACCACAATCGCACTTGCAGTTCCACAAGGTTTTATAATTTTTTCCGTTACCCTTAAAGCTAATAACCAATATTCTTCCAAATCTTTTGCCAGATAAATCAATTCTATATCCCATATGTACTGCCTTTCTGCCTTACGGCTGGTTGCTTGGTGATATATCCTATATATCTATATTATATCACTAATACTCGAATATGTCAATAGAAAATATCTGCTTGACATATTTTTTATATCGTGTTATAATATTCAATAAAAGGAGGTGCATCGCATGGGAAACATTGGCGCAGATAAGACAAGGGTAATCATTACACTACCGATCGACTTAAAAGAAAAGTTGAACAATCTCGCAAAAGATCAAAACCGCACATTGACTAACTTGGTCGTGACAATCCTAATGGAATACGTCAAATCACAGAGCCGCCACTAATCAGCGGCTCTTTTCATTTCTTTGATAGCTTCGTCAATGTACGCCCTTGCTTTCTCCAAATCCTCAATACCGTTCTTGTGTTCATAGCGCCAACAATACTTAATGACGTTGCCAATCAAGAACCCCATGTACTTGTCACCCAGTGCTGCACGGAGTGCGTCAAAGCACTCCAGACCGCCGTGGTTATAGTGGCTCGGATGGTCAACATTCTTTTTGATATCATCATTCATGCTTCATACAGCTCCTTTGTAGTAGTCAGTGTCGATGCGGTCAAACTTTGTAAGCAGGCAATCTTCACACAGCACAGTGTCCTTGTTATATCTGTAAAGCTCTTCTACATTTGCCCCGCAGTCATCACAGATCAAGATGCACTGTTTCTCTTTACGACCACAATTGATGCATGTATCGCAATGTTCACAAGTGTCTTCAAATCTGATAGACATAATAATCATCTCTTTCCTATTTTTCTTATCGTTGCAGAGATACGTTCGTTCTCTGCCAATTTGTCTTTGTATTTCTGATTGCGGTTCTTTTCGTACTCTTTCCAAGGAGTACAGTCTATCCTACATGTTGCAGAGCGATTTGGACAATCTGGTTTACATGGATGATCCACGATGGTCAGCTCCTTATTATTTATTTGGAAACAAATGAATGTCACAAGTCTTTCTCAACAACGACACACTTATCAGGATTTAAGTCAAACGCACCGTTCACCAATAATTTAAGTAGATTGTGTGCTGGTCTTAACTCTCTGTCAAGATTCTCACAATCTCCAAGTGTGATCTCGAACGGTTCGCCGACCTGCGGATAGATGAACAGGTGGTACCCGTATTCCGTAATAATTCTTAAGTCTGCAAAAACAACATTATGCGTGCTGATATATTCTACCCCTTCGTTAAGTTGCTCAATAATATCGCTATACGCTTCTGCTGTTGCATAGTGCTTATTGCCAAAGCAAACAACAAACTTCTTTTCCACGGTGCAACCCTCACTTTCTCATAGTCTCATGATTGTTTCCGTTTCGTTTCGTATTTGCAATTCGTCCAGGATGACGGCCTTGAGCTCGGTCGGCGTCCTGCGCTCTTCCGGAAGGTAGTCTTTCAGCAGCTCTGACGGCAAGCCTCGCAGCAGTGCGATGGCGTCTTGCGTCCTGCCACGGCCGTAGGCACTCTTGATGTCGCTGTCTGCCGCGCATAGATATATCAAGTTACGGCATATATAATTTTGCTGATGACATCTCCCACACGCGCCCTCCAGCTTTGTGATGTAGTCGGTTCTCGTAGACCCCCACACTCCGCTCATAGCCTCATCGCCTCCTTCGGCTTTTCGTGTTCTCCCCGCCGCTCGAGCTCGTCCAAGATAACCGCTTTTAGCTCTGCCGGCGTCCGGCGCTCTTCCGGCAGATAGTCTTTCAGCAGCTCTGACGGCAAGCCTCGCAGCAGCGCGATGGCTTCATGCGCTCTGCCGTGAGTATAGTCGTACTTGATGTCGCCGTCTGCCGCGCAGATATAGCCATAGTAACAATGAACGTCATTTTTGTTTTGGCACGATAGGCGGCATTTGCAGCACGTCCCCTCTGCCTTGGTGACGTAGTCAGTCCAGCGTCCACCCCACTCAGGGTTCATAGTCTTATCACCTCATCAATTGTTGGCACGGCTATACCACTTCCTCTTTAGAACGAATCTGATCATTTTCAAATAGTTATCTCTAATTGTATCATAGGCTTTCTTAGATTCATCATCAGGCAGTCTATCGGATATGACATCAGATGTGGTATCAAACCAATCTTGATAAAACTTGGTCAGCTCCGATCTTGTCATCTCTTCAAGAGTTCTTAGAGCGCCATGATAAGAGTGAGCATCTACATTGATCAATTTGATGTACTTTGCTACTTCGTCAAATTCTTCCTTGCCGAAGAACTCAACAAGCACAGGCTCTAGTTGAATGATCTGTATATCATCTAGGAGGATGTCTACACCAGCTTGATCTACAGTAAATATCTTCATACTAGAGATACTAGCATTATCATCAATGTAGTTGATCACTTTGTCAAAGAGCCAATTCACACGACTTGTATCTCCATTGTTATGACCGATAGACCAAGACCGCAAGCTGATCGACTTGACCCTACAAAATGGTAGATTTTTCTCAATTAAGATACGTCTCTTATTGTCTTTCAGGCCATTCTTCCATAATCTGACCCTAGCTATAATCAATCTAAGTGACACACCATCACACCTTTCAATTTGTGCTATCTATTATAACGAGTGAGGAAGAATCAAAAAGATGCAGTCATATTGAACTGCATCTATATGTAAATATTTTGTGAACGTATACACATCTATATTGACTTATGTGTATTTATGTGATATAATAAAGAAAACATGTAGAAAGGCGGCGATAGCCATGACAAAAGAGACTGCATATTTGTTAGGGCAGGTCTACGGCAAGCTGATCAGCCTTAACAAGAACTGGGACACGATGGCCAGACTGACGATCGCTATGCGTAAGCCGATGAAGGCGATCACGGAGCTGCACTTGAATGCGATTCGTTCCAGACTGTTCACGGATGAGTTACAAGAGTACATCATGTTCCGCCTTGCAGATGTGTCTGTAGATGATGCTATGAGCGATATGAACACAGAGACATCTAGTTCATTTATGCTCGGTATGCACTCCTTCGATCTGAATGCCCCACAGCTCATCAAGAACATAGATCTAACACAGGAAGAGATCGCAGAAAAGCTCGGTGTGAGCGCAAACACTGTATCGAGATGGAAACTCGGTACATCATCGCCATCTCAAAAGACGCTGTATAAATTGCAGAAGCTCAGGATCGATCCATTCGGCTTTGAGAGATATGAGGATATGGTGCTGATAGACGAGGTATGGCATGATCCGTCTCATCCGTATGAACTTATCGTAGAGGATCGTGGCAACTTCTATGTCTATGGTAAGCCGTTCATCAAATCCCCTAGTAGCAGTCAGTTCCGCAGATTCCCCACAAGGCCGGTCGAAAAGGCAAGACCCGGATATCTCCATAGGTATGACATCTGGGCAAGAGGATTATGCAGAAGAAAGGATGTAGATCTGTATGAAAAAGAAAAAGCCGGATCCGATGCCTCTGGCAGCGATCAAGAACCTTAAAGAGAACCATCCTGATGTATGGCGGAAGGTCGATGCTAATGATATCAATTCTGCGGTAGAATATGCAAAGTCCCATAACATCCCTGAATCCGCATATATTATCGCTGCTCTGTCTCGGTGGAGACTCAGCAAGCAAATCTTTGAGGTCAATGAGGAGCTGTGCAAGATCCTCATGAACTCTGATAAGCTGGATGAGGAGATCCCGAACGAAGTGATCAATAGATTGATCTACAACTCCTTTTACGTCAAACTACCAGAGAATTTCTTGACAGTACGTTCTGTAAACGGAGAATCTATGGATCTTCCCATGGATGGCTTCTTCTACAATGTTATAAATAAATCCATCCTGATCGTTATCATGTACAGTACAGGACACACCCAGAGCCTCGGATTTGACATCTACAATGACTTGTCACTTAGGGCATGTATGGAGAAGCATATGACTGCTAACAGTGATGTATACAAAACGGTGAATTTCTTCTTGCAGATCGTTCTGTATCTCTGTGCGGATAATGCGGACATTGAGGAAAACAAAGTTCAGCGCTCTGTGTATAAGCAAAGCCCTATCGTCACCGATAGATACTCAGAAGTCCGTAAATGGGATGTTGGTTGGAGATATGGCAATGCTATTAAGAAGATGAGATCAAGTCAGGCTACGGATGGATCACACGCAGAAACATCTCATGCCGGATCTCATGCGCGAAAAAGAACACATGTCCGCAGGGGTCATTGGCACCATTACTGGACAGGATCCGAAAAGTCTGGCAACAGGGAGCTGGTCTTAAAGTGGACATCACCAGTGGTAGTCAACGCAGAATACGAAAATACTGCAACTATCCACAGAGTTATCCATAAAGTGAAGTAAGTAAAAAAGGTGAGCTGTGCATCATAACAGATGTACAGCTCCTTTTCTATATCAATAAGAAATACCCTGCTAGTGTTATCTAGCAGGGTATTGTTGTTATAGCAGGCCAATTTTGTTAAGGATCCAAACAGATATATTCGGAGCTGCATCCTCAGCTACCATTCTTTTGATCTGTTCGAGCTGTGCGGTTGTGATTGAGATCGACAATACGGTCTTCTCGCCATCTTCATCAACTGCACCGAAGATATTCTCGTACTCTTCAACTTCAAGATGTGTCTCTGCCCACTTCTTTGCGTCTTCAAAGGACATCGGCATGATGCGCTCACCAGGAGCCCACTCAGACATGCCAGCGGATTCAGCGTACTTGCTGCCAGCATGGCCGTAGCCGTGCAGGAAGAACTCGCCACCGCGCTTGCGGTAGAGAGTTTCACAGTAATAATCAAACTGTGATTTGGAGCTGTGCGTGTACTGAGACAGCTCCTGTGCTGTATCGGTGTCATACCGTTTTCCATTAATAATCTTCTTCATTGCTTGTAGCCCTCAATTCCGATTATTCTCTAAAAAAGTCAACTCTGGAATTTCTGAACGTTTCCGTAGTACCATCTGCGAATGTTACGATAGCGTACTCGTTGTATTCGTCGAGTTCATCAATACCACTGTTATGAGCTTCCTCTGCACTGAGCTTTTTCACATCGAACGACAAGACATCCTTGTAAATACGCTCTTCGAGCTTCTTGCTTTCTACATTGTACTTGCAGCCATCGTAAATCTTTGCCTTGATATTCATCGTATCATCTCCCTTGTTTGATGTGGGTGTCTTACTGCATCAGCAGTTTCTTTACGATAAAGCTATCAGCGGTCTGGATGCTGTGCATCCCTGCGGTGATCTCGTCCCAGCCGCCCCACTCAGCATCATCAAGCATCTCGATATCCTCACCGTGCCACAGGCGCTTGACCTTGTCTCGGATCTCGTCATCGTTGAGATCGAAGTCGATCACGGAAGTGCCACGGTCATCGTCCACCATGATGAGGTAGTTCATCACATTGTCCTGACCTACAAACAGTCTTTTCATGATATACCTCCTGTTTTCTGCGGTGCTTCTGGGTGTCCGCTCAACCCTATCTTTACTATATTATAACACACATTTGCATAAATGTCAAGTCATATAACAATTATGTAAATGTATACATGTAGAAAAATAGAGTGAATATTTGTGCAGCATGCTGATAGTAAAACCCGGCTACAGTCTAAACTATAGCCGGGTGTTTTGTCACTGTGTTTACTCGTTGAGCATCTTCTTGAGGTCCTCGATGGACATGTTCATCAGCGACTGATCCTCCTTTGCAGCGATGATCTCTGCGATACGCTGCTTCTTCTGCTTCTCCTGTGCGAGAGCCAGCTTCTTATCATTAGCATCCTTCTTCGTTGCAAACACATCCTTGACGATCTCGATCTTGATGTCTACAGATGTGGGAGCCGTACCAACGTCAAGGAGAGAGTCACCAGACATCGCTTGCTTCTCCTTATTCAGAGACTTGTACAGAGCATCCAGCTCCTTCATGTTGAGATGGTACAGATCCTCTACACAGAGATTCCCCTTATCGGTCTTGAACCGAAGTGCCTCCATTGCTGCGATCTTATAGATATTCGTCTCCATTTGTAATACTTCCTTTCCTTAGAATTGGATTTTAAGCACTCTTTCAGAAGTGCCGATCACCTTTACAACAAGTTCTGCCCTCTTATCGGTAGCAAAGCCAATGCCGGACAACTGATCCTCTGTGTCAGCTACACGCATCTTGTTACTGATAGCCTGCATCACACGACGGTTCTCATTCAGCTCCTGCACAAGATACTCGTTGAAGATACCGGAGGGATTCTCATCGTTCACACAGCCATCCAGCATAAAGAACACATGCTGATGACCTACGTTCTTCTCCGCGGTAGACCAGTGGTTAGGAGAGTACATGATGCTTGTAACAGGTACAAACTTGTTGGTGTCGATAGACCACTTTGTCTTGCTGGCAACCCTTGTGTTATCAATTGCAGGGATGATCGAGAAGTTACCAGACTCATCAAGGAGAACATCTGCAACTACTACATTTTCCTTAGCTCTCATAGTATGTGGATAGTCGAAACTGTAGATCTCCCCATCCATCTCGATCTCTGCGCGAAATCCATGCATTACAGATCCGCTAAACTGATTTACATAGAAGCTGTACACGCCAGGTGTCATTCGAGACTTGTTAGGCCATGTAATATTCTCTACGGCTGTCTTATCGACACCGCGAACATCAGATCTGGGATCGATAATGTCAACATCGAGATTTCCACCTGTCTTATAATCCTCCTTAGCGCCAAAGTAGATCTCAGCGCCATCAGGTGTACGAGCATGTGCATCAAGGTCATAGCTATCGTCCTGACTCTCGTTCCACTTGATAGAGAAGCGCAGAGCACCCTCTACATTACCACCGAACGACTTTACCTTTTCCTTGAAACTGTCGGTAACATTTCCTGTGTACGCCCAGGAGAAATTGTTTCCCCACTTGAACATAGACTTACTATCCTTGTTTACAGGAGCGATAAGAGATACAAAGTTACCAGAGTGCTTATTCTCGACATACGCTTCGATTCTTGTTGCAGTAGGAACGATGTCCTTGATGAACTTGTCGATAGAGACTGTCTCTACCCTATCGAACTTCTTAGGCTTGGTAGTAACATCCTTTGCAAGTTCATCAAAGATGGTTTCAGCTCCCTTGATCCTGTTTGCAGCAGAGCGGTCTGTAAAGAGGATATCATTCACAGTGATGTCATCGAGAGTAGCAAACCGCCTAGGCAGAGAGTCCATGTATCCCATATCAGTTATCTTCTTCTCAGCATCCTTACGCATCCGCTCTGTGAAGATGGGCTTAGGATGCTTGTACACGGTAGGATCTGTGATAGCTTCGTAATTCCTTACTGCATCTTCAAGATCCCGGCCATTGCTGATGTCAATAAGAAGTACACCGATCGAATGGTTCTTGATACGGACAACTGGTGTATTAGCCAGTTTCGTGGAAGTGTACCAGGCATACAGATCTTTATGCCGTGAATCGAAGTTATCATACTCTGTTCTACACCACCAGAGCCTCTCAAGTGCCTTTTTCCACTCATTACCTCTGTAGATAGAGTTGTCAGCGATCAGCTCCAGGACTGTATCGATCGCATCGATGCTGATCTCATTCAGAGCTCGCTTGAATACTTCCTTGGATGTTCTGAGTTCATTCAGCTTTGTGTTCTTATCCTCCGACTTTACGACATGCTTACCCGCCAGGTCGATGAAGAAATGATCGTATCTGTGCTGGCCTACCTTTTCCAGAATCTCGAAGTTATGATGGCATCCGATCTTACTGAATGATGACAGGAATACATCTCGAACATCATGCCTATGGACAAACTCAGACATTGCCTTGATAACAGGACCATAGGTTTCATCATCGATATCGAAGTCCCAGATGGATACCATCTCACTTCCGATGATAGCTACAACAGCTCCGATATTCTTGATGAAGCCGCGGCAGCAAGAGCAGTCATGCTCTGTTCTTGTACGGTAGATATTGTTCGTACCATTTGGGAACGAACTGAGATAGGTGTTCCACATCTCATCCTTGTTTACATCTACCTCAAAGAGATAATTCTGGTCACGCATGACCTCATCGAAGTGTTTGATAAGCTTGTCTCTCATTTCTATAAACATCATTATATTAGCCCCCCATTCTATTTTTCTTGTATTTGATCATGATCATGTTTCCATCCATGTCATACGAAACTGTCACTTCGTAGCCATTGCAGATCAATGTGTGAACTATGTCTTGATAGCAACTTGTGTCTTGACAGCGACGATCGTATTTGATGCGCATCTCTCCTTGATCCTTTTCCATTACTTCACCCCCTGTCATTTGGTCTTGTTCTTCTTCTGTTGTACAGTCTTGGAATTTCAAAAATAGTTACTGCATCCTCGACTATCACTCCATTTTTGTACATGCGGTCTACTACTGTTGGTAGCAAGTAAAACTGGCTCGTAACTCTCCCATACCGACCTTGTAATACGGTTTCTTTAGGATTTACGATAACGACACTGCACTCGCTCATGACTTCAATACGTCTTAGCATATGCTCCCGTTCATCCGCACCGAGCTTATCTGTGTTGCCCATAGCTGCGTAGATTTGTTCTGTAGTGACTGTATCATGCCCATGAACCTTGAGATCAACACAAGCCATGAAAATTCTTTTGTCCTCGCTTGTAAGAGATTTGCTCAATGTTACACCATCTTCCAGCATTTCATCAAAGCTAAATCTAGCATCCATTACTTCACTCCTCCCATTCAAGCGAAAAACATCTTGCAAGACCTAGCCTATCCTGTGACTTGATAGCAATACCAGCTCCGATGGGCTTTGCATCAAGATGTGTGACACCGCAAAAGCGGCTTACATCATCCCACCCTGTAAACTTACCAACATATAGGACTGGTGCAAAGTCGATGTGCGTACATCCGCATACTCTTTGCATGGCCTTGTACATAGCCTCTACATCCTCGATAGAGATGTACTGTTCTGTATCCCAGTCCCATACATCAAACATGTAGAACTTATTGTATCTGTTATCTGGATACTTGAACATGTGTGGTACGAGCCAAAAACCAATGATGACGTATCTTCCGTACTCTGTGATCTCATTCAGGCGTGTGGCAGGGATCTGCTGTGTCCACTCATAGAAACCTCGAAGGTTATTCTCGGCGGACAGCTCCTCGTTACGAGAAAATGCCTTAACAGTGCAGTTACCATCTGCATCTACATGTGTAGTAAACGATGCGTTAGCACCATCGACCATTTCCTCGATGACGATATTCTCTCCGATCGAAAATAAATCTTTATACCTATTCTTGAGACGTTCGATGTCCATATACTTTTTCATATGCACCACCTCATTCAAAAGTTATTCTGCTCTCAATGTAATCTCTATCCTGTGTAAATATCGGTGTTTCGAGGTCGATCTTCCATCCAAACTCCGACTTGACACAGCAGGCGCCTCTCTTTTGATAGTTGGAGAAGTCCATTCCCCAATTGATGCCTTTCTCTTGGAACAGTTTCTCTTGAATCTCATCCATGTTAAGACCGTGCATCTCTTTCTCAGAGAAGTTAGCGTGTCCCACGGACTGGATAGAGTTTCTGGTTGCATCCTGCTGTCTCCAGATAAGATAGTTTGTAACCTCGTCCCTTGGTAGCGTAAATGCTCTTGCATCAAATGTAGCACCAAGTGCAATAGCTTCTTTGTATGGAGTTGTATCTGAAAATACTTCGCTGGAAAACGCTCGGTTGAATGCTAATGTAGCCATACTCGCAGATACGCTCACGAGCTTTTGGAGTTCGTTCCCAAACCAAGGTTGTCTGTCAATTGTCTGATAGTCACACAGTACCAAAGAGATCTCGTCAGACTGAGTGTAGCCAAGTACACACCCAGAGATGTTCTTACACAGATACTGCATGGTACTTGTCATGCTTCTCTCGATAGTAACATCAAAAGGCTTATCCAGACGCCTTGTGAACGTGTGGAATGCTCTTCCATCGATTCGGATGATAACAGGGGATCTACGCATCAGACTGATCTTGCTGCATGCCTCATACTGTTTCATTCGTTCTCCAAGTGTACTCATAATATCACATCCTTTCTACACAGATACTTCACACAGACCAGCGGAGAACTCACCGATAAGATCATCCGACCGTACCCATGCAGGCTCAAACTTACCTACGCAAGAGAAGCAGAGCGGACCGGTGTAGACCTTTACGATGTCATACTCTCGTGCGCAGTCGTTTCTTAGGTCGTCGTTGTACTCCGATACCGCCCAGCATCCACCAGACTGACCCACGAGCATACCCTTGACGATGACACACAAGGTCTTGTCACGGAGCTGTACGAAACGTCCATCTTTCAACATGTCTTTCATATGATACCTCCGATTTGTTCATGTTGTATCTTGATGACCATGTGATCAATCACATACTATAACGAGTTCTTATAATGCAATTCAACCTACTCTATCAGCAGCGAATACATTCTGCATGTATCTGTGATCACGCTCATAGGTCTCTGTGAAATAAGCCAGTTCCTTCTCACGAAGTTCATCACGCTCGTGCTTGTAGAACTCAGTTGCGAACTTATGCCGCTGGTAGTTACGCTCACCGATGTAGGTCAGAACTGCACACAGCAAGCTGATGATGATGAACAGAACGTTATCAAACCCAGTCACAGCGAACATAATAGAGTTAGCGATACTGATGATGACTGTCAGTCTATGCCACATAAAATGTTTCATTTCGATACTTTCCTTTCTCTTGGTGGTGTTGTCAAAGCATCACTGAGATCCCACCCACGCTCAATGCGCTTGCAGAACAAGGTGTGAGAGATATTATATGCATCACACATCTCTGATTGGCTATCATAATGATTTCCAAAATGATCTGTTGCTTGCTTTGTTAATGGTCTGGTTTCTTTTGTTAAGGCATCCTTCTTTGACCACTTCAAGTTAATACGGCTTGCGTATTGCGCTGGTTTTATACCATAATGCTTACACATAGCTCGTACAGATGGATACCAATTTCCTAGATGGTCTTGTGTCGGGGTCCCCTTATTTCCCCGGCGTTTCTTGTATGTTCGCTTCCTGAAATGCCATTTTTCTGTGCTAAATGCTTCTTCAATGGTAGCGCCTTGTTTTAGGCGATATACCACTGTACCACGATTGATTCCGATATTATTGCAAGCATCAGTGATAGATGCATATACACATCCATTGACGGTTACTAGATCTGATACGCATGGTTTTCTTCTATACGGTGCATGTCTAATGCATCGTTCTACTGCGGCATCTACAGAGCATCCATTCTTTAGTTGCCGCAGGAATAGATAGTATTTGATGCCATATTCTTGACACAGATCCATTGCAGATGAATATGTCTTATCATTATATGTGATCTTCATGCAGTTTCCTCCCCTAGTGACAGCATCAGTCTTGCACCATAGGTAGGATACTCAGGATCCAGACCGCCTACGATACGAAATCTTGATGTTGCTACGTTCATACCTTTGTCGAGGAGGGTTGCTACTACGGCTGCTACCTTTGCAGGAAGATAGCCGATCTTGGCACGATACTTGCTATGTACTACTGCATATACAGCGACTGCATTAGCATCGTACTCGTTGGACTTCTCACGGCAGAGCTGAACTGCTACATCTGGATAGCATACAGCTACCTTATGCAGGACACGCTGACGGTTCTCGAACGTTACACCAGCGACCCTAGTCTCGATGTTATCAGTCTTGATAAGTCTCCATGCGGTACGCATCGCATTGCTCTGTACATAACCGCACTTGTGAAACAGATAATTGGCGATCATCATGACCTTTCTACGCATCTCCTTAGTGATCATGTCCTCTCCCCCTCTCAGAATATATAACGAGTGACGATATTAAAATTCAAATTTGGTATTTGACTTGTGTTTCTTGGTTATCTCCATCCTTCTTCTATAGTATATCACAAATCAAATCATTTGTCAATGTCCGCATACTCTTTTGATATTGTTTTCATGCAAAATCGTAACTTTGCACAAGTCATATCAATTGATATTGTTTATATTGCCAAAAACAACTCAAATGCTTGCATCCATCGGCAAATTCTGATATAATAATAGGAGGAGGTGATCATATGGAAATCACAGAATTGTTAAAAACACTTAGGGTAAAAAGGGGATACACGATGAAGCAGGTCGCGGAGCTGTGCGGTATGCATGAACAAGTATATCGTAACTATGAAAATGGTGCTCGAAACCCGGGTGTTCCAGCACTCTGCAAATTTGCTGACTTGTATGGTGTAACTGTCGACTTTCTGCTCGGTAGGGAGAATAAAAACTCCGATGCATCTAATGATAAGTACGCAGATCTTCCAGATGAGGTCAAGAATATCATTGATGCTATAGCTGATTATGCGAAGAGCAGATGATAAGGACAGCTCCGATGTGGAGCTGCACGAGCAGCTTGCTCAGATGGTAGCTGGCACACTAGCTATCGAGGGCATCGAGCTGAGTGAGAACAGCAAGCGTAACCTAGAGAGATACACAAACGGTGAAGCCGATGCACAGCAACTGCTTGAAGAAATCAAGAACCGATACAAACAATAACAAGACGGAGCTGCACGACATGTACAGCTCCGATTTCTTTACTTAGCTTTGTGAATTGTAACATCGATCTCACCAGCATCCCCATTCACAAAGCACTCCGATACCCACTTCACAACAAGTTCTTTGTTATCTCTCTTACCTACCCAGTACCGATGCCAATGGGCTCGGCGTAGATGCGGTCTAACTGTGCCGGTAGATTCTGTATTGTCTCTGGATGCACCGAGACTGCCCTTTGTCCACTTACGGAATGCAGCTCCAAATCGTTCGCCTACATGATACTCTCTACCAGGCTTATTAGCTGGATCACGATGCTTTTGTCTCTTGTAGCTTGCGTTCAGTGCTTTTGAAGTTGTAGTCTCACGGATGTCAGGAGCATATGAACACATGTATGCAAGAGTGTGCAGCAAAAGACTCCACAGTTTCTCGCGAACTTCAAAGAGATCGGGATCATCCAATCTGCTGATCTTCAATTGGCTCTCTACAAACTCTTCTGCTGTGCAGTCAATGTCTTCATCTTTCAGGAATAGTACATGTGATGCACACATATATTCTTTGTCGAACATGTTGTGAAAAGATGCTCTGATCATCCAATAATTCCCGTACTGCTTGACGTTTACGATTCCACCTGCTACATTTGTTTTGTCGACCGCATATTGACAGTTTGCATAATCAATAGCAAATGTATCGACTGGAAGTCTTGATAGCATACCTTTAAGCAGATTTATGTTCTGAGTGTCCATCAGTTCTTTGGTAAAATCAGAATCAAAAACGTAGATCTGCTTCTTCCTTTCCCACTGTGTATTCAGGAAATACTGATTCAGAGCACGGAACATCTGGTCGTAGCCATCCCTATCACAGTTCTTGTATACAAGATTCAGGAATCCAGTATGGTCATGGCCATCTGCGATAGGGATTCCATTTGCCCTAGCATAATAAATGTAAATAGCATCTTCCATCTCAACAGATGGTGTGGTTTTCAATATGTGGTCTGTAGCTTCAAACTTATTCTTGAACTCTCGTATGCTGGCTCTCAGATCAAACATAGTCGGCCTCCTACATCTATTACAATCTCATTGTATCATCTGTATCAATGCATCTCTGCATCTGATTCATCAGCACTGGTATCCACTTGTTACCTATGTTCTCCGTTCTGATCACTTCTATGCAGTCAAGACAAGTTTGTTTAAGATGAATCAAGCTAATGATGTCTTTTGCCGCATCTTCATCAGCAATTGTAAGGTATAGTATCGTTAGGAATCTCAACAGATCATCTTGCTTTTCTATAGTAAGATCAAGAAATCTTCTCGATGAAAGTAATGCAGATCTAGAATCTTTTTTCTCAGTGTATTTGATCGTTGAATACTCTCTCAGTGCATCTGCCTGGTCAAAAATAGGGGAATCTTCTACTTCGTTCAGAGATGCATACGCTCCGAAAATAATCAGCAAAAACGCTGGATAACGATCACATAAGTAGTTGAAGCCATCCATACTACTGATCCTACTGATCATACTACTGAATAAACGTGAAACAGCAATATTTAAATTGCGTCCGCAATAGACGTACTCATACATGATGTATCACCACCCATCACAATCTCATTGTATCATCTGTATCAATGCATCTCTGCATCTGATTCATCAGCACTGGTATCCACTTGTTACCTAGGTTTTCATCTCGAATCACTTGTATGCTGTTGAGGCATGTCGATTTTAGATGAATCATGTCAATGATGTCTTTTGCGTATCGTTCGTTATCAAGGACTAAATAGTATACTGTTAAGAACAAAAGAAGCTCGTCCTGATCCTCTACATTCAAAGAACAGAATCGAATAGATGACAGAATCGCATCTTTCGGAGATTTGAGTTCATTCGTAGTGATAACCATGTACTCTCTCAATGCGTCTAATCGGCTATACAACGGTGCAACGAATGTAGATGGGTGGAGTCCCTGTATCATAGTCATTACATACAGTACATTAGTATTATTGTATAAGAAATTGCTGCGCATACATTTGTTTAATACTCGAAGTCTATACCTAGAACTTAGGCCTCTAGGAGATATCAGATATTCATTCAATTCCCTCACCTCTACCAACTATAACGAGTAATTATGACATGATTGGAGCTGCCCTATATTATGGACAGCTCCAATTGTTTCTACATTAGAGCCGCAAATCGTTTCGGGAGCAGAGCTTACCGTGCTTACGCAGGAGATCCAGCAGCTCTGCTCGGATAGCTACATTTTCGATGTGGTCGAGGTTGTCCTTTACAACATCGAGGAAACCCCGCTCAAACTCATCCGTGGTATCGTTCTGGAACATTCTATAGATGTCAAAAGCCTCTCTGGAAGTTGTGAACACGCAAGACAGATCGGCGATCAGGCAGGAGTAAGCGATGTTCTTATCGTTATGTACTTCACGAGCACACTTTCTCCACTCATCGATGACCTTGTAGCAATCTGCAATATTGCTAACGCATGGTACAGCTCCGTGTGTACGGATACAAACAACTGCGTTTCTGTATCTTACCATCTCAAGATAATGGTAGTTCACATCGATAGACCGGATCACAGACTTTGCATCTCTATAAGCTGCGTTCTGCGCAGCTTTTATGGCGTCCTTGTAGTAAGGAGAAGTAACAGGGATCACACACTCATCGGTCTCGAAATAATCAGTCATGCTGTCAGATCCGTTTGTTGGGTTCAACTCCGCCGGGATGTGCCCATCATAATCCTTTGCATGGATCTGGACTGGGCTCTTGTCATCAGTGTATCTATACCAGCACCTGATGATGTTACCACCGTCTACCTTGATGCCGTTATAGTAGAACTTGATACCCTTCTTCTTGTCGCTCATCTTCGGAGCTGCACAGTCAGCACCAGACCTCATGAGCCGATTTACTACACCTTGGTAGAAGTTGTACTTTCTCTGCTCCAGCTCTCTGTTGGCTTCATCATAGTAGATGTTATCTTCCAGTCTGTCATGGATCATGATGCACTCTTTGTTGAAGTATTCGATGATGCCATGAACGTTCTTGATACCGACTACCTCGATCTTTGCGTTTGCAGCGTTCCACTGCTTTGCCTCTACATTCTTTGCGTAGTTGTTGGTATACGAGTGGATCGGCCAGAAGTTCGTCGTGTTCTTCGAGATCGCGAGGCTGCCGTTCTTGCAGAGCCGATGCAGACATAGGTCAGATCCACGATAGCCCGGTACTTCGGAAGAATGTGCTACGAAGTACAGACCGTTGTCAGTCTTGAAGTAAGCACCAGTGATCTGAACTGCATCGCCTACTCTGATCTCTACGCCATTCTTGTCCTTCATGATGATCTCCTTTCACTTATCGTACTCTTTCCAGCAATCGGGAAGAGGCCAAATATCGATGCGATTATCTATGATCGTGTACTGATTTCCATCTACGATCGTTCTGTAGGAGTAGTTACGACCATCATAAGATGCATACTTAGCATACTTCTCGAACCAGTAACGCTGCTTATATGTCAGATACTGGCGAGGTTGAAGCCCCTTGCAGAAGGCTATGAACCACTCGTTCTTAGGCTGATTGCATACAGACAGATAGGCAACAAGTTTCCGCCTTGGTGCGATCACCTCACTGCGAAATACCCATGCTTCATGGTCCAATTTAGCCCAGAGATCATTATCCGATACTGCATCTGCACGTTCTTGCATGAGGTCGTACTCTTTTTCCAGACGCTCGATGTCTTTCTTGATCTTTGCTTTGCTCATCATGTATATCACCACCCCTCTATTCATATAACGATTCCTAATATTAAAATATAAGTTTGGTAGTTGACCTACTTTTTTGGTTATCTATATCCTTCTATTACAGTATACCACAAACAAACTCTTTTGTCAATGCATATATCATCATTTGATATTGTTTTGATGTAAAAACGTCACTATGCACAAATCATATCAGTTTGTTTTGTTCACATATTACAAAGATACAAAATGAAAAACAAAGAAGCCCCAGAGATACATTCCCTGGGGCTATTTTCACTTCATAATGATGCTGATCTGTTTCCATAGTGCGGATGCAGTATTTTGTCTTGATATTGATTCACTTTCAATATTATCTGGTACTTCAAACTTACGGACAAACACATCTGCGGCTTCTCTTGCACCCTGTTCTGTATTTGCTACTGTAACAAGTTTCGTAAGCACTCTATCTTTATATGAACCGTTGAGTTCATACCATAGATAATTTAACTGTCCTGTTAGGTTGTTTGCCCAGTCAGCTCCGGCCATAGATTTCATAGCTGTGCCTCTCTCAAAGTGCCACTGACATATGCCAAATGATGTTGGAACTCCTTTTTTATAGTCACCTTTTGCCCCAGGGTTAAATGTGCTCTCATGCTTGATATTAGCGGCGATCGCGATACTAGCGGCAGCGTTAAGTCCCTTACTCAACAAGAACTGCACGATGACCTTGCAATTCTGATTCTGCATAGCATCCAGTGATACCGTATTGCTATTGTCTGTGCCGATGGAAGATAGGTCAGCTCCACCAATGGATACACCACTCATCGCAGACCCAGATAATGCCGTTGTATAGTTTATCACAGATACTCGGATATTAGACATCTTTGCCACGGTCAGTGCGTTTTCATCAATGTAACCAAACTCACGAACTATCGCATCTTCTTTTGTACACATCGTAGTGTATAGAGGTTGTACAGCTCCGGCATCTCCGTATACATCAAAGATATCGCCGTCTTCGCTGCTGTCCTGCACCGCCTCCCACTTTGGACGATAGTATGCACATATCTTCTTATCACTTTTGCTATAGTCTCTTTCTTTAACTCCTCCGTTAGAGTCACCCTCTACTACATGGACGGTATTATTATTCTTTACAGACAGAACTATAGCGACTTTATCGCATTCATATGTAGAGTAGTCTTGTCCGATTTTAGTTCTCAGCATCATCAGATCTCCAACCTTTGGGGAAGTCTTCGAGGTGATCCATGAGCCTATCTTGCTATGCTCTGCGTTTTTACCTATATCACTAGGGCAATTTGACATCGGTATCGCTTTACCTAGCAGACCGTTCTCTTTAGCACAGGCCATTACATATTTGCAAGACCAAGGTTCTTTATCTCGATATCCACCTAGTTGTCTTGCTATAAATGTAGAATAGTCCTTGATGTGTTCTAGTGCAGTTTGCGTAAAGGCGGACACTTTATTCGTTGGTTGACCGCCGCCAGGGTTGTAGATGAACCCTTGAAACGAATAGCCTTTATACGAATACGGATCTTTTATAGTTTTTGTATAAAAGTATGTTCCAGCCTTGTTTGGGTCATCGGGATATCCAGAATTTGATGTAACAATTGACTTGTCTGGGTTTATCTGCTCTACAATAGCAACATGTCCACATTTAGAATTTGTCCAACAGCATACTGCCCCTAATCTAGGTGTCTTTCCTCTCTGGTAGCCGTCATTCGAGGCATACCAATTTTTTGCATCGCTACTAGGGAGTTTACATGATCTAGTACCCATGATCTCCATAAATCTGCCGTATGCATACCCTACACAATTACCTGTCAGTTCTCCATTCTCAAGGGTCATCATGTGTGTCTCTGGCTCTACAGCACAATATACTTTCTTAGTCCACCTTGTCTCCTTTATATGATCGACCATGATAAACAAGTTATACCTTGAATATCGGATAGCCATACCTCGGACGAGGTCTACTGTCTCAACGATGTGCCAATTGACCCGGTCATCGTTAAATATGACCCACCGATGATTACCAGAACACTTGTAAACCGACCCATTCTGTAGATGTACTTCATATATCTTCTGCTTACCAAAACAAGATACAGTTGCATCCCGCATAACTCCATTCATAGTCGGTATCTTTATCTGAAGCCCCTCTAGCTTCTTCAAAGGGAAAATTCCCTTATCGGTCTGTATCTTTGTATCTCCTGTGAAGCAGTTTGGCAAGCATGATCCCTTTGGTCTAGGCTTGTCACTTTTTGGAGATCCGAGGATACACGGATTATAACCACCATTCTCTTTTCTTATATAGTACAAATTATTTGATTCAGGAGCAGTCAACCTCGGCTTAAATGCCATCATCTCACCTCATTATATTCAAGATCGGAGCTGTCCAATCTCATCGGGCAGCTCCATTGTATGATTATTACTTTAATCCTTTCCATTGACCGTGATTCGTGACACTTACTACCTTTTTTCCTGCCCACCCGGTCAAGTCTATTTTAGTAGTTGTATCAGTTTTACTATATGGGATTCCATTTTTCTCCCACTCTACGATATCAATATGGGCATTCGACCCTCTTCCAAGTTCGTGCCCCCAAACAGTCGAAGCATCTGATCCCTTTGAGTCCCCCATGATAGCTGTAAATCTAGTGCCATCCTCCAATGTAATTGTTAGTAGATCGCCAGTAGTACCAAATTTAGGTGTCATTGCTACAAGATAATGACCTTCTATTGTTGCAATATTTCTACTGCTGGGTTTCCCCATCTTACCCCATATTATGGCAAGTTTGTGTTGTATCGAAGAGTGATCCCACGCATCATTTGAGTAAAAATAATTATAGTTCGTGTAGTTCGGCTCAATACCATGCTGATTAACACTAGATGGGATGCTGATAGTAGTTCCTCCTGCTGGTGGTGTTGTATCATATACCATACCCTCAGTAGGATAATACCCAGTTATAGTATGAGATTCAACATCAGATGGGTCAAGCATGAAGAACTCTGGATATAGGAGCTGTTCAACTTCTGATATCTCCTCTACATGCTCTACCATCCACCAGTAGAAGTCCTCCTTCCAATCATCCCATGATATAGTAGATAACTGATCTCGGTCTACATAGAAGCCCATCTTACCTACAAGACCGAGTTTTGTCAATCTCTCCTTGTATGTCTTGATGATGCTGTCATTCATCGTTTTATCCTCTTCCTTGAATGCAAATGTAAGCCAGCATCCGAGAGGAGGTGTATATTTCTGTATGATGAACTGTAGCTCTTGCAGTTCTGCCTTGGCTTCATCTACATTTCTAGCTCGAATATCAAAATACAGAGCATAGGGCATCTCAGCATCTTTAGCAAGTTTCACTTGTTCATCTATCTTCGGATTTCTATATCGAGCTACTACCATATGGGATTTATCATATAAATAGCCACCCTCTATCATAAGAGCTACGACTTTTATCTCTTTGAGTTTGTCTATATCTATATCTTTACTCATACGGTCTATAGTAGCGATATAAGGAGTAAATGTAGTCCAATCTACATTGACAGCTCCGCCGAATGCAGCTCCGAACGCAGTTAGTCCGTTTAGGCCAGCAGTCGTTGTATAGCCGCCAGCGGTGTATCTAAACGCACGATACCATCCATTATTATAATAATTGTGTACCCAAATCTCCCGCTTTGTCTGATCTCCCTCTGCACCACCATGCGCCCCCTTAAACTCATTTTGGGAGGCTTCCACAAGTTGTCCATCTCCGACATACATAGCAGTATGTCCGTGTGACAGCAGAACGTCCCCTCTAATAAGGTTAGCATAACTGCTCGGATTGAAATTAGATACATATTCAAACCCGGTTTTGATAAAGATGGCTTCCATATTTCTTGTATTGGATGCATGATTCGTCTTTACCGGGACACCTGCGTTTTCGTATGCAGATATTACAAGGGAGGAACAGTCATAATCTGGTCCCCATCGTGAGCCCTGGTCATATCCGTGAGAATCATCGTTTGCGATATTGACGGCCCACTGTACTGCATACTCTACTTTTGTTATCTGTGTAACAGGAGGATAATAGGCTACACCAGATGTAGGATTGCTACCACCAGCAGTAGCACCATAGTCATAATCAAGATCTACGTTCCCATGTATGCCTGGAATAGTACCTCTCTCCGAATACTGCCACATGCAGTATGTTCCTTTTTTATAGTAGGAAGGAGAACTACCTCCGAACTGTGCGACCCACACCTTATACCCAGTCAATAGATCATTGGAAAAATAATCGTTCAGTGCAGATGCGTTAGAATATAAGCCAAGGTTTCTAACACCAGACATTTTCATCGTATTGAAAAACGCCCTTGTATTATTTGAGACTCTATCTGCACCAAGGCTAATTAGTTTGTGAGGGTTCGGATTTTTCCCTCCAACATCCTCCACATCATAGAAGATAGGATACTCAAATGTTTTACCTCGAATCGCATTTAAGCAGGCGGATGCTTCTTTCACGCATCCTGCCTCATTTGATGCTTGACAGAACCAATATATACCGCATGGTATATGATACTGTTTACAACTCGCGTATGAGGCTTCAAATTTAGGGTCAGTAGATGTACCATACCCAGCTTGTATGATCACAAATTGAACTTTTCCAGACGAAACGACCTGTTGCCAGTTGATAGGTCTATCATAATTGTGTTTAGAGATATCTATACCCATCAATGCCATGATCGGACAGCTCCCTTACTTCTCCATTGTCTCAAAGATCTCTACAGCATCATTGTATCCTAGGTCTCGAAGTTCACGGCACATAAGAGTGATAGCTTCTGCGTATCGATACTTCTTTGGACAGAAGTCCTTTATCCGCTTCATCTCTTCAGTGAACTTTGTTGTATCTCTCGGAGCTGTACGAATTTCTGTTGATGGCTCTGTCAGTATAACGATCGAAGCAGCAGATGTGCCTGTTTCATATATGCCTCTATCTAGGATGATTATGCCGCCATCATTTGTTAGATGGTCTTCCAAACGTTCCTCTATCAAGGACAAAGCAGTTTGAAATACATCCGTATATGAAGGAGATGGTGTCTTATTTAGAGGCCGAGCCTGCATGTACTTGACCATGATATCAAAAACAAATCGTTCACATGCATCTTTAGCGGATCGGATGTCGTGGTCATTATCTACTGCATAGCAAAACGTCTCTTCTTTCTGATAGTTTGTAAACGCACCTTTAGGTGTGATCTTTATTGTGATCTTCATGTTATCACTCCATTCGCAATTCGTTCTTGATGTACTTTGTAGGATCCTGCTTATAAAAGGTGCTAGACCCTATTCTTACAGGAAAATGCTTGTCACCCACACTTTTTGATAAAAGTTCTACATGAACATATTTAGAAGCATGACCGATGCGATATCGCATTTGAAGTGCATCGTTCAGCTCCACATTGATGTCTTTCAGATGCATGTATCGAAAAAGATGCTCACCATCGTACTGTATGGTCACACCGAATAAGCCATCACCATCTTTGATAATAGAGACCACAACACCATTGCACATCGTACAGACATCATCAGTCTTTACATCTACGCCTAGATGCTTTGATGACCATGGAGTTATGATCTCTATCGGTTCAAATGACAGCATAGAATATGAGATCTTCATTTTCTTCTTATCCCACCATGAAGTTTGTAGACAGATGCTCAAAGTTAGGATACATCGTACCAAAGTCTACTTTATATGGAGTAATGATATTATTTGTTTTCTCGGAGCTGCCCACGAATGTCCGCCTACCAGATACATAGATCCCTTGTGTAGAAGCGACCGCATTTGCGTTACTGATAACAAGTCTCTGTAGCTTCAAAGAGGTGATAAATGTATTGGATATCGTATGTGTTACTGACATGATGTTGTATACGCCTGTAACAGGAGATATGCTGTTCCCTGACATCACAAGGAGAGAAACAGGCTGCGCCAGCTCGAAATTCTTTACAGTACCAACTATCTGCACAGTAAAGTCACCGCTAAACTGTGTAGCAAGTGCGTTGATGTCATTGATGATGTTGGATGCCTGATATGTGTCTGCTACGGAGCTGGACCAGGAGTTTACGACCTCCCAATCTCTTGTGATATCTTGACCGCTGCCATCTACAGCAAATCCGACTTGTGTAAAGTTCATATCAGACAGATTATAAGCAACACCATCATAATTACCGCTCATAGTCAGGATATTTGTATTTGATGTACCATATTCTAGCAGCTCTAGTCCCTGCCCTGTCTGAAGCGCAGCAGATGATTTATAGTGGATGATACCAGGAGAAGTCATCGTCGGCTCTTCTACCCAGTATGAGAATGAAGTACACTGAGGAGCTGTATCTGCATTACTGCGCCTCAAATACTCATTTACTGGTGTTACGGAATGATTATTTAGCACACTATTCAGAGAATGATATCCATACCGTAGGCCAGCAGCATCTCTCGATGCACTATAAGACCGTGACAATTTTATCAATCCTGGGAACTGATCATAGTCGTCCTTTGTAGAATAAGTACCACGAATATAAGAATTGAAACTTGTCGTTAAGTTACCATGCGATATTAGTGTAGGTGCATCATTGTGATCTATATCTAGCTCATAATAATAGTTGGCCTTTACCGCCTTTGCAAGAGCTTCAGCGACCGCAGATGGTTGTACAAACCCAGATAGTGCTGGTATACGCAAAACAGGCATACTGCTCTGTACAGACAAAGTAGCAAAGCCTTTTATCGTATACCTCATATACAGACCATCCGTTGATACCTTGAATGTAAGGGTAAACCCTTGATATGATCTATACTCTAATACATTACCAAAGTCATCTAACCAACCGAATGCAAAGGATACTGGGATACCGCTGGAATTAGGATATCTGCTTGCGTCTTGTGCTGCACTATATATCAATGCTTCAAACGATGATGCATTTACCCCTCTTGAAGCATCTCCACCTACGATGCAAGCTAGTGTGAATGAGGTCATGGAGGTTATCTCACTATTGGACAGCTCCAAGGATGTGAATGGAGAGGGTATCAATAGACCATAGTCAGTAAGAGATACCCCTGCCAATGTAAAATTACAAAATGCTGTTTTCTTCACATCATCACATCATTTCATGAAATCAGACTTCTTTGTAGCCCATTGTGGTACCATTATACTGGTTCCATATACATCTATCCATTCATACTCATTGAACTTTCTATACAGTCTCCCATTAACACTATCATCAGATTCTGCGTACCATGTTCCAAAGTCATCATACTTTCCATCATCATTATCCCACACCAGGATAGCATTGAATACGACATATCCATAAGATGAATTAAAGATCAAGCATTTTATATTGTTTGCGTTTCTATACGCATCCAAAGCCTCTTCAAAATCTCCGTACTCGTATGTATGCCACCCAGAATCATTTAATATATCAAGGCACTCACCATCGGAGTATGATAAAAATGAATCGTAGTCGTTCATGGTTTGCCTTGAATACTCCATATCCTCGATGTACAGATTTTTATCCGTTCTATACTCTTCGAGCTTTGTACTATTTGCTGATGCCGGTGGGAAGCTGTGATCTGCAAGCAGCGACATAACAAACTGCTTCGCTTGATTCCGTGATTTAAGCACATATAATTGAATTGGAGTCGTGTCATTCGACTCGGCATACAGCCAAAAAAGAGGACAATTAAACATAGGATCTGAATGATTTACAGGCTTCGCTGGTATCGGAGGATACTCAGATCGTTTTCTTCCAGCATATATCTTCATAGATAGGTCAGCTCCTTCTACCTTATTATAACGAGTTGAAAAAAAAGAAAATGGTGATAAGCACGATATATGTCTATCACCATTATATAAGGTCAGCTATGTATTTCACAACCAAATCAAATCATGTACTGGGTTATTTCCAAATACATCCGAATGCGTCCCAGTTGAATCTAGGTAAACTTCTGTACTATCAAATTGTAGCACATCCCCAAGTATCTTGTACTTTAATATCCAATTATCGCTAGGGCTTGTAACATGAAGCTCCCAAAAGCCAGCGTTTCTGCCAGATAGTTGATGCACTATATGCTGTTGCATTTCTTGAGATGTAAAATCCCTTTCACCCATTATCAGCAGAACATCGTCCAGCAGTTTCATATTATATCCACGCTTTTTACACTTTTTATAGCTCTTCTCAAACTTCTTACTCCATTCAACTTTCCTCACGATTCAACCACCTCAGCATTTCTTCAACAGAATCCGCAGTATATATAGTATCATCTGGATCATTGGAACTGTCATAGGTAGATACATCAATCTCAACTGCTTCGTTCCCATTGATGATCGCATCATTCTTGTCCATATCAATTGACTTCACAAATCGTTTCATAGTACACCCTCCTTCTGGATACAATGGATATCAGCATTTAGCCATCTCCTAAATTCATCCAGCGTTTCAAATTGGTAAACTGTGTCGTCAGAATCGTTTGAATCATCGTAAGTATCGGGATCGACTTCGATTGATTTAGTAGCGTTGATCTTGTTCAAATCATTAGAGTCAAGATCTGGTCGCTTCAAATATCTTTTCATACAACTACTTCACGAATCTACATGTATTTTAGAAGATCCTTTACTGAAAACGGCATCTCATGTTTATCATCTTCTGGAATCAACTGCGCTATCTCTTCTACTGAGTAACGGTTATTGTTTTTAATTGCCTCAAACATTGCGTACTGTATGTCCCTGACTATTTCGCTATGGGAGCTGCACCAATCGTGTACAGTGTGCTTCAGCGAATCAAGAGCAACTATTTCATCATGAGACCTCTTCTTCCATGAAAAAGCTGCATATGCTTTTTGCGCTGTTTTATACCCAAATCCCTGTGCATCGTCAAACACTTCTCCAGTATCACTATCTATGATGATATATCGATACTCCGTATAGAAGTCTTGTGTCTTTTCAAGACGAATGACTTTTACATTCTCAGGTACAGGACGGTTGTATCCAGTATATGGCTTTTTCTTTCTCATAGCGCCTACCCTCTTAATTATAGCACGATTGATTCACCATGTCTATATACACAATGCACAAATATCTACCAGACACTTGTGCATTGTGTAACAGTCTATTATACTCGTAAATAGTTCCGCAGAGCGTAAGCTCGGAGCTTGGGAACTCGGAGCTGAAGTTATCACCTACGGCAACATCAGAACGACTACTAAAGTCGTTATACAAGTTGTAAAACGATTCCCACGTTCCAGTTCGGTTCAGATCATTTACATATGCCTTGACCTGCGACACTGCATTATCAGAGTAAAGGTCGATGCCATCCATATCATCTGAGAGGCAGATCCAGTAGTTGCCATCAGTGATCACAACGCCATTATAAGCATTATTCTCCCAAAAATAGTAATGAACAGTTCTACGCTTTGTATCTCGGATAGAAGCACTCTTGATATAATATAGCATAAATATTTCCTCCTAAATTTTTTTTTAATAATCAAACACTGTGGTGCAGATTCACATCACTCGCGCCTATCGATATATGAGGTTATTAAATACGATCTATTCTTCCTTCACTTATTATAACGAGCGCTGAAAACATCATTCGCTTCCAAGCTGGAGCTGCATAGGCGGTATGGATGCAAGAAGTTCTCCCTTATTGAACAGATCAGTAAAGTTCTTTAGTATGCGGATTCGCTGCCCCTCAAATACTGTGAAGCCATCTTCGATATTATTGAAATATGAGATGATCCAGCTATACTGAGCAGAGCCATAGAATTTGTATGCGATAAGGTCCAATCTGTTCTCTTCCATGAGAGGTACTGTATACCAATCAAAGACTGCGTTTGAAACAAAGGCATTTGGTGTTTCCAGTGTCATAAATCTATCATCACTCACAGGTCCATGAACGACTTGTCTAAGACCTCTGTATCTGCTGATATGATCAAAGTCACGGCACACAGTATATTCTATACCAGTATGATCTATTACTTTATATGGTTTTAATGTGTCATAATAAATTGGTTTACTATATCTCATCCTATGATCCCTCGCTTTTGGATAGATGAGTAATTTACTGGCTCGTTTGCTATCTCTGTGATAGTAATTGATAGATTTACTTCGAGAGGCATGTCGTCAAGACCGATAGGACTTTCTTCATTGTACTCCCACTCCACATTTGTTAGTATGCCTGTGATTAGAGCAGCTCCCTTGATGTATAGCGTAACTTTGGAGGTCAGAACTGCGGCTCCATTGAATTGTGGATAGCAGTTAGCCTCGCAGAAGCGTATCAGCTCATTACACTTACCGTCTCGATGATCGCCTGTCCACATGTCTCTGTGCATATGGAAGGAGTATGTGTTAGTCCTAGGGCCGGAGGATCTGTATACATATGTTGGTTCATATTGATACAGCATATCAGGCATGGTATCATAAGTAGCAGCTACACCATCTTTTATACCCATAGGGAATACAGGGAAATCGACGGATGATCCACTCAACGATGAATATAGTGTTATCTCGCCCCATGGGAGCTTGAACCACTGCATGAATGATGACGAAGATGTGCTATTTACGATCGCACCGCCAGCTCCACGTCCTGCGAATGAAGTAGAATCAAAAATAGTCTGCGGTATAGTGCCACTAGAATCCTTTGAGAAATACTTCATTGCATTAGAGTAGGTATCGCTCGATATAGGGGTCTCATTTCCAAGCACATTTGTACTTGTTTTTATCTCCACATCATCTGGTATCATAAGATAGCCCGGGATCGACCCGATCGTATGCATCACTTTCCATCCATCTTCGGACTGTGTTGCAACAGCTTCAAATATATCGCTGTTATCTGTCATCCTGCCCAATATCTCACGTTTACGCTGATTTGGTACATTTCCTCCGCTAGATATATTATAATTATCTATCGCGTAGTTGCATACCTCTTTATACTCTTTCCCAACATTCTTTGTTCTTGGGAGCCAGTTTGTCGCCAATACCTCATCAACATTCCTCGAACCTACCATATCGGACAGCTCCGACAATGTAGTTTTATCGTCTATTTTAAGGAGTTTCAATTGTTATTCACCGCCAATTCTGGAGCTGACCGTTTCAAACGTATACTCTTTACAACATGTGGTTCACCGAACATCGTAGGTGGACGGAGATCAATGACAGCTCCAGTAGATTCGATCGTAACTGTCTGTGCAAGCAGCTTTCTCCGTATCCACTCTTTGCTTTCTTTTAAGCAAGCCTTTGCTGATGCAGCATCGAACACATCATCTACATTATCTGTACCTAAAGGAAGTATCAGATCATGGATATCTTTTATATCCGATGTTGGTCCTATGACAGCTCCTAGCATATAGGAGTACACCCAATCGGGTATTACATAAGTCCCATTGGTCTCGATATATTGATCAATATGATATTGGATAGCAGTAACAAGTTTCGCATGTGCGGTACTCAATTCTAGGTCAGCCTCATCTGGGTTACTATAATTCACCCAGAAGAAGCCCTCAAAAGATGGACTAAACGTATCACCAGTCGTGTCCTGCGAGTATTCTAGTTTGCGAAACGCTTCAAACATTTCTTCATCCGATATTAGATGATAAGGATAATTTGGCAGATATCCTTGATCGATATATCGTATCTTTATTACATCATGAATAAACATAGGACAGCTCCCATCATACCATTAGTGTGGATCCTGAGAAGTAATGGAACGAGTTTGTTGACCAGGCATCAATGTACTTTGGATCTGTATCTTCAACGATACTTGCAGTAATGAAGAACGCGATCGAGCCAGGGGTTATCGTATTCTCATATGCATCATAGCTTGGTGTCAGCAAAGAGAACCTAGTGTCCTGCACCATATAGCTAGATGGGTTTGTTAGTACATAGGATGCAATAAACTGGCCTGTCACCTTTATCTGGTTAGGCATCCTCCTCTTTGGGTAGTAGAGGCTAGGTCCTTGCGGCAATTCAAACGATGTTCTGATGATAAAGTTACCAGTGCGGACATTTGATGTAGATGCGTTTCTCACAAGAACGGATGCGCCTACAACATCGCCGTTTGACTTGAATGTGATGCTCTTTAGAGCTACCATGAAGTGATTATCATTAGGAGAAGATGTACTCCAGGATTCACTTGTAGTGACATTCAGCTCCTCATAAACAGATGTGCTTGCACTGCATATTACTTCCATACCATCTACAACGAGATCCGGATCAGTCAGAGCAAACCGCTGATACCACAAGGTCATGTCTACGATATTCGTAAGATAGTTAATGATACTGCTATCATAATAGAGACAAGAGCGATATAGATTGATATTAGGCGTACCAGATATCTTATTCTCAACACGAATGCGAGAACAGTCAGAGATATTGATCGTGATATTACTGCTTGCGTTCCCATATAGATGTAAATATACAGAGGTGTTAAATCTGCTGTCTATATCGTAGATGTCGATCGTCTCTGCATCATCTGAATCAGTGACTGTCACATTGATATGGATCACATTTGGATTTTCTGCGTTCTGGATCTGATTTGCGTTAGGGAACGCTACACGCTGATTTACATACTCATTGAGATACGCCTGTACTTCTTCATTTGATGCACCAGAGGGTGTTGTGAAATCCTCGCCGAGCTGATATGCCAATACACCAGTACGGAGCAGAGCGTAGTCCATCAATCGCAGATGACCATCTTCATCCAGATATACATAGCCATAGTCTGTTGCAGTATCTGGTACGTTCAGAAATCCGCCAACGATATCTTCTGAAGCTACTGGAATAGGACCAGACAATACGATCGCATCAGAATACTCTTTTGCAGATGTGACAGTTACTGTGTAATAATACTTTTTAACTTCCCCATTCTCATCTGTATAAGTATATAGGAAGTAATCTATGTTCTTACGACCTCTATACTGAGTTAGATCACCCCAATACTCACTATATACCTCTGGATCATCTGTAGATGGTGGATCAGCTCCGTCTTCAAACGATGAGGATACAGCGTTCAGCTCCAAGCCATCACCGCCATCATAATCCTCTGAATACGCGATTTCTTGCACATACCCTGGTATGATGGCATACATGGTAGAAGGTTTCTTATCTATCACGGTAGACTCATAGATGACTGTGTTATCTTGATTTACAAGGATATAATCGCCAGGATTCCAATTATCATTGATCGATGGAAGATTCTCTACAGCATCAAGGTAGTCGATATAGAATATCTGCTTACCTCCTACGGACATGCGGTAGGTATTTACATCCTCCCTCAGTTTCTTGATAACATTTGTGTACTTGCTATCGACTGTACCACCTGTGCCGAGGTTATAGTCTGCCTTTGGAATAGCCAATGAGACAGGGTCAAAATACAGTGTTTGCCCATGCTCATCAGTGACACTGTACCCAGCAGATCCATCTATCTGCTTGTGTGGTAGGTATAGTCGTACCGATTCATTAGCATCAAGACCAAATCTGGCAGATTCCAATTCAGGCTTTGTGGTGCTCTTATGAGGGAATGCATCCCATACGATAAGAGAATCATCTACAGCGCACCATGTATCTGACTTCGTTTCAGTTCTACCCTTACCTGCATATACATAATGACTTCCAGGGTCAAGGCCTGTCTTTTTGATAAATTCATCAGACAGTAGATCATCTGCGCTTCCAGTTCTTATTGCATCAAACATACGACACTTTGCTGGATAGTTGTTTGATACATTTGAGATACCAGAGGATGTGAACAAGAATGAGCCTAGTTTGATGTGTGCGGTCACTTCTGCCTCATCGTTTGGCACATCACTAGGCAATTTGAACTCATCGCTTGGGAGAATTACTACTTGAATTCCCTCAAATAGATACTCACCGGCACCTGCGGCATCTGTTACTTCTGGCTTCAGTGACCCTGCCATGGTAGACTCTGTACTGTATATAGCAATAAGGCCTATTGAGATCTCACCTTCGAGGATAGACTTGCCCTCAGCACGGAGCTGTTCATTTAGCTCGAACATGTCAATTGAGATCGGTACAAGAGATTCGATAAAGTGCCCATTTACAACAGCTCTGCCAGGTTGGATCTCAATGATGCCGTTTGCAGGGATAGCAGCATCTTCTCCGAAATCCAGGGCATTCGAGCTGGCGAGAAGGTAAAAGTCCTTCTCACCATGTACGAATGACTGACCAATGTAGTAGTTTACGCTCTCTGATGTAGCAACACTATCAATGGAGCGCAGATTATACTCCGTGAGGAGCTGTCCTCCAGTCGATGTGTTCGTCATCGGGAAGATGTTTGTGGTATTCACAGAAAAACATGTCAAATTCATATCGGACAGCTCCTTATTTAGCTATTTACCCATATAAATGGTTTTACATTGAAGTTAAGCCAAGTGCCATTCCTGACAGAGAATCAGGTATGGTCGTGCCGTTTGGTGTGTTTGTAGCGTTCAAGATAGCGTTAGCTACCTTCAAGATCTGTGACAGTAATGCATTTGTCTGTACTGTTGGATCGAGAAGATCAACTGTGTTCTTTGTAAGAGCATCAGCAAGCGCATATACAGCATCTTCAGATTCTGCCTTTTCTTCTCTCTGTATCTTGCTTACCTCTTCATGGTCATACGCAGATGAATAAGCTGTATGATCCACATAGTAATCTACCCATGAGGCATAGAATTTCAAGAACTCATCGTAGATCTTGCTATTCATATCAAAGATGTTAGTCAGTATCTCATTTGTGATAGTCTTGAAATCAATCGTTTCGAGAAGATGTGCCTCTCCTGTTTGCCGGATAAGGTCTGTAATATCTCTAATTGAAACTGATGTCTCATTGATAGCGACTATATTTTCCTTATTGATATTCCAGAAATCCTCTTCCCTTGTCTCTCTATCTGCACGAATCTGAGCGCCGATCTGCATCTTTAGGCCATCAAAGTGTGTTCTCAATTTCTCATCAGTAATACCAGCATCCTCTATCGCAGCACTAAAGTCAGAGATACCATACTTCTTTGCAGTTGATACCCAATCCTCATAGGTTGCATCGTAGTCTTTATCATTGAGGACATAATTATTCATGTTATCTATCATGTCCTGAAGGTTTTGAACTGCTTTTGCCTGTGCAAGAGCAGTATTATTGACTTCTGATGCCTGCTCCTGTATATCGCTGAGTCCTGTCAAATGCGGTCCTACAGTAGATGCGTTCAAGGTAGATGCTGTACTTTTCCCAATAGTACCCCAATTGTACGAAGACTTAGCCTGCTTACCATTGATAACAGCGAGCTGACCAAGCTGAATAATAGATTCCGTGGTCGTCAGATGGTTTCTATTTGCGATCGTTGACACAGGATTATCAAAAAAGCTAAAAACATTACCAATGCCATTTACGATTCTATAATCCGATAGTCCTCCCATGAGGCTAACAAGATCCGTGGTTAGTTTAAGATTCTTGTTCCTCGTGGTCAACTGATGCTGTGATAGTTCTTGACCTGTTCCGACTTTACCAAGCTCTAGCATCTGTCTTATATCATGATCCATGGCTTCTGGTTCTGCCGTAGAAACGATCAGCCTACCTAATTGACCGAAAAATCCGATGGGGTTCAAATATTTCGCGACGTTATCGACTGCACCCTCGATGCTCTCAAGCAATTGCAGCGATGATCCTGTGAGATCAACGGCATACTGAGATTCCATGATCTGTCGTGCTATCTGCTCATCCCACATATGCTGTTGGATCATCTGAGCGGCCTCGTTGTCGATCACATAAGCGAGACCCTCATCGATCATGTATTTATTGATCTGCTGAATCTTCAACTGCTCTGCGGTCGTGGTCGTCTGACCAGACATGAGCAGCTCCAAGTTTTCATCAATGGCATTGCTTGTCGTGGACATATTAGCGATCGACCTTGCAAGATACTCAAAGTCCACCCTCGCAAAGGTATCCATTGACAAGCCAAAGATACTAGATAGCCCCTCTGCAACCTCCATGTAGGCCTCCTGGGACATGTTTTGCATCCTACCGAGGTTCTCAAACAGGTCTACAAATACCTTTTTAGGGTCATCCGTAAGCTGACGAAGGAACTCTGTGTTGCTTGCATTGATACCAGCAAGAGATCGTAGAGCTACAATATCGGAGCTGTTCCCACCTACCGCAGCTTTATAAACAGCATCGGTCATGGCACTTGCCAAATCAGGAGCTATTGCACCAACGATAGCAGATACAGATGTCATGACACCACTGATAGCTACTGCATTGTCAGTTCGTCCTGCTTGCGCGATCTGAATCGAACGCTCCATGATAGATTGAGCATCCTTTAGGCCAGTTGTAACGCCGCTTGTAAGTTCTCTGCTTGCATACAATACGTTGCTTGCCATCTGCATCATCGTATCATTTGCGAGTTTGATAGCATCCGCCTGGGACTTGCCATCCTTTACTGCATTTGCTACTATAGATGCGTAACTACTTGCAGACTGGAAGAAATCTTGTGTAGGTACAGCAGCATTTAGTTTTGTAGCAATATAAGCGAACTCCTCTGCTACTTGTCCGCTTAGGCCATCCTTTAGGACATTCGCCAAATTCGCAGAGATATCAGACGCGCTTACATAGGATTCAAGGCCCTCTCTACGCAGTCTCTCAGCATAATTGCCCATGAGGGTCTGTAGGTCTGCTTTGCTATATCCCTGAGTAGCACTAATGACTTTTAGATTACTATTCCATGTTGAATACCATTCCTCAGCAGCAGTTTGCAAGATCTCAAAAGGTTTCTTGACCATTGTCTCGACATCTTTTTGAAGTCTCTCAGCAGCTATGTCAACATCTTTAGTTCTGCTTTCTTTAGCACGATTCGCAGTACGCTTCACTGTATCGGACAACTTTTTGAAGTTTTCTCGAACTGGTTCAAGTATCTTGTCAAGTTTCTCAAATGCGATCACCGCAGCTACAACACCTAGCCCAACTGTTGGCAATGCGGCAGCGATTGGAGCCAATGCTGTGCCAGTAGCAGTCAATCCACTTATTATCTCTGGCCCTAACGTTGTAGTGGCCTGCTCTAGCATAGGTATTGCTGCATCTATTACACTTGTAAACCCAGCTACAGCAGCGCTACCCTCACCAGAAGACTGAGCGGCCACTGTGGTAATATCTGATATAGCTGAACTGCTATCGCCAAGAACACTTGTAACAGTATCTATGATATCAGTATAATTACCATTAGTTGCATCAGCTAACTTCTCTGCAATATTGCCAACCGAGTCACTAATGGAATCTCCTGTAATATCGGATAGATGATCCAATGCTGAAGATAGAATATCATCCGTACCGGACGTCATATCTGCATTACAGCAACAGCAATTCTTTAAGTTGATGGCAGATTTATCTGATACAGCAGAAGACGGCGTTACACTGTTTAGATACCTAGCATTTCCGATTATGCTTGATATATCTCCAATGCTGCTGATAATATCAATAAAACTGGATGCTTGACTGTTCAGAGGATCTAAGTTCTGTCCTGTAGTAGTGTGTTGTGTGATAGCAGGTATAAGCAGCTTTGAAAGATCTTGTACACTTGATATTGCCTGTGCAAGACCTTGAACCTGTGTGGGTTGTTGATCAGATGCACCTTTATCTTGTTGTGGTATCTGAGGATGTATATTCTCACTAGATGGGAGCTGACCTGCGGCATCCCTACCTTGTATATAAGCATTTTTGAGTTTCTCAATAGGCTCTGCAAGAGATGTACTACCTATAAATTTGTTATACAAATGGTCTCGTAGACCATGCGTGGCATCCCTAAGCGTGTTTTCAAGTGCAGTATCAATACCCGTGGTTCTTAAACTGTTTCGCAGTTTTAGACCAACAGCTTTTCCAAGAGCATTTGGGGCGTCTTTGAGAGATATACCCAGCTCCTTTGTAATGTCGTCGTAAATGCCACCTATCTGTTTTCTAAATTGAGTTCCGATGTCTCTCTTGATCTTATCGGTAAATTCTGACTGAAATCCAGATACAAATGAATCTTGAACACTACTAAAACCATTTCTCTTACGGGCTGTCGGAGCTGCACTACTCTTAGACTGTCCGTTTCTATCTCTGAACCTATCTTGAAATGTGGTCGCAGTTGCCCTATCGTTCCTCTGTTTCCTGGCGTTTGATTTACCATCATCATTCATCTCAGCAAGGGTATCATTTATCTGTCTAATGTATTTGAGAATCTGGTCGCTCTGACTTTGTGTACCTCTGCCAAGCAATTTTGATAGGATGTCTGCCTGTTCATTTATATTGTTGTTATCTGGCATTGATACCCCTCCTATAATATAACGAATAGGGATGCCGAAACATCCCTATCGTTTTGCCTTCCGTTGTGCATTAGATTCAAGACGTTTCTTCCTATCCTCTACCTCTCTGGTAAATGACTGAACGTACTTTTTTCGTATGAATATAGGTTGCTGATACAACCACTCCGCTGAGATAGCACCCTCGGAGGCTCTAGCGATGAACATTACCTCATCGGTGATATTCTCATACAGTTTTTGCCTTACCTCGTGCAGGCTTTTCATTTCCCCCTGCACTTCTATCATGTTTCCAGGCTCTGAGATCTCCCACGGTCGGACGAAAGAAACGATCATCTGTCAGAGCGATGAAACTTGCACGATTAGAATGGCATATAGGACACTGTGTAACACCAGCGAGCTTTAGACCATAGTTAGTCTTGGAGCTGGCCGTATCTCTCAATGCGATGTAGTCAGCAGATGATAGATGATTCTGGATGTACATCTTCACTTCAAACGGTGTCATGCCGTTCTTTGTGCCAATAGATCGAATGCTATAGCACAATCTGGCCAGCTCCCGATTGACAGAACCATTCTCACGCTTGAACACATCATCATTGTATGCAGTAAGCACTTCTTTCATGGTAAGGAGCTGTAGTGTAATATCACCATCAAAGTCGATAAGATCATCTCTACTGATAACGATCTCATTCTTAAAGCCCTCTGGAAGTGGGACACACTCGATCGTATTCAGATTTACTTGATACTCACCATCTGATGATCTCTGACCACAATCACGACAAAGAATAAGATTTGTCGTATAATATGGGCCGTAGTTCAAGATACGCAGGCACCGGCAGAGCCAATAATAATCTATCTCCAGCAATTCGTTGCAGTCGATCTTCTCCTCAATAGCGGATGGCAGGATCTTTTCGATCATTGTCTTGTCGAAGTCCTCGCTTCCTACATAGTCCAGCTCCGAGATAGTAGGTAAGCTATGAAGTGTGAGCTGATCAGGGATAGAAGTATACAGACCCTTACCAAGCAATTCGATCTTCTCTGAAATCATGATGACACTCTCCTTAAACGGTTTTTAGGGATATTAAAAAAATATCAGTGAGTATGTCTTTTTACTCACTGATATATAAGGTTATTGATGCGGATGCATTCTTTTACCCTACTTCGCGCTCCCCGTCGATCAAACGCTGCTCGCGGTCATAGACTTCATCGAACTCCTCCATGATCGGATCATACTGGATGTCGGATAAACGATCAGCCGTCTGCACTCCGACCCTTCCGTCATCATTGCGAAACAGAGAGATGAAACGGATATCCATTGGATGCTCATCAGCCTCATGATCCTGATAGACTGCCGCCATATTGAATGCCTGCTGCACAAAATAACTATGTGTCGTCACAAACACCTGTACACCGATCCTGGAGAGGTTGATCAATGCCTTGGCGACCGGGTAGATCATCTTGGGATTCATATTAGCCTCCGGCTCATCCCAAAACAGGATCGAGTTGTTCGCCAGTCCACCGGACATTACGAGATACATCAGTGTCGCCAGCTTACGGTATCCCTCAGAGACAAGGCCCATCTCAAAATTGCCCTCGCCCTGGATCTTCAGGAAAAACTGATCGTTATCCTGTGAGATGTTTCCCTTCATGATGTCAGAAAATAGCGTGAGGACCGAGTTTTGCTCCTCGCTATCACGTCCCTTCTGTAGTGGCCATAATAGCAGCTTTGCAAGATCATAATACGTTTCATCGAATCCGATCTCGTACCGCTCATACAGCGAACAAAAAGCACCGGCAGTGGAAATGATCTCCTTGGGCTGGATATAGACAGGGGTAAACTCCGTTTCCACTCCGCGATCCAACTGGTAGTCTAGATGGTTGATCTGCTTATTTGAGAACGAAAGCCTCACATCGGCATCATTGTCAAATACAGTATGGATACTGGCTCTTGTTGTTCCTGTGCGCGTCACAAGTCGATGAAGGGCATTATTGCTAGGCTTAAAAACATTTATCAGCTTTTTAACAAACGCACCTTCAACCGCCGCCTTGGTTTGATCAGCGTGCAGCTCACGTCCGAGTTTTGACAACACAGCAGCCTGCGTATACAGCAGCTTCATCAACGCTGTTTTACCTGTGCTATTCTCCCCAAATATGACGTTCACATCTTTAGAGAGATCAATATTCAATTCCTGAAACAGCATAAAGTTCTGGATATCCACATTCTTGATCTTCATCTCAGGTGTATGTGCAGGAGTCTGCTCAGTCTTGCCGTAGCCGTTCGGCCCCCTGCCCTTGATGATGGCCGGGAAATCCTTATTGCAGATATCCAGATCCACATTGCCGTTGATGCCTGCAACCTTGCCATTCTTAGAATGGTGCCAAAGGCCGTAAGCACCGCTGTAATTTGTCTCATCGACCCAGTTCGCCAGCCAGATGGTGTAGCGGCTCTTGATGTCATCCACCGTATGCGTGGTCAGCGAAGAAGCCGAGCCGTGCAGACCGACAAAATAGCCTGCCGCTTCCACCCTTTCAAGGAACGCCCGCATGATCGCCGACACCTTCTCCTTGCCGAGAGCAAACTGCTTTTGTTCCTCCACAGCATAGTACACAGGGAACTCGAACTGTTTTCCCTTGATGACAGACAGGAAAACATCCGCCTCCAATCGTGCCTCGTCCTCACTCATGGCGTAGGAATACCAGTATGCACCGACCAGAACGCCAGCCGCCTTTGCGCCGAAGTAGTTCTGCTCGAAACACTCGTCCTTCTGCGATGCAAGTCTGCCGTACCCTGCATGCAGGATGGCATAATCAATGCCGTCAGCCTTGACATTACCCCAGTCAATATCGCCGTTGTGAACGCTCACAACAATACCCTTCATATCCTCGCCTCCAAAATACTTGTAAAAATCATCGGTCACGGTGTTGTTACCGTGGACTTCATCGCCATACCACTTGCCGTTCGGGCGCACATCGACATGAGTGTACTGATATGCCGCCGTGATGTTTGCGATACCCGTGAAGCCAATATCTTGTGCAACTTGCACAGTGCGGTTTTTATTTTCCCTAGGGGAAATACAATACAGCATGTGCAAGTTGCACAAATATCACACAAATGGAAATGAGATCTGGGAGCTGTCCGCATCCCACCCATACATGATATCACCGCCGATGAAGTTCCGTCTTGTCTGTCTACATGCATCGAACACTGAGTATCCACCGCTTGCTGGGTCGCAAACATAGTCTCCTTCATTGGTAACAGCAAGGATAAGTTGCTTTTGCAGCTCTATGGGCTTAGAATGAGGATGTACTTTTATTACCTTTTCATCCCATACATCGGGGATGTTATGAAGAGTCCATGTAGACTTCGCCAAGATGGGCTTCTTCTGGATAACAATTAGATATTCGCACTTGCGCCGTGTCCGATAGCCCATGCCAATCTTTTGCTTATTCCATGTAATGAGGTCAACACATTGCATATCGGGCAGCTTCTTGAACCACTCTTGTACGCCCTCTACCAGATGGAACTTGTCCACCCAGAGGAACAGATATCCGCTCGGCGCAAGGATTCGATTGATACCATGAAGAAACTCGATGATCGTATCATTATCCATCTGCTCTAAGTCACAGCGAGCTTTACCCCTCTGTTCTCCCTCATTACCATAGGATAGTTTATCAAGAACACCGCGGTACTGAGGATCAAAGAATACTGCCTTGATGCAGGAATCCTCGATCTCTCCGAGCAGCTCTCGGCCATCACATTTATTCTGGTGGTTCACTTTGAATTTGTCAGATCTAAGCATAAATAAAAACAGCTCCCTTACTCCAAAATACTATCACTTATTATAACGAGTGGTAGTATCATGAAATAAGGGAGCTGTCCGATGTGTATGTATCACATATCTGTCTCGTAGTAAAACTGGTCAAGAGCAGGGTTTCCAGTCAGCTTCATGATCCCATAATGATGCAACGGCACAAAATCATATCTGTTTCCAGATAGATTAAAGTATTTGATGCAGTTCTCACGGAACTTTGCATTTTGGCAAAGCGCTTCGCTACAAATGATCTCATAGCTCTGAGTGCGGATATTATAGATAACGCGACCACGCTCTATAGACTTGTATCCATTATTGATGATATTCTGACGCTCAGAAGGAGATTCAATATACTTAGCTACGACCGACCTCCATAGGTTAAGATGGTTTTTCTCATTGGAATATTGAAGATAACCGTTGGATTCTACGGCATTATCAAGATCGGTTGAGTAGTCCCAGAACTCACCATAGTCTGTATACCACCAGATAGATACAAGTCCCGTTTTGTACCCGCCTGTAATTGGGGCCTTTTTAACTCTTGTTCTGATAAGGATATTAGCCATGTTCTCATCTCCTATCACTTCAATGCTTTGTTTTACAACATCAATTCGGAGCTATACTTCCTACTATTATTATACCATATCTACGAGCTGAAGTCAATGATTATTGAAGAAATAGCGACCATACTTTTATATATGGCCGCTATTTGATATGGTATTAGTCGTTCCTCTCGTCCCACTTACGGAAGTTCCAATTTCGGAACAAAAACGCAAGGGAGCTGGCCAATTCAGATGTGCTTAGAGTTTCAACGATCTCATGATCGACATCCTCCTGCCCATATGTGTCACAGGCCAGCTCGTAGGATTCATCGACTTCATTATTCTCTACTACCCATCCATAGCTCTCAGCGGCAGTAATACGGCGGGCTGGCTCCTTATATTTTGTACATGATCTGTGCATCTTATATAATCGTGTTTGTATTTACCCTAGGGAAAATATTATACGATTTGACGTTATGCACAGATCAATCATTGAAACCCTCATCGTAGAGTTCATCGTTGCTGTTCCAAACGACATCACCATCGTCATCATAATAGTCCTCGATGTCTCCATAATAGTTTACTCTGTAATGTTCAATCACTACTGTGATCTCATCATCAGCATACTGAGGGTTCGCAGCGTACTGCTTGGCAGTTTCGATAGCATCATCCAAATCCTCAATGGCATTTCCCTGATAGTCTCCATTGATGCAGATTTCATAATACATTTCAACTGTGTCACCATGAGCCCATCTATTGAGCCAGTCTACAAGTTCCTTATCAGGAATCTCCACCTTGAGGAGCACAGTAGAATGATAAGTATACGCAGTAACATCGAACTTACCATCGAATGTGATAGTTACCCATCCACCGCCGATATGGATAGTGTCTTCGATACTGTCAATGTCATCGATGACTTCCTTTAGGCTCAGACCAATCATATCTTCGCCCTCTTCATAAGTATCAGGACGAACCTCATATACTTGGATATTTACAGGGATATCACCAAGTCCTGGGTCTCCGCCATCATAGTAAGTACCGATGGACTTGATATCGATAGTACCCTTGCACCATCCGTTCTCTGGTTCTAGGAAGTTATGAGCTCCATTGTATTCCTGATAGAAACCACCGTTGGGTACTTCTGTAAACTCGATATCATTGAGCTTTAATGTAATAGCAGAACCTGGGCCTGCCATGATCGACTTTGCAGCTCCAACATAACGCCCATTGGTCTGTACTGAGCTTTCCAGATAAGGCATTGCATCGGAATCTCCCCTGTAAATCTTGTCAGCAATCTTCTCCTGTAGAGGTGAAATGTATATTGTATCCATGCCCTCAAAATTAGTACCAGTGAAGTCGGTGTCCTCGAACAAAAATTCATCTTTCATGCGGAGCATTGGGCAAGTAACATAAACCACTAGGTTATCAGATTCATAAGGATCATATTTGGCCTCTACAAGAATCATGTTCTTGCCACCACCTGATGGATTTATATAGGTATAATCTACGCAAAACCAGATATTACGGATTTCCCCAGTGGTTCTGTTCCTCTCAGGGATAATGGTTCCAGCAACTTTCCAGTTGTTGTTGCGTGCATAATATGACTTCAATTTATTGAGGTACGACTTAAAAGATTCTGCCAATGAATCGGCATATTGCTGTGAAACCGGCATCTCGTCAGAAGCCATGATCTTCTTCTTAGTTGAACGCTTATTAGTATTAGCCTTTACAGCTCTATTCTTTTTATGTGAGATCTTCATAATAATCATATCCCCTTTTATTGATTCTGTCTTCGGGCTTCTTCATACAGTTCTGTAACAAGATCGTAGAAACCACCAATAGCTTGCTCCAAATTATTATTGATGTCATCGAGCTGATTCTTGATCTTGTTCATCTTTCCCTCATCATCGCCGATCCATTCGATCAGGCTGATATCATCGAGGTATTGATTCATCTGCTCAACGTACCCAGATACCGCAGGTCCGTAGCCGTTGATATAATCAAATATATCTGCAATATCATCCAACATAGGATATCCGGCATCTGAATAATTGTTTGGGTCGTTATTTGACGACCTAATATATCGCTTCAATATCGCCACCTCCATTATATTATATAACGAACACACCATATCCTTTTTCAAGATACTCCGCACTTTCATCCTTGTACTCTTCACCGATAGCTCTAAATAGCCTTGCGGCATCTTCATTATCTGGTGCTACTACGATAGTATCGAATTTATCGGACAATAGTTTCATTGTAGCTGTGCCGTATCCGTAGTTTCTGTATTGAGGCATAATATCTATCCTCTCACAGAACGCTACATCATCTACAGCTATTGTACAATCACCTATTGTAATACCGTCTGTTTTTATCGAATATAGAATGTAAATGTACGGAGTATCATAGGAGGTGTTTTCTTCTACCAGCTCAACCATATTAGCGGAAGTCAGATGGCTTCATGTAAATGGCCTGGGAGATGATAAATGGTACTTGTACCTTTACTACATCTCCGCCTGTCTGATTCATGCTGCCGTTGTCAAGAGCTCCGATCCATGTACCGGGGCAGCGGATGACGTCTCTTACATTCCACTGACCATCATACTTGATAAAGTATACCTGCTTCATGTACTGAGACGGGAGTCCCATCTTCTGGGTCTCTGGGTCGTATACGAGCTTTCTCCAGGCCCGTAGGTTCTCTAGGACGTTAGGTTCGCAGTAGCAGTTGAGTGTCCATGTTACATCATTGAACGATACCTTGGATGGGAACTTGATAAGTCCGTTTCCATAGTGTACGGTAATGCTCTGTTGCTCTTCTGTAATTGAACCTACTTCATCGGTCGATAGTGTCAGGAGTTCGTTGAACTCGGTCGGGAGTGATCCGTCCATGTTGTAGACGCGAACTTCAAAGTTATTTGTGGTCAGAGGTACGAAATTATCGATGCCAAGCATATGATTTGTACATTTTGTTAAAACAGTTCGCAACACTGTTCATGCTCGTATCAAGAGCACCTATATATTTCTATATAGATCAGACTATATCTTCAACTGATTTGTCAGTTGCCGGATTTTTCTTCCGCCATTAGCTTGCGGTTTTACTCTCCCTCAAGGAGATAGTCGTTGGACGTGTCCCATATCATCGTTACATGACTTAGGGCTTTCGCTGCTAAACACCCATTTTGTTTTGGCACTTAGGACATCATATTTCAGATGCTTTTATTTCACCATATGCTATCCATGCTGTTTTTTCTGGTTTCCCACCTATTGACGTATAGTGTTTCCACTTCCGCTTTGGTCGCATGGCTTTAGGGGTTACAAGCAATTAACCCGGAGCTTGCACCTGTCACCAGATACAAGGGGCGCAAATCTTTAGTTACCCATTTGTAGTGGAGTAAACATCCGATCATTTCCTTTCAATAAGATTTTTATTTTTGAGTGCATGAGGGAATGTTTATGGTTTTTCTCCCTCTACTTATATATAAGGTTTTTTGTTTTTCGTATTTTTGATGTAATAAAAAAACAGCTCCTACCGTTAGGGTAGAAGCTGCTATGCTATATTTACTTTATCCAGACGTAAACTCCTTGACCACAATCATATACTGGTAGCCATCCGTGGGAGAGCATCAGTTCTTCATTATCTACTCCTTTGCCATAGTCTGTATTAAACAGTTGGTCGAAACCTCGTCTCAGCAAGAGGTTGTTTGTTATCTTTTCAGATCCATGAGACCATACTTTTGTTGGTGCTGTGTCATGATGATGTGTGAAGCCTAGTTTTTTGTACACATCTCCTGAGAATTTTGCTTTGTCACAGTATGAGATGACCGAAGATGGGCCGTGGTCTTTGAGGAAGTGCTTGAATAGTCGTTCTGCGCCACCTATCACATAGTATCCTGTCTTGGTACAAAGGCGCAGAAGTTCCCATTGGTAGTTCTTGTTGTATCGAGGCAGACCGAAGGTCATGATCTGCATTAGCTCATCCTGGTAGTACAGGCCATAGCAAACTATTTGACCGCGGCAGTATCCTTGTAGATGGTAGTTAGTTTCAAACTCTTTGATAACTGAGGTGTCTGATATCTCTTTTACGCTGCAAGCTCTTGCCTGTATCCTTTGCTTGTCTAATAGGAGATTTACAATGTCAAACTGATTGTCCCAGTCGAAGATGTGGATGCATCTGTAACCGGCATCGGTCGCTACATTTGTTTTGTCTAAATGGTACTTAGGTGAGATGCCTTTGTGATTCCAATGATTTCC
>ODAJ014730264.1_pt1 | contig 106389 bp, 65 predicted proteins | sample 1539241 | NCBI WGS metagenome assembly ODAJ01 (sample SAMN02144231, study PRJEB22623) | gut metagenome | biome: sheep rumen | host: Ovis aries | place: New Zealand | reverse complement strand
ACCAACTGCGAGATCCCGCATCAAGTGCGGGATGACAAACTTAACGACAATGTATAACTTACAATTTACAATGTACAATTAACTACAAACGACAAACTGCGAGATCCCGCATCAAGTGCGGGATGACAAACTTAACGACAATTTATAATTTATAATTTACAATTTATAATTAACTACAAACAACCAACTGCGAGATCCCGCATCAAGTGCGGGATGACAGAACGGCGAAAAACTACTTTTGCCACTCCATTAATTTATCGGTATAAATATCTATAAAACCTTTTGCCGTTGTTTTATCTCTTGCTTCCGCCCAAATATGAAAATAAGCTTCATCGGGATCCGGAAGAAGTAATACCCAACCGTTATCCAAAAATATTTTTACACCGTCTATAAGTTCCGTTTTTTTACCTTTTGCATACTCTATCGCATTTCTCATTGTTTGACCTTTCTTATCCCACGCACAAGGTATAGTTTTATGAAAAACTTCAAATGAAGGAATTTCTCTTCTTATCATACTGATTGTATATTCCGTTTGAGATAACATTTTTATTAAATTACCTACGGCATACATTGCATCAAATGCATTTTGGAATTCCGGAAATATAAAACCTCCGTTACAATCCGCTACAAAAATCACATCTTTTTCTTTTGATGCTTTCATTATGTTTCTCGGGCTTGTTCCCGTTCTTATAATTTTAAAATCAAATTGTTTTGCAAGTTCGTCTATAACAGATGAAACCGTAACCGGAACAGCTATTGTTCCTTTTTTGTATGTAGACATAACAAGGTATGCCATAACAAGCATTGCGGTATCGTTATCTATAATTTTTCCTCTTTCATCTACAAGAAAAACTTTTTCCGCGCCGTTATCCAACAAGAAACCGACATCGGCTTTTAATGTTGTTACTATATCCGATAACTGATTTAAAGAATGATCGAATTCTTCTTTGTTTTTTGTTATTTTTTTAGCATCTATATAAGCATTTAATGCAACAACTTCCACTCCTAATTCCCCCAAAATCGTAGGAAATACGAGTGAAGCAGTCGAATGTGCATAATCAACAACTATTTTCATTCCTTTTTTCGTTGCGGCTTCTTTTTTTTGAATTGTGTTCAAATATCCTGTCTTATAAAATTCGTTTGCTCTCGGAGGAACGGTAATCATACCGACTTCATCCATATCCGCTCTTTTAAAATCTTCTCTGAAGAAAAGTTGCTCTATCGATTTTTCCTGATTTATGGATATATCGCTGCCGAACTTATCGAAAAATTTTATGTCGATAAGTTTTGCATCGTAAGGAGATTGTCTTATATGTATACCGCCGATCTCTCCGTCGTTACCGATTTCGTATCTTGCAACAGGTATAGGCGCATTTAACATATCACCCACATTTACACCGGCAGAAAGAATACCTGAAATTATTCCTCTTTTTATCATTCTGGTCGTTCTGTGATCGTCTCTTGAAATTACAACATAAGCTCCGCCGCCTACATAAGCACCGTAAGCCGAACCGATTTTTGCGGCAAATTCCGGAGTAATTTCAATGTTTCCTAACCCGGAAATACTGCCGTAAGCATTAAACAATGCCTTGTTCCATTTTGCACCCCAAACCAAACTTGATGAAAGGATTGCACCTTTTTCAACAATTTTGTGCGGCCATATTCTTAAGTTTGCTCTTATTGTTGCTTTTTCACCGATAAGGCACTCGTCTGCAATAATTGAGCCAACCTGCACTGATGCTCCTTTTTCTATTTTTGTGGAGTTGCCTATAACAACTTCTTTTAAACTTGCTTTTGGACCAATATTTACATCATCCCAAATAACGGAACCTAAAATTAAAGCGTTTTCTTCAACCGTAACATTTGAACCGATAACGGATTTCCCTATTTTCGCACCTTTTTTTACGATTGTATTGTCTCCGACAATAACATTATCATCAACAATAACACCGTCTTCAATTACCGAATTTTTACCGAGAATAACCGTTTTACCGTTAATTTTTTTCTTTGTTCCCAACACATTTATCTTTACTTTTTCATCCAATATATCGTAATGTGCAAATCTGTATTCATCGTGGTTACCGATATCTTTCCAATAACCGTCTGCAATATATCCGTATAAAGGTTTACCTTCTTTCAACAATTGAGGAAATAAGTTTTTGGAAAAATCTACATCCTTGTTTTCCGGAATATAATTAAAAACTTCCGGTTCAAGAATATAGATTCCGGTATTTATTGTGTCTGAAAAAACTTCACCCCAAGAAGGTTTTTCCAAAAATCTTTCAACTTTACCGTCTTTATCTGTAATAACAACACCGAACTGCAACGGATTTTCAACTCTTGTTAAAACCATTGTTGCTATTGCTTTTTTCTTTTTATGATATTCAATGGCTTTCGATATATCGAAATCGGTGAGAACATCCCCGGAAATAACCAAGAAAGTGTCTTTTATATTTTCTCTCGCAAAACCGACACTTCCTGCCGTACCGAGATCTGCTTCCGGCCTTAAATATTTTATTGATACACCCAAATCTTTACCGTCTTTAAAATAATTTTTTATAATTTCGGGTTGATAATACAACATCATAGTTAAATCGTTAAAATTGTGTTGCTTCAACAATTCGATAATGTGACTCAACATAGGTCTGTTCGCTACTAAAGCCATAGGCTTAGGAACACTACAAGTAATAGGTCTTAATCTTGTACCAAAACCGCCTGCCATAATTACAGCTTGCATTTTGCACCTCTCAATTTTATATTTTTATTTAAAATTCAATAAAGATTTAGATTTTATAATTCTATCAGTTTTTTGATGTTTTATCAAGAATATTTATATTGAAAAATGTAAAGAGTTTTAATATAATCTGTAAAGTTATGTATAGTTTATATCAATTTTTCATATATTTATCGGCAGCCGTATTGTTTTTCTTAACAATATTCGTTTTTTATAAGAATAAAGCCACAAAAAGCTCTTATATCTTTGCCGCATTATCATCTTCGTTTTTATTATGGTTTATTTCTTATGCTTTAATGTATACGACAACGGATGACAAAGCAGCTTATTTTTTGGGACATTTGGGATTTATAGGAATTATTCTTATACCGTTTTTCGCAACATATTTTTTGTTTAATTTCATAAACTTAAAAATCAAAAAATTCACCGAAATTTTAATTTTGGCAACAACAACCCTGTTTATTCTTCTATCTGTTTTTTCGAATCTCATAATATCTACGGTGGAAAGAAATCAATGGGGATTTTATCCCGTTGCCGGCAAATTTCATTTTATCTTTATTATATTTGCCGTAATCATTTTTGTTTATTCGATAAATGCGGCATACAAATATATACAAAGCGATGAAATAACATCTATTCAAAAGCAAAGAATAATTTATTTGATTTTGGTATACAGCGTTTATCTTATTCTTTTCGTTTTCGACAATTTGTTTTTCTACAATATTTTCAGTTTTGAACCGATTTTCTATCTCACAACGATGTTTTTTATGATTGCAACAACGATAATAATTTCAAGTTTCAATTTTACAAACATAAAAATAGCTTCAATAAAAATACTTATATTTTTGTTTATGTTATTTTTGGTACTTATATTATCCAATTACATTTTAATTTATTCGACAAACATATATGTATCGAATTTCATAACTTTCATGCTCACAATAGGATTTTTCCTGGTATATAAAAAAGTAATATCGAAAACGGAAAAAATACTTTTTGCACAAAACAAACATTATCAAACATTACTGATACATGCGGCAAGCGGTATGGCAAAAGAACATAATATAGACAGGCTCTTAAAATTAATATCTTTGGTTCTTTTAAAAACAGTAAAAGTGTCTTTTGTCGCAATATTTTTGGAAAACAAAAACAAAGAAAATTTCGAAGTAAAAATATTAAGATCTTTCAAACAAAAAAGCGACGAACTGATGTTTTCTTACGATTATGATCACCCTTTTATAAATTTTATAAAACATAAAGAAGATCCTTTTTTGTTTGACGAAATGCCTCAATTTATTGCCCGTTCGGTAATTTTACCGTTCAGACCGGCTTTAATAATTCCGTCTTTTTACGACGGTGTTAAAGGTTTTATGGTTATAGGCGAAAAAAACAACAACGATATTTTTACGAAAGAAGATATGACAATATTCAAAATGCTCGCAAGGCAAACTTCCCTTGCAATGGAAAATTGTTTGTTTTTTGACGAATACAAGCAAGCTCAGGAAAAAATATTTGCAGCCGAAAAACTTGCATCCATAGGAGGTCTTGCCGAAGGTGTTGCTCATCAAATAAGAAACAGATTAAACCAGTTCTCTTTAATTTCCGGAGAATTAAAATTCGAGATAAAAGATTTTGAAGAAAACAACGAAGACTTTTTTAATGCAAGCAAACAACTTCAAGACACTTTTAAGTATATAGACGAACTTGCCGAATCGTTAAAAAGCAATATCATTAAAACCGATGAAGTAATAAAAGGTATTTTGGATTTTGCAAAAATGAAAGCAAAACACAGAATGTTTGAAACTTTTGCTTTTAAAGAAATTGTTGATTTGGCTTATGAAATGTTGAAAGTAAAACACCATATTCCCGATAAGTTGGTAATTATTAAAAATTTCAGAGACACGGATATGATTCTCGGTGTAAAATCGCAGATGACGGAAGTTATCTACAATCTTATAGATAATGCTTTCGAAGCGATAGAAGAAAAACATAAACTCTTGAAAAAAGAGGAGCAAATAAATTTCTCTCCTCACATAGATATATCTTTAACACAAAAAAACAATAAAACAATTATAAAAATTTCCGATAACGGTGTCGGTATAAAAGAAGAACTTACCGGAAAGATTTTTATTCCGTTTTTTACAACAAAAGCATCTTTTAAATCCGGCACGGGTATAGGGATGTATATAGTTAAAAGGATGATAGAAGAAAACCATAAAGGCAAAATATGGTTCGAGTCTAAATATATGGTTGGAACGGATATTATCGTTGAGTTGCCAAATTTATAAGCATTTGTTATACTTATATGATAAATAAGAGGTGTCAGTCTTGAATAAAAAAGTTTTGATTGTTGATGATGAAGAAGAAATAGTTGCTTTCATGGGAAGATTTCTGAAAAGGTTGAATATCGACAGTGTTTTAGCCGTTTCCGGTGAAGAAGCTTTGGAAAAATACAATCAGGAAAAATTCGATTGTGTTTTCCTTGATGTGCATTTGGGCGGAATCAGCGGAATAGAAGTATTGAAAAAAATAAAAGAAATTAACCCTGATGCAAAAGTTGTAATAATTACAGGAAGCATTAGTTCCGATAATCAAACCAAAGTTCTTGAAAACGGTGCCACCGATTACATACAAAAACCGATAGATCTTGCGGATTTCAAGAAAAAAGTTTTAACCTATATATAAAAATGGAACAAAAAAAAGACTACAAAAGTTATCTATCGAAAACAGCCAAGCAAATGATTTTGATTCATGATCCGAACCTTTTGTCGAGGCTGGTTGTAAGAACTCTTACCAGAAATCTCGGTATAAAGCATGCCGGATTGTTTCTCTACAACAAAGCAAAAAAAGAATATATTATAAATGTATCCAGCGGCAAAAAAGGTCTGAAAATTCCGGTAGGCTTTACAAAAATAACAAATAACAATCCTATTATCCGATTTTTTTTAAATAAAGATATTGAAAAAGAACACAAAGAATATCTTTTGGTTTCTCAAATTAAAGATTTAAAAAATAAATATAAAAACGACGAAAAAATTTTCGCTTTACTTACGGAACTCGAAGAAGAAACATCCTTATATAAAGCACAATTGATTGTTCCGGGCTTTTTCAGGAAAGAGTTAATGGTTGTTTTTTTCATAGGCAACAAAATAGATAACTCTTCTTTTAATACCGAAGATATGGATTTTCTGATGGTATTGGCTTCGGATATTGTGATGGCAATACAAAATGCAAAACTCTTTGATGACATAAAAAAACAGTTGGATGTAAACAAACAATTACTGTTAAACACCGTCGAAACACTCGCAACAGCCATTGATATAAAAAATTCTTATACTCACGGGCATACCGAAAGAGTAATGAAATATTCAATGACACTGTTCAAATATATACCTCAAGAATTAACAAAAGATCATAAATCGTTTGAAAATTCATTAAGAATTTCCGCTTTATTACATGATATAGGAAAAATCGGTATTCCGGAAAGCATTTTAAATAAGTCCGATAAGTTATTACCGGAAGAAATAAAACTTATTGAAAAACATCCTATATTGGGTGCCGAAATTCTTGAACCGATAAAAGAATTTAAAAATATATCTTTGGGAGTAAAATACCATCATGAAAGATACGATGGAAAAGGCTATCCCTGCGGATTAACGGGAGAAAACATTCCTCTTATCGCAACGATTATTTCCGTTGCCGATGCTTATGATGCAATGACATCGGACAGACCTTACAGGAAAGGATTGGAAAAAGACGAAGCAATAAAAGAAATAGTAGCAAACAAAAACAAACAATTTAATCCCGTAGTTGTAGATGCTTTTCTTGAAGCGATTTACAGGAACGAATTATAATAAGAGAATTTATGAATTTAAGATGTATTTACGATATACCAAGAGATTGCAGCACAAATATCGCACTCGATGAAGTTTTTTTTTCAAAAGAAAACTTTGAAGAAATTTTTCGTTTTTACAGATGGACTTATCCCGCATATACCATAGGTTATTTTCAAAAATTTCCGGAAACAAAAAACGATAATTTTTCCGTTATCAGAAGAATAACGGGAGGTTTATCCGTATTACATAATACTGATCTTTCTTTTTCTTTAATAGTTTCGGATAAATTATGGCCTTATATTTACGATCAAGAAAAAACTTACAAAACAATTCATGAAAACATAAGGTGCTCTTTAGAAAAAATAAATATTTTTTGTGATAAAACATTTGTCGAAAACAGCAGTTCTAAAAATTACAGTTGTGTTCAAACATTATACAAAGACGATTTATTGTTAAACGGAAAAAAGATTGTCGGTTCATGTCAAAGACGAAGAGGCAAAAAAATTCTTGTTGAAGGCTCTATTCATTTAAAAATGAACGCCGAAGAATCTAAAATATTTGCATACGAATTTTTTAAAAATTTATCAAACTTTTTAAAATGTAATACAATAAATAACAATTTGACAAATGACGAAACGGATTCGGCAATAAAACTTTGTAAAGAAAAATATAATACCGATAAGTGGAATAAACTTTTTTAAAACATGAACAATGAAATTTTATATTTAATCACTTTTATTACGGCTTTTTTTACGGCACTTATTTTAACACCGTTTTTTAGACATATTGCAAGAATGTTCAACATTTACGACAGACCTTTAACGGCGGTAAAAACTCATAAAGTAAGCACTCCGTATTTGGGCGGACTTGCAATATGGAGCGGATGGGTTATAAGTTTATTATTAATAAGATTAATAACAAATTTCCCCACCGGAACATTAAACAATTTAAGATCCGTAATAATCGGTTCTTCGATGTTGTTGCTGTTAGGTTTATGCGATGACATAAAAAAAGGCGGACTCGGATTTAAATTTAAATTTTTGGTACAAATAATTGCCTGTCTTATTGTTGTTTATTTTTTTGATATAAGAATAAACTTCATCGAAAACAAAACATTGTCCGTAATAATAAGTATTTTTTGGATAATAGGATTATCAAATGCTTTCAACCTTATAGATATTATGGACGGACTATCCTGCGGAACGGCGGCAATTGCATCTTTTTTCTTTTTTATAATAGCTTTGCCGAGTGAAATGATTTATGTTAACTTTTGTGCCGTTGCGCTTTTGGCTGCATGTTTGGGCTTTTTGCCTTTTAATTTATCCAAAAGCAAAAAAATATTTATGGGTGATACGGGAAGTTTATCAATAGGTTTTATTCTTGCAACCGTAGCAATGGGAACTTCCTATACAAAAATAAATCCTATAGGAATTTTTGCACCGTTAATAATACTTGCGGTTCCTATATATGAAACAATTTTCGTAAGTATTATGAGAATATTAAAAGGTAAAAATCCTTTTTTGGGCAGTAAAGATCATTTTCCTTTAAGGCTTGAAAAAATGGGATATTCGAGAAAACAAATTTTATTATTCGTTTACATTTTATCTTTCATATTCGGAATATTTTCTTATACAATAGTAAAAATTGATGACAATATTTCTTATTTGATTTTTTCTTTTATTATATTGTTATTAGTTGTTTTTTCCGTAAGATTATCAAAGGTTAAAGTAGATTAATTATGACAAACAATATTGTTATAGGTGCAGGAATTTCCGGACTTTCTTTCGGGTATTTTTCAAAAAAGCCGTTTATTATTTTTGAAAAAGAAAAATGTGTCGGCGGATTATGCAGGTCGATAAAAGATAACGGTTTTACTTTCGATTATTCCGGCCATTTTATTCACATAAAGAATAAAAAAATAAAAAATTTAATAGAAAAACTTATCGGAAAAAAACTTTTGACCGTTAAAAGAAATTCGGTAATTTTATTTAATAAAAAAATTATTCCGTTTCCTTTTCAGGCAAATTTATATTATCTTACCGAACAGCAAAAACAAAAATGCATTGACGGGATAAAAAAAAGAAAAAACTTGAAAATATATGACGATATGCCTTTTATCGATTGGGCAAAAGCTATGTTCGGTGACGGTATAACAGAATATTTTATGCAGCCGTATAACCGAAAATTGTGGAATTATAATTTAAAAAAATTAACGGCTGCATGGACGGCTCCTTTTGTTCCGAAGCCATCGAAAGAAAGTATAATAAGCTCCGCATATAATCAAAACAAACAAAAATACGGATATAACAGTGTATTTTATTATCCCGCAAATGACGGCTGTCAGGCAATGATTAACGGATTTTATAAAAAATTAAAAAGCAACATTATAACAAACTCAAAAGTTGAAACCATAGATTTAAAAAACAAAAAAGTCTATGCTGACGGAAAATATTATTTTTATGATAATATTATATCCACGCAACCGTTAAAAGAACTTTTATTGAGTATAAAAGATTTACCGAAAAACATTTCAAAACTTGCAAATAAATTGGAATGTACTTCAACAAGATGCATAAACTTGGGAATAAGATATAAAAAAGAAATTCCGGAAATGATAAAAAATGTTCATTGGATATATGTTCCCGAAAAAAAATATCCTTTTTACAGGGTTGGAATATATTCCAATGCATCAAAAAAAGCCGCTCCAAAAAACTGTTATGCTTTATATATAGAAATGTCAGATACAAAAAAGTGCGACGATATAATTCCGATATTAAAAAACATAGGATTTATGAACCGTGATGACGAAATAATAAGTTTAAATGTAATTGATATGAAATATGCTTATGTTATATTCAATAAAGGCAGAAAAAAAACATTAGACACTATATTCAGTTTCTTAAAAGATAATAATATTTATTGTATAGGAAGATACGGCAGTTGGGAATATTCTTTTATAGAAAAAAATATTATTGACGCAAAAAACTTGGCACAACAATTAAATAAAATAAAATGAACAAAATAAAAGTAGCCGTTATCATTACAAAACTTGAACTTGGCGGGGCACAGAAAGTCGCTATATCCGTTTGCGAAAAAATAGATAAAACTAAATTCGAACCTTTTTTAATATGCGGTTGCGGCGGAATACTTGATGAAGAAACAAAAAACAAAATAAGAGTTATATTCGTAAAAGACTTAGTCAGAGAAATTAATCCCGTAAAAGATTTAAAATCTTTGTTTTCAATATATAAAATATTAAAGCAAGAAAAACCCGGTATTGTTCATACACATTCTTCAAAAGCGGGAATTATAGGCAGATTTGCTGCAAGAATGTGCGGCATAAAAAATATAATTCACACTATTCACGGTTTTAGTTTTAATGATACTCAAAGCTTTTTTAAAAAGAATCTGTTTATTTTTTTAGAAAAAATCGGAGCAAAAATTTCAAAATATCTTATTCCGGTAAGTGTTGAAAATACAACTAAAGGATTAAAAAACAATATCGGTAAAAAAGAACAATATCATTATATAAGGCTTGGCATAGACATAGAAAATTTTAAAAATTTCAAAGATAAGCCTTCTTTGAAAGAAGAACTTAATATTGATGAAAAAGATTTTTTGGTCACAACCATCGGACCGTTTAAACCTCAAAAAAATTTACCCGATTTTATTAAAATAGCAAAAGATATATCCGAAAATCATAAAAACTTTAAATTTGTTATTGTCGGTGACGGAACATTAAGAAAAAGTTTCGAACAATTGATAAAAGAATATAACATTTCCGACAAAATTTTTCTCTTAGGCTGGAGAAGAGATATTTCAAACATTTTAAATTCCAGTGATTTTTTCGTAATGACATCCTTGTGGGAAGGATTGCCTATATCAACAATAGAGGCTATGTGTTGCGGACTTTCCCCCGTTGTTAACGATGTTGACGGACAAAGAGAAATTATTAAAAACGATTTTAACGGCTTTTTGGTTAAACCTTATGATATAAAAACAACGGAAGAAAAAATTTTACTGTTGGCACATAACAAACAATTGAAAAACACATTGTCAATCAATGCAAAAAACAGTATTGACAACACTTTTTCCATTGATTATATGATAAAAAAGCACGAAGAGTTGTATTCTTCGTTATAAGCTTTCAATTTTTCCTGTCAAAAGTCAAAAATATTTTAAAGACAAACGGTGTTAAAAATAAATTTATAAGGATGTTAAATATAATCAGGTAAGACAATTCGAAATTTTGAACAAAAACTGTTTCAGACGCAGGCATTATAACATATGTAATATTTAAAATCAGATGAGTTACAATCAACCCTATTGCCATAACTATAATTTGTGTGAGCGGTTGATTTTTATTTAACTTTTTATTAAAACTTCCGGCCAAATAGCCGGCAATCGTAAAACCTAATGTTCTCACTCCAAAAATATCGGTAGATAAAACATCCCAAGTTAGACCGTAAACAAAGCCAGTTATTTGTCCTCTCATTATCCCTTTATTCAAAGCAGTGTATACAACAAACATCAAAATAAAATTAGGATATAATGTCCAAATATTTAAAGGCATATATTTTGGAATTACAAACTGTATAATTATAAGTATAAAAAAAATAAGTATTGAAATAATATAATTCATTTTTTATTTCTTTATAAGAACGGCTACCTCATAAACAGAATGTTTTTGCGTATATGGTTCAACCGTTACTTCCTGATAATCCCCGTAATTTGTTTTTACAATATCTACAATTGTTCCGACATCTATTCCGTTTTCAAAAACATTACTTAAATAACTTGTAACTATTTGGTCACCTATATTTAAGTTTGCCGATTTAGGAATAAAAGATAACTGTAAATATTGAGAATCGTAACCGTCGCAAACGCAATCAACTTTTAAATTTTTTATCTGAACGGGAATAGAAAACAGAGGATTGGTTACCAATGCTACTTTTGACGTTGATGAATATACTTCGGTTGTTCTGCCGAAAACGCAAGTTCTTCCGTCGAATAATATTGCCACTACCGGATTATCTATTTCTATTCCGTCTTTAAAACCTTTATCTATTATCACAAATTTATACCATTGTGTAGGCTCTCTTACGATAACATTGGCAAAAATCGGTTTTAAATTTTTGGTTTCTTTTATATTCAATAAATTTTTTAATCTTATATTTTCTTCCAAAACAAGTTGAGAATCGGTCAAACCTTGTTTCAATCTGAAATTTTCATTTTTAAGTTCGGAATTTTCCTGATAAACTTTTATTATATTAGATAAATTCAACAAAAGAGAACCGGTTTTACTGAATAAATTCGATGAAATTTTTATGTCCGGAACCAATACGGAATAAACCAACTGTTTTAATCCCTGAACCGCAGGCGTAAGCCTTAATGCAATTAAAACAATTGAAACTGCCAACAATAAACAAAAAACTTTATTGGTATTTTTATTTGTATTCATGACGATATGAAATGGTTTTTATACCATATATCTTTTTTGTGCAAGTTTTATATTATCCAACTCTTCCAAATAAACACCTGTTCCTCTAACGACACAAGTTAACGGGTCATCGGCTATATTTATAGGAAGTTCGGTTTCCTGCTTCAATAATTCGGGTAAGCCTCTTAACAATGCACCGCCGCCGGCAAGAACGATACCTCTATCCACCAAATCGGCAGAAAGTTCTGCAGGAGTTTCTTCAAGAGTATCTTTTATAACTTCAACTATGGACTTAATAGGCTCGGATAATGCCGAACGAATTTCTTCGGATGTTACGGTTATTGTTTTGGGAAGACCGGTAACCTGGTCTCTTCCTTTTACTTCCATACTGAGTTCTTGTTGCATAGGGAACACGGAACCGATTTGAATTTTTACGATTTCCGCGGTATTTTCTCCGATTAACAAGTTATATTTTCTTCTGAAATATTGAACGATAGCTTCATCCATTTTATCACCGGCAACATCTATTGCTTTAGAAACAACCATTCCGCCCAAAGAAATTATTGCAACATCGGTAGTTCCGCCTCCGATATCAACTATCATGTTTCCTTCCGGTTCCTGTATCGGAATACCGGCTCCGATTGCCGCTGCCATAGGTTCTTCTATTATATGAACTTCTCTTGCTCCGGCTTGTTCGGCAGCTTCTCTGACGGATCTTCTTTCAACATCCGTTATTCCCGAAGGAACACCTATTACGATTCTCGGATGTAACAATCTTCTTGATTTATTCGCTTTATAAATAAAATACCTTATCATTTTTTGTGTTGCTTCGAAATCCGCTATAACTCCGTCTCTTAAAGGTCTTACGGCAACTATATTTGCCGGAGTTTTTCCCAACATTTTTTTTGCTTCTTTACCTATGGATAAAACATTTTTTGTTTCTTTATCCATAGCAACAACGGAAGGTTCGGTTAAAACGATACCCTGACCTTTAACATACACCAAAACAACCGCCGTGCCCAAATCTATACCTAAATCGTTTGAAAATAATTTAAAAAGATAATTAAACATTTTATTTCTCTCTTACTGCAAATATTAAAACTTCATAACTTTTTATTATACAAAATATAAAATAAAAAAACACTATAAATTAATCTAAATTATTAATACCTTCAACTGCTATTTTCGTATTCTCAAAACCTCTTTGTTTGTATAAGGTTAAAGCTTTATTCAATATATCTTTTTCTCCGTGAATCAGATAAATTTTTGTATCGGAATCCTGATTGGATAACCATTTCATCAATTCTTCTATATCCGGGTGATCGGAAAAAATATCAAAAACATTGACTTTGGCCGCAACTTTTACGGAATTTTTACCGACTCTTATATATTTAGAGCCTTTTTTTAATTTACCCGCCGGAGTTTTCGGGCTTGCATAGCTTACCAAAAACACTTCAACATTTTCCAACGGTAAAAGTTTGTTTATTAAACCGTAAGATACTCCCTGATCCATCATACCGCTTGCGGAAATTATTATTGACGGTATAGAAAATTCTTTCGGTTTTTTGGTTATATAATTTTCGGGCAAAAAAGAACCGATTTGATAAACTTCGTTTTTAAACCATCTCTCTCTTGACGGAAAATTTGCTTCTTTTTCATAACGTTCGGTAATTCCGTTAGATGACGGTGATAAACTATATACCGGAGTATCATACGGTATTAATCCGTTAACTTGTGCTTGTTTTATTTCAAACAAAACCTTTTGTGTTCTGTGTAACGACAAAGACGGAATCCAAACAATTTTATTGTTTTTTACGGCATCGGAAATTGTTTCCTGAAATTTTCGGTAGTCCGCATTACCGATATCTTTTTTTACACCGCCGTAAGTTGTTTCAACAAAAACATAATCGACTTTCGGAATAATATCTTTGTCGGGAGTTATTTTGGAATATCCGCTTCCCAAATCTCCGGAAAAGGCAACGGTTTTGATTTTGTTTTCATCATAAACATAAAAAATTACGCTTGCGGAACCTGAAATGTGACCGGCGTTGTAAAGACTGAAATTTATTTTATCGGTTATATCTATATTTTCTTTATATTCCACCGACACAAATCTATCCCGCAACTTTTCCAAATCTTTACTTAAACAATTTTTACAAACTTTAAAATTTATGCCATATTTGTTTTTTAATTGAACCAAAGAAATTTCGTTTTTACTTTCTTCTTTATTTTTAACGGCATTTTTGCATGCACTATACCAATGCACCGTTACGGTATCCCTGCTTTCACGAAGTTGTATTTTTTCTCTTTTAGATTTTGACCAAAAATATTTTTTCTTTACATAATCATAATTCCAGCCGTCGTCATACATTTCAAAAAGAATTTTTTTAGTTGAATCGGTGCAATAAATATTTCCGTTAAAACCTTCACTTATAAGTTGCAACACTCTTCCGGAATGATCGTTATGCGCATGTGTTAAAACCATAGCATCGGCATTTATTAATTTTTTATTTATTACCGAATTATCCGAGGATAAATTGCCTTCATCGTAAAAGCTGCCGCAATCTACAATTACGGAACTGTCCCCTGTTTTAAGTAAAAAACAAGAACCTGATACTCTTCCGGCACCGCCGAAACATTCTACGGATATTTGTGCATATATTAAATTAGCTATTACCAAAAACAATAAAATCAACAATATTTTATAAACCGTGTTTTTTATCATATTGCCACCATGTAAATATTAAAAACTTCAAAAACAAAATAAATATCAAAGCTTTTGTTATTCCCCATACCGGTATAACAAAAGCTCCGCCGATATAACAAGCAAATGCTCCGCCGAGAGCATCCGCAAAGAAAAGTCTGACATTATTTTTTCCTTCTTTAATTATACCAAAGATTTTAATCAGTTGAGCAAATTCCAAACCGGTTATTGCTCCGACTCCCAAAGACAAAAAGCATAAATAATATGAATTTAACAAATTACATTCTATAACGACAATAAATGTCAATATCCATAAAAGATACAAAATTTCACTGCTGAAAAAAGTTTTATTCAGTGCCGTATTCTTTTGATAATATTTAGAATACAGAGAACCGAAAACAAGTCCTAACATAAATAGTGCCGTAAGCATACCGAACCATCTGTAAACCTGTCCGACATATATTTGAAATCCCCAAAAACAAACAAACTGCAACCACATAGCACTTGCTCCGGAAACAAAAGCCGTAACGGAATATTTTATTTTTATTAAGAAGAACGGTATTATTGCGACAAGGACAATTAAATAAGAGTATTCTATAATAAGATTTAAAAAATTCATTAAAAAAGGTGAAAATTTTGATTGCCAATACATAATTGAAAACAGCATTGTTTTTTGATTTGAATCTTTATTCAATATTTTTCGGTCGCTATATTTCTTTATTTGAAAATTAATCCATTTCGTTTTTTGTGTATCCATTCTTTCATCTACATAATACTTCGACAAAACAACGGTTTCATCTTCAACTCTTTTTAATCTTTTCTTTATATGCAACCTGAAAGGCATTTTTGATTTTGATGCAACAAAAATATTTGTTTTTCCGGGTATTACCTGGACATTAGAAAAAGTTTCTTTCAAACATCCGTACACGGAAGCGTTCAATTCAAACATCAATGTCGGAGAATATACCATGGAACCCGGCAAATTCAACGCCAAAAAGCCGTCTTCATTTATTTTTTCTTTTACAAGTTTAAAAAATTCATAAGTATAAAATTTGTTTATTGTCGTATTTAACGGTATATCCAAACCTATAAGAATAACATCGTATTTTTCGTCGTTCGTTTGTAAAAACAATCTTGCGTCTTCGGGATATACTTTTATTCTTTTATCTTCAAAAATAGAATTCAGTTTATTTATATTTTTACTCAGTATTTGTATCATATTCAAATCTTGTTCTATAAAATCTATTTTTTTCAAATCATACTTTACAATTGACGGTAAATATTTTATTCCGCCTATAAGTAACAAGTTTTTTGGATTTGTGTGATGAAGAATGGGTAAATGTGCAAAATCTTCCTCATCAAATATTTCAGGACTCGGCAAAGCAAATTCACAATTACCGTTTTTATAAAAAAAGTATTCTCCGTTTTTTTCCATCAATATATTTTGTATATTTTCATAGAATGAAAAATTTATAATATTTACTCTTGAATTATTATCGAATGTAACATTTTTTTCAATATCAAAAGCATAATATTTAATTAAAAAGAAAGAAAAACATAACAGCACAAAATAAAAAATTTTTACTATTGTGCTTTCACTCAGATATATGAGATTACAAAAGATAAGCATTATTATTATTAACAACAAAACCGTTGTGGTTACAGAAGACATAAACAATGAAAAAACAGTTCCGCCTATAACAAATCCGACAGCTTCGCATACATATCTTTTAACTTTTTTTTGATAAAGGATGGTGGAAAAACTTTGTTTTAAAAAATTTAAAATTAAATTCAATGTAAAACTTACGGAAAAAGTTACAAACAACGAATAAAAAAATAAACTTTTTAAAGATATACCCACAGCCAAATCCGTGGAAGAAACAGCATTTATATTTCTTACAAACAAAAACGAAAGTATTATAAATATTATCAATACTATAAATAAATTAACGGATTTGCCGAAAAAATCTCTGACTTTTTTGAAATATTGAAATAAGAAATTCGCAACTGCCGCAGATAACAACCAGTGTCCCAAAACTATACCTAATACAAACTCACTGCCGTGAAACAAAGGCACAAATTCTCTGATAAGGAAAATTTGTAAAAAAACAGAAACTATTCCGCATATTATAAAAACAATATATGACATAAACGATGATTCCCGTTTTTATTTTTTTTATTTATCAAAAAGACTAACTCTAACGCAGTATTTTTTCCATAAATCGCCTATACCGTTTATATTCAGAGCTTCCTTGCAATACCTGAAAAAGCCGAGATTAAAACCATGCAGTCCCCTTTCCAAACGGAATATTCGATACATGGACATATGTAACACAAACCCTTTATAAATTCTCGACGGTGTTAAAGGACCTTCCCTTGAATATTTTTTTTCGTATTCCATAAATTTAATTTGATTTTTCATACCTAAATCGAGCCATAACATATACTCTTGCGATACGGGAAACATTCTTTCGGCTTCTTTTTTATCAATAAGTTCGGGAAAACATTCAAGAAACACGGATAACATAAATTTAATGTTGTATACAACATTAAATTCCCGTACCCTGTTTTGTAAACTTTTTTTATCTGCCTCATCCATAAAATTCCAAATATGTCGGCAATCAAATAACCAATTAAGCTTTCTTTTTAAGAATACACCTTTAAAAAAATCTCTTGAACGATTGTCCAATTGATGAATAAACATATCTTGCGGACAAGGAACACAAACTTTTGTTCCGTAAAAATCAATATTAACGGCTCTTTCCCAAATATCCGTTCCTTTTTCCCCGTTATTTTTAAATATCCATCTGTGAATTTCAACTATTCTTCCGTTGCTTTTTATTTCGTCATGATACGAACTTGTAAATTTTTCGTATAAACTATCTTTATCTCTTAAAAGTTTTACAGCTTCATCATATTTGTTTTCGGGAACGGCAATATCAAAATCAGCCATATTTCTCGGAAAACCCTTAACATAATAATATTTTAAAGCAAGTCCTTTTAAAAACATAACGGGAATTCCTGCTTTATTCAACAATTTTATTTTGTTTATAAACCATGTAATCATGAATAAATTGTTCTTATGATAAGTGTCAAAAATTATTTTTAATCGGGAAGATATTTCTTCGGGAAAGATTTTCCGATTATTTTGGAAATCCAAATACGATAACAACAAAAGATAATTTATATTTTCTTTTTTTGTATCTGTTGTATCAACAAGCACATCAATATCTTTTTTGTTGATTTTCTTATCAAACAAAAGTGTAACAAGAAGTCTTTCTTTTTGTGTTAAATCGTAAAATTTGGAATTATACATATTAAAGACTCTTATATTTTATTGTATATTTTGAGCAAAGAAACAATAATTAAAACTGCATATAGTGAAGAATATCGTGGGCAAGTTCTAACGCATCTCTTCCCTGTTCACCCGATACCAAAGGTTTCTTACCTTCAATTACACAATTTAAGAAATGTGTCAATTCATAAGCTAACGGTTCGCCCGTTTGAACTTTCGGTTTTATTACATCTATATCAAGTAAACTTTTTACAACGGATACATTAGGTTTCTTTTGATATATTTTTAAACTTTTTCCGGCATAATCAACGGAAATATAACTGTCTTTTTGAAATATTCTTATTTTTCTGTATTTGTCTATCGTTACTCTGCTTGTTGAAACATCCGCAATACAACCGTTAGCAAATTTTATTCTTACCTTTGCAATATCTTCGTGTTCGGAAAGAATTTTTGCACCTACGGCCTCAAAACTTACAACCTTACTTTTTACAAAATTTAAAAGCATATCCAAATCGTGTATCATTAAATCCAAAACCACACCGATATGGCTCGTTCTCGGATCGTAAGGTCCGAGTCTGTTAACTTCTATAAATTTAGGTTCTTTTACATAAGGTGTTGCGGCAATAATTGCAGGATTAAACCTTTCAACATGGCCTACCTGCAAAATAAGATTTTTGTCTCTTGCTATTCTTATAAGTTCTGTAGACTGTTCAACGGTTTCGGTAAAAGGTTTTTCCACCAAACAATGTATACCTGCCTGCAACAACTGTTTTGCTATATCGTAATGATACGGAGTAGGAACGGAAATTACGGCCGCCTGAATTTTATCCATAACTTCTTTAACATCGGTAAAACTTGCAGTATTGCATTTTTTTGCAATAGTTTCTCCTCTTTTAACATCGGCATCAACAACGCCTACAAGTTCGGCATTTTCATGTGTTGATAAAATTCTTGCATGATGTTGCCCTAACGAACCTACACCTATAACCGCTATTTTTATTTTGTTCATTTTTTAAAACCTTTTATTACTTTTATAATTGTATTTATATCTTTTGAAGACAACGACGGATGAACCGGCAAAGAAATAACTTCTTTTACCGCTTGTTCGGCAACGGGACAAATACCTTTTTTGTAACCTAACTTTTGATATAACGGTTGTTTATTTATAACTTCCGGATAATGTATTCCGCAACCTATACCGTTATCTTTTAAATATTGCATAAATTTGTCTCTCAAACCGTCTTTAATTCTAACCGTATATTGATGATAAACATGAGTATAACCTTTAGGAACAAAAGGTGTTTCCAAGAAACTTAAACCTTTTAAGCCGTCGGACAATTTTTTTGCATTTGCTATTCTTTGTTTTGTCCATTTTTCAATTTGGTCACATTGTGCTATACCCATAGCGGCACAAATATTTGTTAATCTGAAATTATAACCTAACATATCATGACCGTAATGAGCCATTCTTCCATGATTAATTATTTTTTTTGAAAGTTTGTCTGTTTGTAAATTATCAGTTAAAACGGCACCGCCTTCACCGGTAGTCATATTCTTTGTTGCATAAAAAGAAAAACAACCCGCATCACCTATGGAACCCACCGTTTTATTCTTATATTTTGCCAAATGTGCCTGACATGCATCTTCAATTAAAACAAACTTATATTTCTTTTTAAGTTTTAAAAGTTCACCCATATCGCAAGGTAATCCGTATAAATGAACACATATAACCGCTTTAACTTTCTTTTCTTTTTTTAATATTTTTTCCACGGATTTCGGATCTATGTTAAAAGTTTTTTCGTCGATATCGGCAAACACAGGTTTTGCTCCGCAATAAAGAATGGAGTTTGCCGTTGCAATAAAAGTAAAAGGAGTTGTAATAACTTTATCTCCGGGCTTTATTCCGCATGCAAGAAGAGCGGTATGTAATGCCGTTGTTCCGCTTGAACAAACCGTACCGTATTTTGCTTTGGAAAGTTTTGTAAACTTTTTTTCAAACTCTTCAACATATTTTCCGCTTGCTATAATACCGGAATCTATAACTTCGTTAATTAACTGTTTTTCTTTTTTACCGAATATAGGTTTTACTAAAGGAATCATTTTTTCCCTCTTTTATTATAAAAATTTATAACTTATATCAAATCTTCCTAAATTAACTTCATATTTGTATGTTATACCGTTATGAGTTACCGGATTTGTAAAAGAATGTGTAAACGATAATCCCGCTTTTAAAGATTCGGTAAATTTATATTCCGCACCTATGGTTGTATATTTCATATTATACATATCGAGATTTGTTAAACCATATGTGGTATCTTTATATTCGTCTTTTATTAAGTTGGGATCCGAAAAGAATCCGAGGTGTAATGCCAATTTTTCCGTTGCTCTGTATTCCGTTCCGACTCTGTATTGGAAAATATCATGATATTTTTCGGATGTCCATGAAGTTTTGTTTTGAGAAACCGAAGCCGCAAAAGTAAAATCTTCAAATAAATCATAAGCAAAACCTACTTCCCAAGTTAACGGATAACAAACTTTTTCGGCAAATGAAGGATTTGAAGAAGCCGGTTCATTGGGAACATCAACATAAGAACCGCTTCTTAAAACGAATGCCGTTGAAAGTTTTTCTATGGGTTTATACATTAAACCGATATTTCCCTGAAAACCGAAGGCACTTCTGTTATAATCAATATTTATTCCCATTAAATCGGATTTTGCAACCAATTTATCTTGGAATTGAATTGCATCAAAGCCTAAACCGATAGAGAATTTATCGGTAATTTGTTTTGCCAAAGATATGTTGTAAACCATATAACTTTGTTGTCCTTCGACTTTTTGTATAAAAGGAGGTAAGTTTTCCAACTTTCCTCCGCCTCCGCCGAGAACATAAACACCTGCGGCAATAACGGAATCATAAAAAAACTTTGTAGAAAAGCCTACAAAAGGAACCGCAGCATTTGTGGAATATTTATCACTCATATAATTTGCCGGACTTTTATCACTTGCCGTTGCAGGATAATCAATATAGAAAAGTGATGCCATAACTTGAGTATCCTTTTGATAGGCAAGACCTGCGGGGTTATAATAAATTGCGGTCAAATCATCCGCTACAGCCGAAAAAGCCGTTCCGAAACCGCCCGCTCTTGCACCGGGAGTAATAAAGTGACTTTTTGCATAAGACACAGTTGCAATACCTGCAACCAACATTACCGCCAACAACATTTTTAATTTCATTCTTTTCTCCTGAATATTTTAATTTATTAATCTTCATTTACACCGATATTTTTCAATTCTTCGTCTGTTTCCCGCGCATCAAAATTATTTGTCTCATTACCGCTATCGCTCGTATCTTCACTTTGCGATTTCAGTATTATAATATTTACTCTTCTGTTTTGGGCTCTTCCTTTTGCGGTTTTATTCGATGCAACAGGATTATCTTGTCCGTATCCGACAACACTCAATCTTTCCGCAGGAACTTCGTTTTGAACGAAATACAGATATACGGCTTGAGCTCTATCGTAAGACAATTTAAGATTTTTTTCTTTGTCCCCGGTAGAATCCGTATATCCTTCTATTAAAACTTTGTTTGCAGGATAAGCATTTAAAAGTTTAACAGTTTCATCGAGAGAAGATTTTGCTTCTTTCTTTAAAATACTGTTACCGGACGAAAATAAAATATTACTTGATAAATTAACAACCAAACCTCTCGGTTCTTCTTTTACTACAATTTCGGAAACTTTTCCGACAACCTGTTCAAAAGTTGTTATATTTACGTTTATGGATGTTTTGTTGTTTATAATATCGCTTACGGTTAAAACAACCTTATATTCGCCGGCAGGAACAAGCAAACCGTAAATATCATCTTTACCGTCCCAAGAAACAGTTTGAGGAATTTCGGAAAAGGTTGAAAAATCCCATTCTTTTACAACCTTATTTTTAAAACTATATACTTGCAACTTCGTTTTTGTTTTATCTATTTCGCTCTCATCGCCTATATCAAAATTAAAAACGACATCTTTAACAAACTTGTTGTTTTCTTTATCCAACAAAACAGTGTCTGCCGACGAAGATAAAGATATATAAGGTTCCGTAATATCGGAAACAATTTCATCCGCTTGTTCTATTTTTATATTTTTTTTATTTATTAGCGCCGTAAATATATATTTAAAATTACCTTCGACAAAGTTACCGTTTTGGTCTTTTCCGTCCCATATCAATGTTTTTGGAATTTCTTCTTGACCGGAAAAAGAATATACAATTTTATCGGTCTGTATATTTAAAATATCAAACCGCCAATTTTTTATTTTCATTTTTTCCTGTAAAAGAGAAATTTCAAAAGTTACCGTATCCGAAAAGCTATCATTATTCGGAGAAAATAATTTTTTATCCGAAGAAACGGAAACAAAATCCTTTCCGTCAATAAAAGAAGGTTCTTGTTTTTTTGAAGCATACAAATATGAGTTTACCGATAAACAGATAAACAATAATAATAAAAATAAAACTTTCGTTGTTTTTTTCATCTTTTAAACAATCGGGTTGGTAGTGTTTGCCACCAACCCGATTTTATTCAATTATAAAATTGTATCGATATTATTTCTTTTTCGATACTTTTTCTTTTGCAACTGCTTGTGCTGCCGCAAGTCTTGCTATAGGTACTCTGAAAGGTGAGCAGGAAACGTATGTCATTCCGATAGCATTGCAGAACTCTATGGATTTAGGTTCTCCGCCGTGTTCTCCGCAAATACCGATTTTCATACCTTTTCTTACACTTCTTCCTTTCTCAAGACCCATCTTAATCAATTGACCAACACCTTCCTGATCTATTGTTTGGAAAGGATCTGCAGGAATAATTTTCTTTTCCTGATAGTCGCCTAAGAAAGCACCAACATCATCTCTTGAGAATCCGAAACTCATTTGTGTTAAATCGTTTGTACCGAATGAGAAGAATTCTGCAACATTTGCTAACTTATCTGCTGTTAATGCAGCTCTCGGGATTTCTATCATTGTACCGAAAGAGTAATCCAATTTTTTAATTTTTGCTTTTTTCAAAACTTCAGCATGAACTTTTTCAACTATAGCTTTTTGAAGTTTCAATTCGTTTTCCGTACATACAACAGGAACCATTATTTCAGGATGAACTTTTTTGCCTTTCTTCAAAAGTTCAACTGCAACTTCAAATATAGCTCTAACTTGATATTCCGTTATTTCAGGATATGTAATACCAAGTCTTACTCCTCTGTGACCCATCATAGGGTTAGATTCATGAAGAGCATCTGCTCTTGCCTTGAATTCATCCAAAGAAATATTCAAGCTCTTAGCAATTATTTCCTGTTGAGCTTTTTCTCTCGGAATAAATTCGTGTAACGGTGGATCCAACAATCTTACTGTTACTGCATATCCGTCCATAGCTTCCATTGTTCCTTTAATACTGGATTTCATATACGGGAACATTTCGTCCAAAGCTTTCTTTCTTTCTTCAGTTGTTGCAGAAGCAATCATTTTTCTTAATGCAAACAAAGGTTTTTCCGAATTTTCACCATAGAACATATGTTCCGTTCTGAAAAGACCGATACCTTCCGCACCGAATTCTCTTGCTTTCTTTGCATCTGCAGGGTTATCTGCATTTGTTCTGATTTTTAATCTTCTTATGGAATCACAAACTTTTAAGAAATCGTTCAAGATTTTGTTCTTGGTGCCGTCAACCATTGCTAATGCACCGTCATAAACAAAACCCTTTGTTCCGTTAAGAGTTATATAGTCGCCTTCTTTAAATTTCTTGGAACCGATTGTCATTGTTTTCTTTGCTAAATCAACACTGATATCAGCACAACCTACTATACAGCATTTCCCCCATCCTCTTGCAACAAGTGCAGCGTGTGAGGTCATACCGCCTCTTGCAGTAAGAACAGCTTGAGCAGCTCTCATACCTTCAACATCTTCAGGGTTTGTTTCTTCTCTAACGAGAATAACTTTTTTACCTTTCTTGTTCCATGCAACAGCATCTTCAGCCGAGAATACGATTTGGCCGTTTGCTCCTCCGGGACCTGCAGGAAGACCTTTTGCCAAAATTTTTGCACCTTTTTCAGCTTTAGGATCTATAATAGGATGTAACAATTCATCTAATTGTGCAGGAGAAACTCTCAATACTGCTTCTTCTTTTGTAATGAGTTTTTCTTTTACCATGTCCATTGCCATTTTAACTGCAGCAGGACCGTTTCTCTTTCCAACTCTGCATTGTAACATCCACAATTTACCTTCTTGAATTGTGAATTCTATATCAAGCATATCTCTGTAATGTTTTTCGAGTTTTTTCTGTATTCCGTCAAGTTCTTTATAAACTTTAGGCATAAACTTTTCAAGAGATACTTCGCCTTTATTTTGTTCTGTTTTTGTTGCTTCGTTAATTGAAGCAGGTGTTCTTATACCTGCAACAACGTCTTCACCTTGTGCATTTATAAGATATTCACCATAGAAATGTGCATCTCCGTTTCCGGGGTTTCTTGTGAAAGCAACACCTGTTGCGGAAGTGTCACCCATGTTACCGAATACCATGGTTTGAACATTTACCGCTGTTCCCCAATCTTCAGGAATTCCTTCGATTTTTCTGTAAGCAATAGCTCTTTTTCCGTTCCATGATGCAAATACCGCTCCGATTCCGCCCCAAAGTTGTTTCATCGGATCATCAGGGAATTCTTTACCTAAAACTTTCTTAACTACTTTTTTGAACTCTTCACAAAGTTTTTTCAAATCGTTTGCATCGAGTTCAGTATCTTTTGTTACACCTTTAGCTTGTTTAGCTTTGTCCATAACTCTTTCAAGTTGTTTTCTGATGCCCATATCGTCTGCCGGTTCAATACCTGCAGATTTTTCCATAACAACATCGGAATACATCATGATAAGTCTTCTATATGCATCATAAGCGAATCTTTCGTTTTTAGTTTTTGCAATTAAACCGGGAAGGGTTTTTGAGGTAAGACCAACATTCAAAACCGTTTCCATCATACCGGGCATTGAAGCTCTTGCACCCGATCTTACGGATACTAAAAGAGGATCTTTCGGATCTCCGAATTTCTTACCCATAATTTTTTCAACTGCTTTCAAAGCTGTTGCAACTTGTTTTTCAAGTTCCTTAGGATAAGTTTTTTTGTGGTCATAGTAATATGTACAAACTTCCGTTGTAATTGTAAATCCCGGAGGAACAGGAAGTTTTACTTTTCCTGCCATTTCTGCAAGGTTAGCACCTTTTCCGCCCAGAAGATTTCTCATACTGCCATTACCATCTGCTTTTCCGCCACCGAACGAATACACAAATTTCGCCATACTTAATCTCCTTGTTTTATTTTATTGGATATAAAAAATATCACTAATAATCTTAAAGATTTTAACAATTACTAAAAATTGTGTCAACCTAAGAATTATTTTTTTAATACTTTTTTTATCTTCTTTAAGAAAAGTTCGTTTTCTTTTCTTGTTCCTATTGTTACTCTTACATAATCATACAACTCATATTCATCCATAGCCCTTATGATTACACCTTCTTTCAACATATCTTGAAATACTTGTTTACCTTTAAACGGGGCAACCGACATTAAGAAAAAGTTTCCTACGGAATCTATATATTTAATTCCCATTTTATTAAGTGCAGCAAAAATGAACTTAAATTCTTTTCTTACGTGCGCAACACTTCTTTTAACTTGAGATTTATCGTTTAAACTTGCTATTGCTCCTGCCTGTGCAAACTTGTTTACATCAAAAGGAGGTCTTATTCTTTCAATATAATCCGATACGGTTTCACTTACCAAACCGTAACCTACTCTTGCACCTGCCATAGCATAAATTTTCGAAAAAGTTCTAAGAATTATCAAGTTAGGATTTTTTGCCAAATATTTTAATGTATCAGGAAAATCTTTCTTATATGAAGCAAATTCACAATATGCTTCATCGGAAATAACCAACGGTTTTACTCCGTATTTGTTTAAAGGAAGTGCTTTTAAAAATTCTTCAAATTCTTTTTTTGTGTTGTATGTTCCGGTAGGATTGTTAGGATTTGTAATAAATACGGCTTTTGTATTTTTATTACAAGCTTTTGCCATAGCTTTCAAATCGTGGACAAAACCTTCTTTCATAGGAACTACTACAGACTTTGCATTCATTAATTTTACTGCCATTTGGTATCTTGTAAAGGAATATTTTGAGATAACAACTTCATCTTCGGGATTAAAATATGCTCTTGCGATAATTTCTATAAGTTCATCGGAACCGCAACCCACAATAATATTATTGATTTTTAATTTATAGTGTTTTGCAAGTGCCATCTTAAGTTCCGTTGAATTAAAATCAGGATAAAAATAAACTTTATCTGCTATATCTTTCATTGCTTTAACGGCTTTTTTGGAAGGTCCCAACGGATTTTCGTTTGAAGCTATTTTTATTATGTGTTTTAAGCCGAGTTCTCTTTTTAATGTTTCTATCGGTTTACCTGCAACATAAGGTTGAAAAGTTTTACAAACTGATCTTGCCAATTTTCCTGCATCAAATTTTTCCATTTTATTCTCCTAATTATAAATCGGATTTCGGGTATGAGCCCAAAACTTTTAAAAATATACAATGTTCTTTTATGTTTTCAAGTGTATCTGTAACTTTTTTGTCGCTTACATGCCCTTCAAAATCTATAAAGAAAATATATTGCCAAACTTTTTTCTTCGTAGGTCTTGATTCGATTTTTGTTAAGTTTATTTTACTCTTACTGAATTCCGACAAAATATTGTATAAAGTATTAACCTTATCTTTAATGGTAAAAATTATACTTGTTTTATCTTTACCGGTTTTACTTGATATATCGTGTCCCAATACAAAAAATCTTGTCCAATTATCTTTACTGTCTTCAATAGATTTAACCAGAATATTTAAGTTATAAATTTGTGATGCGACTTCCGAAGATATCGCTGCGGCTTTAAAATTTTTTGAAGCAAGTTGTGCGGCTTGTGCGGTGGAATTTACCGGAAAAATTTCGGCATCGGGCAAATTCTTATGCAACCAATTACTGCATTGAGATATAGCCTGATGATGAGAATAAACAACTTTAATATTTTCAAGCTTTGTCTTGGATAAAAGGCAATGAGATATTCTCATATTTATTTCGTTTACAACTTTCAAATTTGTATCCACAAGCTCATCCAGAGTCGTATTTACGGAACCTTCGTTTGAATTTTCTATAGGAACAACTGCATAATCGGCTCTTTGTTTTTCAACTTCTTCTATAACATCCGCCAATCTCTTTATCGGAACAAAATCCGCTTTTGAACCAAACAATTTTAAACTTGCCTGATAACTGAATGTTGCTTTAGGTCCCAAATATGCAACCTTCAATTCAGATTCCATTCCCCTGCAAACACTGATAATTTCTCTGTATATACCGGAAATATCCTGTTTACTTAAAGGACCTTTATTGTTTTTTATAAGATTGTTTATTACTTCCGTTTCCCTGCTCGGGACATAAACGGACGAAGAAGATTGTTTTATTTTGCCTATTTCAACAGCCGTTTTTGCTCTTTCATTAAGCAAATCTAAAATTTTCTTATCTATACCATCTATTTTTGTTCTATATTGTAAAAGTTTATTTTTCATATGTGTTTCCGTAAAAAATATGGCATTTATTATACTAATATAAAAACTTTTTTTCAAAATTTTATTTTTTCATTTGCAAAAGAGCACCGCTTTTTAGTAAAATCAGTTAGTTTTAAACATAAAAAAGTACAAAGCATAAAAAACAAGAGGTGGCAAAATGAGTTGTATGTGTTCAGAAGAAGTAAAAAAAATGTGCCCTGTAACAAAAGGTGCCAAACACGGTCCTGCACCGATACCCGAAGAAGGTAAATGGGTAAAAGCAAAAGAAATAACAGACATCAGCGGATTAACGCACGGAGTAGGTTGGTGTGCACCGCAACAAGGAGCTTGCAAACTTACACTTAACGTTAAAAACGGTATAATAGAAGAAGCTCTTGTTGAAACATTAGGTTGTTCCGGAATGACACATTCCGCAGCAATGGCAGCAGAAGTTTTATCTGGTAAAACATTGCTCGAAGCATTAAATTCCGATTTGGTTTGCGATGCAATCAATACCGCAATGAGAGAACTTTTCTTGCAAATAGTTTACGGAAGAACTCAAACGGCATTTTCGGAAAACGGACTTCCCGTAGGAGCAGGTCTTGAAGATTTAGGTAAAGGTTTAAGATCTCAAGTAGGAACAATGTACAGCACAAAAGAAAAAGGTGTAAGATATTTGGAAATGGCTGAAGGTTATGTATTGGAAATCGGTTTAGACAAAAATTCCGAAGTTATAGGTTATAAATATGTTCATATCGGTAAAATGATGGAAGCCATAAGAAAAGGTATGGACCCGAAAGAAGCTTTGGAAAAAAATACGGGAACATACGGAAGATTTAACGAAGCAGTAAAGAAAATCAATCCAAGACACGAATAGAAAAATCGCAAAGCGATTTTTTAGGGATGGATGTATGGAAGGATAGAAAAATAGAGACAGCAGGTGAAAGGGTGAATGGGTGAAAGGGTGAAAACTACAAAATACAGCAAATCCATAAGCCACAAACTATAAACTAAATTAACGGAGTGAAATATGGTTACATTTGAAGGATATGAAAGAAGAATAGATAAAATAAATGCTTGTATGAAAAAATACGGCATAAAAGATTTGGAAGATGCAAAATCAATTTGCAATGCAAAAGGTATAGATGTTGAAGCTATAGTTAAAGGTGTTCAACAAATAGCATTTGAAAATGCAGTTTGGGCATACACTTTAGGTGCGGCAATAGCAATAAAAGAAGGTGCAAAAACGGCATCTAAAGCTGCAGAACTTATAGGTATCGGACTTCAGGCATTTTGTATTCCGGGTTCCGTTGCAGACCAAAGAGCGGTAGGTTTAGGTCACGGAAACTTGGCGGCAATGCTTTTAAGAGAAGAAACGAAATGTTTCTGTTTCTTGGCAGGTCACGAATCTTTTGCGGCAGCAGAAGGTGCTATCGGTATAGCAAGAACGGCAAACAAAGTTAGAAAAGAACCTTTAAGAGTTATTCTTAACGGTTTAGGTAAAGATGCCGCTTACATTATTTCAAGAATTAACGGTTTTACCGCAGTTGAAACGGAATATGATTATCATACAGGTAAACTAAATATAGTAAGCGAAAAAACTTTCTCCGACGGAGATAAAGCAAAAGTAAAATGTTACGGAGCGGACGATGTTTCGGAAGGTGTTGCTATAATGATACATGAAGGCGTGGATGTTTCCATTACCGGAAATTCTACAAATCCTACAAGATTCCAACATCCTGTTGCAGGCACTTATAAGAAATGGGCAATTGAAAACGGTAAAAAATACTTTTCAGTAGCTTCAGGCGGCGGTACGGGAAGAACATTACATCCCGACAATATGGCTGCAGGTCCTGCATCTTACGGTATGACAGATACTATGGGAAGAATGCACGGAGATGCACAGTTTGCAGGTTCATCTTCAGTTCCCGCACATGTAGAAATGATGGGGCTTATCGGTATGGGTAATAATCCAATGGTAGGTGCATCGGTTGCAGTTGCAGTTGCAGTAGAACAAGCAGCAAAATAAGATAATTTTTCGTATATAACATTACAATAAATACTTGACACTTTTATTCAAATAGTCTATAATGAAAGTGTCGCAAGTAGAAAAAAATGTTAAAAAAAATAAAAAAAAAGGAGAGGAAACAAATGAAAAGAGCAAAAGGTTTTACGCTTGTTGAGTTGGTTATCGTAATCGTTATCGTTGGTATCTTGTCTATCGTAGCTGTACCTATTTACAGAGGATATACAAGAAAAGCTATGGGAACTGAAGCAAAATCATTGTTAGGTTCTATTCAAACAGCACAAAAAGTTTATTATGCAGAGTATGCAACTTTCTTGAATCTTGGAACAGAAAGTTCTTTTAGTGAAGCTTTGGATGTTGATGCAAGATCAAACAAATACTTTAAAACATTTAAAGTAACCACAATTGGAGATGCTACCAATCCTGGTTTCCAAGCTGAAACTTCAGGTGATACCAGTTCAGCTGCAAACGGTATTTCTATGACATTGCAAGCATACAAAACAGGCGATCCAAAATGGATAGATGCAGGTTTGAATAACTAATTAAAAAAATTTATAAACATAAAAGAAACGGTAATTTTAAAGTTACCGTTTCTTTTTTTATGTATAAATTTATTGAAAAAACAATAAATTTTATTAAATCAAAATTTCTGCTAATTTTTTTATTTCGGCAGCCTTATTTGTTTGTTCCCACTTAAAATCTTTTCTTCCGAAATGCCCGTAAGCTGCAGTTTTTGTAAATACGGGTTTTCTTAAATCCAAATATTTTATTATGCCGTCAGGTGTTAAAGGGAATAATTTTCTTACTATAGGTTCAAGCAAATTTCCCGCAACCTTTCCCGAATGGTGCGTATCCACCATAACAGAAACAGGTTCCGCAACACCTATAGCATACGCAAGTTGAACGGTACATTTTTCTGCAATACCGGAAGCAACGATATTTTTTGCAATGTGTCTTGCCATATAACAGGCGCTTCTGTCTACCTTTGTAGAATCTTTACCGGAAAATGCGCCTCCTCCGTGCGCAGCCATACCGCCGTAAGTATCAACTATTATTTTTCTTCCCGTAAGGCCGGTATCCGCCTGAGGACCGCCTACTATAAATTTGCCCGTAGGATTTATGTGTATTATTGTTTTTTTATCTATTAAGTTACCTAAAACCGGTTTTATAACTTTATCGAAAATTTCCTGTTTGGCTTTTTTTGTAATTCGGTTACCGGATTTATCCAAAATTTCGGCAGTATGCTGAGTAGAAAGAACTACGGTATCTACTCTGTAAGGTTTCCAGTCTCTATATTCTACCGTAACTTGAGTTTTGCCGTCCGGTCCTAAATATTTTAATATATTCTTTTTCCTTACTTCGGCAAGTCTTAAAGCAAGTTTATGTGCCAACATTATAGGTAACGGCATTAACTCTTTTGTTTCTTTACATGCAAAACCTATCATTAACCCTTGGTCACCCGCTCCGCCAGTATCAACACCTTGAGCAATATCCGGAGATTGTTCGTTTATGGTATCTATTATTGCACATGTTTTATAGTCAAAGCCGAACTTTGAATCGGTATAACCTATATTTTTTATTGCATTTTTTATTATTTCTCTTTTATTTATTTGAGCTTTTGTAGTTATTTCCCCGCCTACAACCAAAAGTCCGTTGGAAACAAAAGTTTCGCAAGCTACCCTTGCTTTATCATCCTGTTTTAAAATTGCATCTAAAATGCTGTCCGATACAATATCGCAAATTTTGTCGGGATGACCTTCCGTTACAGATTCCGAAGTAAAAAACCATCCTCTTTCTTCTTTCTTTTTCATCTCTATATCCTCTTATATTTTTCTTTCTTAATTTTTAATTATCAATTTTGTTTTTTTTCGATTATCAATTATACATTGCCGTTTTATTTTATATTAAATAACAAGCCGTTATATACCGATAATTTTCCGGGAACATTTACTCCTATTATACTTGAACATAATTTCGCTTTTTTACCTATTACCGTATTACTCCAAATGATGGAATCTTTTATTATCACATCATCCTGAATTTTAACATTGTCTCCGATAACGGTTCCGTTATCGATAACCACATTTTTACCTATTTTACAGTTTTTTCCGATAACCGATTTACCTATAAACTTGACGGTTTTATCTATTTTGCAATCGGTATCTGCAACAGTTTCCGCATTTTTTAATTTTTTACCGTTTATTTTAACGGAAATCTTTCCGAACAAAGCATCTTTCATGCCTTGCTTATACTCTTCAATATTTCCTATATCCGTCCAATATTCGTTCATTAAATAAGCGTATATCGGCTTTTTTAATCTTAACAATTTCGGCCACAAATCTTTACCGAAATCGTAAAAACCGTCCGATATATACTTAAAAATTTCCGGTTCAAAAATATAAATTCCCGTATTTACCGTATCCGAAAAAAATGAGCCCCAAGACGGTTTTTCGATAAAGTTTACAATTCTGTTAAATCTGTCGGTCAGCGTTATTCCGTAAGGAAACTTTGTTTCTATTCTTTTTAATACCATCGTGGCAAGCGCTTTTTTCTTTTTATGAAAAGCTACCGCGGCCGTTAAATCTATATTTGAAAGCCCGTCTCCGGACATAACAACAAATGTGGAATCGAAAAATTTTTTACATTTTTTTAAGCCGCCTGCCGTTCCCAGCAAAGTTTCTTCCATGGAATAATTTATATCCATACCGAACTTTTTACCGTCACCGAAATAATCGGTTATCATTTCCGGTAATGTATGTAAATTCATAACTACAGATTCTATGTTATGCTTTTTTAAGTTATTTATAGTGTGTTCCATTACCGGTTTATTCAGTAACGGTATCATAGGTTTCGGACATTCGAAAGTTAACGGTCTGAGCCTTGTTCCCGCACCGGCAGCCAAAATAAAAGCTTTCATAAAATACTCCGTATTTTTGAAGATTGGAAGATTTGATGATTGGATGATTGGAAGTTAAATTGTAAAATTTGCTTTGCAAATTTTGTTATTATTTAACTATCCTCTTTTCCTCCACTCTTCTAATCTTCTATTCTTCCATTCTTCCAAAATCACAAAGTGATTTTTTTTATTATACTACTTACAGATAAATAAGACAAGATTTTCAATTGCGGATTTATCGTCGGTTTTTCCTGTTTTTAAAGCAATATCCGTTTTTAAAATTTCTTTTAAACATCTTTTTAAATGCAAGAGAGTATATTTTGCTAAATTAGAAGCATATTTATATTGAAAATAAGAATAAACCCTGACATAATTTAAAGCATCCTGCGAAGTGTAATTTTTTTCTTCCATCAAACTCTTTGCCGTAACCATTTTTCTTACGGCGCCGGAAATTGTAGAAAGTAAACCGATAGCGCTTTCACCTGTTTTAAGCATTTGTTCCACAATAAACAAAGAATAGTTAAGATTTTTTTCTTCTATCGCATTTGCTAACATAAAAACGTTTATTTCTTTTGTAAAACCGCTTATTTTAATAAAATCTTCCACAGTAACATTTTTTTTATCTTTACCTAAATACAAAGATATCTTTTCTATTTCGTTAGATACATTTTGTAAATCAAAACCCGTATCGTTTACTATCTGTTGAACGACTTCCGGTTCTATTGTTTTTCCCCTGCCGTTGAATTCGTCTTGTATAAAAGCTTTAACATCTTTTTCATACATTTTTTTACAATCGACACAATAACAGCTGTCGCTTTTCTCGCATAATGCTATTAAATCTTTTCTTTTTGATGTGGAATTTTTTACTTTTTCCGGAAACATTAATATAAAGCAAGTGGTATCTACGGGATTTTCTATTATTTTTGTAATTATTTTGAAATCATCGTTTTTCAGTTTGTTTGCCATCTTTAAAACGACTATTCTTTTATCCGTCAAAAAAGGCAACGTTTCGATCGAATTTAATATATCCGAACCGGAACTTTCCGTCGCCTGAAATACTTCTCTGTTTAAATCGTCGGTATTTACCGCTTTTTCTATTCTTTTAAGACTGTCTTCCAACAAAAAGGTCTCCTCGCCGGCCAAAAAATATACCGGAGCAAGTTTTTTTGCCGACAAAGTTTTTCTGAACATTGATACGGTTGAAAATTTCATTTAAAGTCCTTTAACAAAATATGTAATGAAATACAATATAATTGCAGCATATATTCCTGCAAAAATGTCGTCTAAAATAACACCTGCGGCATTTTTCATTTTTTTATCCGCATAACTTACCGGAAACGGTTTTGTAATATCAAATAATCTGAACAAAATAAATCCGACAATGTAAGGGATAACACTTTTAGAATATTTAAGTTTATCTGCCATTAAAAAAAATGTTACGGCTTGTCCTATGAACTCGTCTACTACAACAAAAGACGGATCATGTTCCGTATAAGACAAAACTTTTTTTACGGCAAATATTGATATAAAAAAAACAATCACCGTAACTAAAAACAAACCCGTAAACCCGAAATTGTAGTTTATAACAAAAATTACAGGTAAACTTACCAAAGAACCGAATGTTCCAGGCGCTTTAGGAAAATATCCAGCATAACAAAGTGTAGATATAAAAAACGCTAACTTTTTCATATTTATAAAACTATATCAACAATTTTAGAAACTTTATTTGTTCTGTTAAAAGTTTCTATATATTTTTCTTTCATTTCCCGTGCTTTTTCTTTATTCCCTTTATATTTATATGCTAAGGCTAAATTGTAGTATGTGTTGGGATTATCTTTTGTATATTCTAAAGATTTAAGCAAAACTTCTTCCGCTTTATCCAAATCACCGATTTTAGCATAAACCACGGACAAATTACCGTAATGTATCGCATTTGTCGGTTTTATTGATATAGCTTTTAAAAAATATTTTTCGGATTCTTTGTAAAGACCGCGTTCAAAAAACAATTGCCCGACCATAGCATTTGCCAAATCGGATTCGGGTGACATAGTTAACGCGTTAACCCAAAAAAATTCTTTATTTTGAAATTTTTGTTCATAATACAAAGTAACCGAAGAAAACATTAAAAAGAAAAAAGCTAATAATGCTATAAATTTTTTTGAATATATTTCGTTATAATTTTTTATCATTTCCAAAATAACCAACATTATTCCGATTAGAGGAACATATATTCTATGGTCAAAAAAATAGTTGTTTGACATTAAGTATGTAGGAAAAAGGAAAAATAAAAACCAACAAATACCGATTAAAACTATTTTTAAATCATATCTTTTTAACTTTATAAACAATAAAACAAAAACAAGAACAGATGCCGTACACAACAAATAATTAACTTTTAACAGTGCCGGGAATACCGACAATTTTACCGGAAAAAATATGTTTGCGACATATTTCGATGTTGCCGGAACAAGTGCCGTATAAAAGTTAGTAAACATTTCTTTAAATGTTGCCGAATACAGACCGCTTAAAACATATTTTCTGTAAAAAAAATAAATCAATATAATAAGCGATAATATTGTAACATTTACGATAATTTGTTTAACATCCTTTTTTTTATATAACAAAAATAAAAAATAAAATAAAGGAAGAACTATTGCGGTTTCTTTTGTAAGCAAAGCTAAAACAAAACAAAATAAGTATCCGAATAAATACCCGCTTTTAGTATTTTCAGTATATTTAACCAAAAAACAGCACGATAAAATTATAAACAATGCCAACAGGGAATCATTTCTGCCCGGTATCCAAGCTACAGCCTGAACTATTGCCGGATGGCAAGCAAAAAGCAAACACAATATAAAAGTTTTTTTCTTATCATATCTTAAAGTTAAAAATAAAAACAGCGAAAAAACGGAAAACAAATGTAACAACAAATTTGTAAGATGGTAACCGAACGGTTTTGTTCCGTACAAATATTTTTCAATAAGGAACGTTAAATTTAAAACAGGTCTGCAAAATTGATCTCTTCCTTCACCGAAAACCGTATTTGAGAAAATTTTCCCTATATTTGAAAAAGTCAAATAATCCTGTCTGTCCAAAATCAAAACATCATCATCATAGTAAGAAAAATTAAAAAATAGTGTTCTTCCGTATAAAGAAAAAATAACTACGGCAAACATTACAAACACAAAAATATTAAAATGGTTGGTAATAAAATTTTTAATTTTTGACATTTTTTATATTAATAACATACAAAAAGCAAAACGGTAAAACATTTAGTTATACAAGGCGACAGCACGGCGAAGTTTACATTAATGGTAAATGAGCCGTGCTGCAACACAGTATAAGTTCAAAAGATTAACCGTTTATAGTATTACGTTCTTAACTTTTGTAACACCTTCAACTTTCGCTATTTTTGATATAACATCGTTGGAAACTTCTCCGTCTATTTCCAAAACGGTTACAGCCTGTTTTCCCGATTCTTTTCTTCCCACCGTCATACCTGCAATATTTATTGAAGCGGAACCTATTATTGTTCCCAATGTTCCTATAACTCCCGGTTTATCGGTATTATTTATAAATATCTTGTGACCTTCCGGTTTTACATCTACGGTTAAACCGTCAATGGAAACGATTCTTTGTTGTTTATCAAAAAGAGTTCCGGCAATAGAAAATTCGCCTTTATCCGTTTTAATTTTTGCACAAATTAAATTTGTATAATCTTTAACATCTTTTACTATAACTTCTTTTATGTTTATCCCCCTTTCTTTTGCAACAGACACTGCATTTACGGAATTTATTTTAAGATCCAATATTTGACCTAAAATTCCTTTAAGATATGCAACAGTTAAAGGATTTGTTTTGAATTCGGAAACGGCTCCGCAATAACTTAATTCTATTTCGGAAATTCCTCCTTCGATAATTTGACCTTGGAAAGAACCGATTTTATCTGCAAGTTCTATATAAGGCATCATTTGTTTTTGTGTATCCCAATCTACCGTTGCAACATTGACTGCGTTTCTTATTAAACCTTTTGTAAAGAAATCTATAACTACGCTTGCCATTTCTATAGCAATTTTAACTTGAGCTTCTTCCGTTGAAGCTGCCAAGTGAGGTGTTGTTATAATATTCGGTGTTGTTTGAATTGACCAATCTACGGGAGGTTCTTTTACAAACACATCAAGAGCCGCATTTGCAACTTTACCGGATTTAACCGCTTCAATTAAATCCGCATCATTGATTATCGCGCCTCTTGCACAATTGATAATTCTTACACCGTCTTTCATTTTTGCAATATTTGCTTTATTTATCATTCCTCTCGTATCATCGGTTAAAGGAGAATGAATGGACAAATAATCCGCTTGTTTGAAAACTTCGTCTAATGTTGTTAATTCTATACCGTTATTTTTTGCAACTTCGGCATTTGCAAAAGGATCGTAAGCTACAACTTTCATTCCGAAAGACAAAAGTCTTTTTGCAACTTCATTACCTATTCTTCCGAGACCGATTAAACCTAATGTTTTACCGAATATTTCGTTACCCATAAACTTTTTCTTTTCCCATTTTTGAGACTGCATTGAAGTAACTGCGGCAGGAATATTTCTTGCCATAGAAAGAATAAGACCTATTGTATGTTCGGCAACGGATATTGTGTTTCCGCCGGGAACATTGGATACAACTATACCTTTTTGTGTTGCTGCTTTTTTATCTACGTTATCTACACCGGTTCCCGCTCTGCCGATAAATTTTAATTTTTGTGCCGCTCCTATAATTTCTTCGGTAACTTTAACTTCCGAACGAATTATAAGACCGTCGTAATCTTTTATAAGTTCTTTAAATTCTTCAGGTGAAGGTTTTGCATGAACTTCAACCTTAAAATCAGGATGATTTAATAATTGGTCCAATCCTTCCTGGCTGTCATAAGTCATCAAAATCTTGTACATTTTTGCTACACTCCCTCTCTATTATTTTATTTTTTTATCAAAAGCATATTTTATAACTTCGTCCATATGTTTAACGGGAATCATTTTTATTTTTTTCTTAACGTTTTCCGGTATATCAACCAAATCTTTTTTGTTTGATTCCGGGAATAAAACCATATCTATTCCCTCTCTGTAAGCAGCCAAAACTTTTTCTTTTAACCCGCCTATAGCCAAAGCTCTTCCTCTTAATGTAATTTCGCCCGTCATGGCAAGTTTTTTTCTTACAGGTTTATTCATACACACGGAAGCTAAAGCCGTTGCCATTGCAAGACCGGCACTCGGACCGTCTTTAGGAACGGCACCTTCGGGAACATGAACATGAAAATCCGTATCTTTAAACATATTCTCTTTTATACCGAGCTTTTTTGCCGAAGATTTTACATAAGTAAATGCCGCCTGAACGGACTCTTTCATAACATTTCCCAACTGCCCTGTAAGATTTAACATACCCTTACCTTTCATTTTGTTTACTTCTATGGTAAGAGTTTCTCCCCCGACTTCCGTCCATGCAAGGCCCGTAACAACACCGATTCCGTTTTCAGAAATTTTTTCTCTTTCGTAGTGCGGAACACCTAAATATTTTTCAACATTTTTAGCCGATATTTTAATACTGTCTTTTTTCTCGAGAGCCAACTCTTTAGCGGCCTTTCTGCAAAGGTTCGCCATTTCTCTGTTTAAATTTCTTACACCGGCTTCTCTTGTATAACTTGCTATCACTTCTTTTATTGCGCTGTCGTCTATTGTAAGTTCTTCATCTTTTAAACCGTGATCTTTCATTTGTTTTTTTATAAGAAACTTTTTCGCAATTAAAAGTTTTTCTTCATCGGTATAACCGGAAAACCTTATAATTTCCAATCTGTCGAGCAATGTGTTGGGAATATTATTCAATGTGTTTGCCGTAGTTATAAACATAACATCCGACAAATCGTAATCCACATCCAAATAGTGATCTCCGAATGCATAATTTTGTTCGGGATCCAGAACTTCCAACAATGCCGCAGAAGGATCTCCTCTCCAATCGCTGCCCATTTTATCTATTTCGTCAAGAATAAATACAGGATTACTCGAACCTGCTTTTTTCATAGACTGAATAATTTTTCCCGGCATGGAACCGATATAAGTTCTTCTGTGGCCTCTGATTTCAGCTTCATCTCTTACTCCGCCCATGGAAATTCTTACAAAGTTTCTTCCTAAACTTCTTGCGACGGATTTTGCAATCGATGTTTTACCTACTCCGGGAGGTCCTATAAAGCAAAGGATAGGTCCTTTAATTTTTTTCACTCTCGATAATACTGCCAAATATTCTATAACTCTTTCTTTTACTTTATCCAACCCGTAATGGTCTTCATCCAATATTTCTTTGGCTCTTACCAAATCCAAATTATCTTTTGTTAACTTTTTCCAAGGTAAATCCAACAACCATTCTATATAAGTTCTTATAACGGAAGCTTCCGGAGATTGCGGCATCATTTTTTCCATTCTTGCCAACTCTTTTTCGGCAACTTCCCTTGCTTCGTCCGACATTGAACTTTCTTTTATCTTGGCTCTTAATTCTTCTATTTCTTTGGAATTATCATCTTTTTGTTTTAACTCTTTTTGTATAGCTTTCATCTGTTCGTTAAGATAATATTCCTTTTGATTCTTTTCTATTTGGTTTCTTACTCTGTTTTGTATTCTTCTTTCTATATTTAAAATTTCAATTTCGGTATTTAAAATTTGAATTATTTTATTTAATCTTTTTAACGGATTTACGGCTTCCAATATAGCCTGTTTTTCACTGCTCTTTATGGAAATATGAGAAGCTATTGTATCTGCAAGTTTTGAAGGATCCTGTATATTCGAAACGGATATCGATATTTCCATCGGCATTCTGGGATTAAGTTTTACATACTGTTCAAAAAGAGCAACTATTCTTCTCATAACGGCTTCAACTTCGGGAGTTCTTTCTATATTTTCGTCAAATATATTTAAGCCTACTTCAACATATCCTTTATCGGTAAGTTTGAATTCCGTCCATTCGGCTCTTGCAACACATTCTATTAAAATTTTTAATGTTCCGTCGGGCATTTTCAACATTTGCAAAACTTCACAAACCGAACCGATATGGTAAATGTCGTCCGGCGACGGATCTTCTATTTGTAAATTTTTTTGAGTTGCAACAAAGATATATCTTTCGGAAGTCATTGCTTCTTCAAGAGCTCTTATGGATTTTTCTCTGCCGACGGCAATAGGCAACACCATTGAAGGAAAAACAACCACATCTCTTACCGGTAACATCGGTAAAATCGTAGGTAAATCGTTACTTTTTTTAAAATTTAAAGTTTTTTCCATTTCACTCATGCAATCTCCTTTGGACCTGCTTTTGTTTTTGTGTCATCAAGTAACTGCTGAGATTCTATTTTTTCAATATTGTCTGCCGCAAACATTTTCGGCATAGACTTCTTTTGTATTGTTTCCAAATCCACTACACATTTTTTTATTTTGTCTTCATGGAACATTTCAAACATTGTTTCCATTAAAATACCTTCTATCATTGATCTTAAACCTCTTGCACCCGCAGATCTTTTAAGAGCAATATTTGCAATTTCCTTTAAAGCTTCCTTTTCAAAAACCAAATCTATTTTTTCCATAGCAAACATTTTTGTATATTGTTTAACTAATGAATTTTTCGGTTCGGTTAAAATTCTTACCATATCATCCGCGGTAAGATGTTCCAATGTCGAAACTACGGGAAGCCTTCCAACAAGTTCAGGAATTAAACCGTACTTTATTAAATCGTGTGTTTCAACTTGTGAAAATAATTTATCTTTATCGGCAAGAATTTCTTCTTTTGATAATTTCTCTTTATTGTTTACGAAACCGATACCTTTTTTATTTAATCTTGTTTCTATTACTTTTTCTATACCGTCAAATGCACCGCCGCAAATAAACAATATATTTGTGGTATCGACTTTTATACATTCCTGTTGCGGATGTTTTCTTCCGCCCTGAGGAGGAACATTTGCAACGGTACCTTCTATTATTTTTAAAAGTGCCTGTTGAACACCTTCACCTGAAACATCTCTGGTGATAGATCTGTTTTCCGATTTTCTTGCTATTTTATCTATTTCATCAATATAAATTATACCGCATTCGGCTCTTTTAACATCGTAAGAACAATTCTGCAACAATCTAACCAAAATATTTTCTACGTCATCTCCCACATAACCGGCTTCGGTTAATGTTGTTGCATCGGCTATCGCAAAAGGAACATCCAACATTCTGGCAAGAGTTTGTGCAAGTAATGTTTTACCAGTACCCGTAGGACCTAATAACAAGATATTGGATTTTTGAAGTTCTACATCGGATCCGGTTTCTTCGGCATTTGCCTGTATTCTTTTATAGTGATTGTAAACAGCTACCGATAAAACTTTTTTTGCCTGTTCCTGCCCGATAACATAAGCATCCAAAAACTTCTTTATATCTTTCGGTTTGGGAACGGGTTTTATCGTTTTTTTGACTTCAGACTTTTCAAGCCTGTTCAATATATCGTTGGAAGCTTTTATGCAATCCGAACAGATAATAGCCCCGCCGCCGCCGATAAATCTTTTACCGCTGGATTTCGGTTTACCGCAAAACAAACATTTTTGTTCTTTGTTTCCGTTATTATTATCTGCCATTATTTTTTCCCGGGAATTATAATTTCATCTATCAAACCGTATTCTTTTGCTTCTTGTGCCGACATATAACAATTTCTTTCCGTATCGGCAATAATTTTTTCTCTTGTTTGTCCGGTATGTCTTGCCAAAATGTCCGCCAATTTATTTTTTGTTAAAAGCAACTCTTTTGTTTCAACATCTATATCGGTAACCTGCCCCGATAATCCGCCGCCGTATATTAACGGTTGATGTATCATTATTCTCGAATGTTCCAAAGCATATCTTTTACCTTTTGAACCTGCAGCAAGCAACACTGCACCGAAAGACATTGCCATTCCCATACAAATCGTAGTTATGGGACTTTTAATATATTGCATCGTATCATAAACCGCAAGACCTGCGGTAACTATTCCGCCCGGAGAGTTTATATATAGATTTATATCTTTTGTGTTATCTTCGGCATCCAAATACAAAAGCTGAGCTATCAAAGCGTTTGCGGAATCGGTTGTTACGGCACCTTCCGCACCGCCGACAAAAACTATTCTGTCTTTTAAAAGTCTTGAATATATATCGTAACCTACGGAAGTGTTTCCGCTTTTATCTATTACCGTTGGTATAAAATTAGGCATTTTACCTCCTAAAAATTTCTATGAAATTTTGAGGTATGGAAGAATTGATGCATGGAAACGACCTAACTGCGAGATTCCGCATCAAGTGCGGAACGACATATTTGTTGTTGTTTCTATACCTCTATACTTCTACCCCTCTTATGCCTCAATAAAAATTGCTCTGCAATTTTTATTTTACCGGCATATCTTTTTCGCTTTCACTGATTTTCGCATTATCAACTAAAAATTTAAATATTTTTTCTTCTTTCAAAGAAGCTGCTATATTTGCTTTGTTTTCTTTAAAGTAATTTTCAACATCTTCTTTTCTTGTAGGGTTGGAATCCAACATTTTCTGCTTTTCGTCATCCAATTCTTTATCACCGACTTCAATTTTTTCATCTACACATATACCGTTTAATATGTAAGATAATCTGACATTTTTTTCCGCTTCTTCACCGTACTTTTTGTCGGATGCTTCTACCTGTTTTGCAATAAATTCTTCGTTTGCACCTTGGCTTTTCATATAGTCTGACATTCTTTTAATTAAATATCTTTTTTGTTGCAAAACTATTGATTCGGGAACATCGAATTTATTTTTATCTAACAAATGTTCTATTATTTGTTTTTCAACTTCACCGTTTTGTCTTCTTGTTTCTTCGTTTTCCAAAGATTCTCTTATTTTTTTCTTTAAATCGTCAAGATTTTCAAGCCCCATATCTTTAGCGAAATCATCGTTAAGTTCAGGTAATTCTTTTTCTTTTATTTCTTCTATTGTCGTTTTAAATACAACTTTTTTACCTGCCAACTCTTTATTTAAATAATCCTTGGGATATTCTATTTCTATATCTTTCGTATCACCTTTTTTTGCACCTTTTAAACCGTCTTTAAAACCTTTCAATGTGTTTTCGGCACCCAAATCTATCATATGTTCTTTAGCTTTTATTTTTTCTATAGCTTTACCGTCACAAAAACCTTCATAACTTACAATAACAAAACTGTCTTTTTTTACTTCACCTGTTTTTGATACTATAAGTTTTGCGTTTCTGTCCAACAAAACATCAAGATTTTTGTTTATGTTTGCATCGGTTACTTTGTACTTTTCTTTTTTTACTTTTATATCTTTATAATCTTTTACTTTTACTTCCGGCTGACATTCCGCTTTAAAAGAATACTTTAATGTTTGACCGAATTCATATTCGATATTTGTAATAACCGGCATATCTATCGGTGCAAAATTTTCTTTTTCCAATGCACTAAAAACAGTCTTTTTTACCATATTTTCAATCAACTGTTCTTTAGCAACATCCGGATAATTTCTCTTAATTATATCCATAGGAACTTTACCGGTTCTAAAGCCGGAAACTTTTGCCGTTTGTTGAATTGATTCATAAACGGATTTTAATTCTATATCGGTTTGAGAAGGTTCTATTTCAACTTCCATAGATATTAAACACGGTTTTTTTTCTACAACTTTTGATTTGAATTCATACTTGGTAGCACTACTCATGATAACCCCTTATATAATTTATAATTTACAATTTATAATTTATAATTAACGAACAAACGACAATTAGAAATTAAAAATTAGTATTCTATTAACAACATAGAATGCGGATAGAGGGACTTGAACCCCCACACCTTACGGTATATGGTCCTAAGCCATACGCGTCTGCCAATTCCGCCATATCCGCATTACAAAAACTACATACCCACTTAAGTTTAGATTATATCATTTTGGATAGTTTTTAGTCAATTTATTATAAAAATTACTTTCAGCAATTTTTTGTTGAAAGATTGAAGGGTTTAAGGAATGAATGGTTCAACTACATAAAGAAAAAAGCGGGAAAATACTTTTTCCCACTTTTTGTTATTTTTTATAGATTCCGGATCAAGCCCGGAATGACAAAAGAGCTATTTATTGGCTTTTGTTAAATCAAAAGTATAAGATTTACCGTTAGCCATTGTAAATGTTATTTTTGCTATTGCTATTATATCATTTTGAATACTGAAAACCGCGGATTTAAGGGCTTTATCTTTCATATTACTGAAATTCCTTTCAAATTCTTCAGCTTCTTTTATGGGAACAGCTAATTCTATCTTATTCCAAGACAGAAGTTTTTTACCGTTATCGGAATTTTTTTCTGTTTTAGTTTGTTTATTTCCTTCTTGTTTATATGTTGTGGTAACATTTGTTTTTGTAGCAGGGAAATTAACATATTCTTTAATTATAAACTTTTCGGCTTCAGCATCGTAACCGTCTAATTCTATTGTAATTTTATCTTTAAATTGATCGGTATATTCAATACCGGCTTTTTCCATCTTTTCCAAAACATACTGTTTTTGTTTTTCTTGATCGTTCATTCTTGCCTGATAATCGGCTTCCTTTTCGTATTTACCTTTTTCATTTACATAGTTTTTCACCTTATCAGTACACCATAAAGTAAAAGAAGTTAAAGGCAAAATATCATTTACCTGATTATAAAAAGTAGTTACATCATCATAAACAGCAGGAACTATCACTTGTCCTTCAGAATTTACCGCGCCGAACTTATTATTTTTTGAAACGGCAAAAATATCACTTTTATTTGCGAAATTAGGTAATGAAGTTATTGTATCATATATCGCTAATTCCGAAGATAATTTTTTGCCGTAACAACCGAAAACAGAAACGGAATCCTGTTTCTTTGCCGTATAAACAACTTCTGCTTTCGTTTTATCTTTAAATTGGTCCATAAGATTAGGATAAACATCAATGGAATCGTATTCTGCAGGAACTTCTATTTCATAACCGTAATAACCGTATTTATAACTTTTATCTACATTAGAATCCGGAAAAAACAATATAACTCCAACTTTACCATTTTTATCTATCAGTAAAATATTTTTATAACCTGTTTGCAAAGTTTTAAGTTCTTTAAGTTCATCATTGTCATCTATGGAAAAAAACTTATGTTCTTTTACTATATTCCAATATTTTTCTTTTTCATCGTATTGTCTGCCGTAATACATCCAAACAAGTTTATCTTTATTTGCATCTTCAACTTTCTGATCGGTAGTAGAAGTTTCGGCAGGTTTATAACTAAGTATTCTCATATTACCGCTTTTTCTTATCCAATAATTATCATTTTTTTTAACTTTCCTAAATACTCCCCAATTTGTATTTGTGTTTCCTTTTTTATTAGGATTTAAAACCCATCTTTTAGTTCTTCTATTATAAATACCGTAAGCTCTTCCGCCACGAAATTTTAAATCTCCTTCCTTTACAATATAATCACCGCTATCCCAAAATTGTTCATCTCTTAAAAGGATTTTTTCTTCTTGAGATTTTGCAGCATTTTCAGCATTTATTGCTGCTTGTTCTGCCGCTTTTGCAGCTTCTTCTTTTGCAATTTGTTCCGGAGTCTTTGCAGGGGCAGAAAACAAACTTGCAAGTGCTGCACCAACCGCCATAGATGTTGCCTCTATCATTGCTTTTTCCGCAGTATAAGAAGAACCCGAAGACGATGATTTTGATGAACTGCTTGTTGATCCTCCTCTATAAGAAGGACACCAAGTTTCATGTCCGCTTGCTCTCTCACAATATCCGCAAACAGCATCACTTACCGGTGGAACATATACTGCGAAAAGATTTGATACTATTGAAAAAACAAACAGTAATGCAACCAACACTCTTATAACATTAAAACTTAACAATTTCATTTTATACCTCTTTTACAAATCAATTTACAACCTTCAAAATTGTTAAAGGAAATTTTATTATTCTTTTCCTTTAAATCTTCCTTCTTTGTTTGAAATTGATTTTCCAAAATGAAAATTATAACCTATATTAAGTCTAAGTCCGCCGTAAGTTGTACCGAAGAAAAGAGTATCATCTCCTTGTCTTTTTGACTTCGTATATGTATCAATGAAGCCTCCTGAAAAAGTATACATTAATTCAATAAAGAAACTTTTCTTTATTGTAGTTCCTATACCTATACCATAATAAAGACCCAACATTCCGGGATCAATATCATCATTAACTTCACTTTTTACTTCTTTATATGGAACAGAAATACCTATATGTATAGGAAGATATATATCAATTGCATTGGCTATATTTGATTTAAGATTAGGGTTAATCATAAAATATATATTATATAGTCCGATTTTAACTGCACCATCGCTGTCTTTTACTTCAGTTGCAGGCATATATTCAACGGCAAAACCATAGCCGGAAGAATCGATATTATTAAAAAACAAATATCCTATACTAAACGAATACGAACTTTCAAGATCAAATCGTTCTACTACTTTATTAACTGCTGCAGCACCTGCTTGGTTAAATCCATATCCTACTTTTACGGGTATTGCATATCTGCCGATTTCAATCTCATCATCATCTAATTCTTTTGCAAAAGAAGATGACAACGGTGAAACAACAAATGCCACCAACAACAAAAATGCTAAAAATTTTTTCATACTTTTTATTCTCCTGTTTTTTAAATAAAAAAAAGAGTGGAAGATTATTTTAATAACCTAACCACCATTTATTGTATTTTTATATTTTTTGTTATAAAAAAATGTTCTATAAAAGAAAGAATATCTGTCTGTCTATAAAAAATATCTGCAAAATTTATCATATTATGTATACTATCAAAATGCTAACATATTTTCAATACATACTTTCTTTGCAAAATTCGTATCTTTTTTTATTGCTTGTTTTAACAGTTCAATATTTTTAAATTTTTTTTCTTTTCTTATGAAATCGTAAATATATATGGTAGGCTTTTTTTCTTTCCAAACACCCGAAAAATTTAATAAATGAATTTCTACCGACAATTTGTGTTCTTTTAAATCCACTGTCGGTCTTATTCCTATATTCAGGACACCGCAATACATATTATTTTTTTTGTCGCTTACCATACATGCAAAAACACCTTTCGGTAACAGTTTTGTATCATCAACTTTAATATTTACGGTAGGAAATCCTAATGTCCTGCCTATTTTGTTACCTGATACATGTTTACCGGTAAAAGAAAAGGTTCTGTTAAGCATTTTATTTGTATCTTTTATATTGCTTTTTGTTATAAGGTCACGAATTTCGGATGATGAAACAATTTTGTTTTTTACTTTTACCGGCTTTATTACGGTAAGTTTTATACCGTATTTTTTTACATTTTTTTTAAGCCAAGCAACATTTCCGTTTCTATCTTTACCGAAAGTACAATCATAACCGACAACAATATGTTTTGCTTTCAGTTGCTTTACAAAAACCGTTTCAAAAAAATCTTCAGCGGTAGTAGATAATATTTCTTTTGTTACCGGAAGCAACAATATTTCATCAACACAAAAAGAGGCTAAAAGATTAACTTTTTCTTCCGTTGTAGTTATAAGTCCGTTTACTTTTTTTACGGGATTTTCAAAAGACAACACAATGCTTTTTAAATTGTCTTTTTTTGCAACATCAACAACTTTATTTAAAATGGCTTGGTGCCCTTTATGAACACCGTCAAATGTACCGATAGTAATAACCGAGTTTTTCATAATTTAAAAATTCTACGAATTTTACACATTAAACTTAAATTCTATAATGTCGCCGTCTTTTACAACGTAATCTTTACCTTCGCTTCTTAAAAGGCCTGCTTCTTTAACGGCTTTATCGTTACCTAATTTAAAAAGGTCATCGTAAGCCATAACTTCGGCTCTGATAAATCCTCTTTCAAAATCGGTATGAATAACACCTGCGGCCTGCGGTGCCAAAAAACCTTTTTTTATAGTCCATGCTCTTGATTCATCTTCACCGGCAGTTAAAAATGTTATAAGTCCCAACAAATCGTAACTTGCTTTAATAAGTCTGTTAAGACCGGGTTCAGTAAGTCCCAAATCTTTCAAAAATGCCAATTGGTCTTCATCGGAAAGTTCCGAAAGTTCCGCTTCTATTTTTGCACAAATAGGTATCGCTTGTGCATTTTCCTGTTTTGCCCTTTGTAAAACTTGTTCCGTATACTTATTTTTCATTTCCGGCAAATCCGCATCGGAAATATTGCAAGCATACAAAACGGGTTTTGCGGTTATAAGAAAAAAGTTTCTTAATATTTCTTTTTGTTCTTCTTCTATTTCAAGTGTTCTTACGGGTTTACCCGATTCCAAATGAGCTTTTATTTTGTCTGCCAACTCTTTTTCGGCAACAACTTTTTTATCTCTTGATTTTATATCTCTTTGCAACTTTTCCAACTTTTTGTTTATTGCTTCAAGGTCCGCAAGCATAAGTTCGGTTTCTATAATATCTATATCTCTTATAGGGTCAATTTCGCCCATAACATGAGTAATATCGGAATTTTCGTAACATCTTACAACATGAACTATTGCGGATGTTTCTCTGATATGTGCCAAAAATTGGTTACCTAAACCTTCACCTTTAGAAGCTCCTTTTACAAGCCCCGCAATATCTACAAATTCCACCATCGCGGGAACCTTCTTTTTGGAATTATAAAGTTTTTCCAAAAAGTCCAATCTTTTATCGGGAACGGCAACAACACCGACATTTGGATCTATGGTGCAAAAAGGATAATTCGCACATTCCGCACCGGCTTTTGTTATTGCGTTAAACAATGTAGATTTACCCACATTAGGAAGTCCTACTATACCTAATTTCATATTTACCATCCTATTATAAAAATTCTAAGAATTTTTGAGGAATGGATGTATGGAAGTATGGATGCATGGAAACGACTTAACTACGAGATTCCGCATCAAGTGCGGAATGACAAAACAGTTATTTTTTCTATGCCTCTATGCCTCTATTCTTCTATGCCTCAAAATTGCCTACGGCAATTTTTAATTATAAATTATAAATTGCAAATTGTAAATTGTTTGTACTAAGCACTTGCCAATATGTTTCTTATATTGTTCATTCCGTCCGTGAAGGTGCTGTCGGACAAAGCTTTTTCAAGTATATCTTCATCCAATATCGGTAACAATCCTATCTCACCGGACTTAAAGTTAAATACACCGTCATTTAATTTAGCCAACAATACCGGATCCATATTTATTCTATACATTAAAATTCTGCCGAGAAGTCCGTTCTTTAAAACAGACGCATATTTAGAATCAATAATAAATTCCGTAACTTGTTTATTCGATGATTTTTTATATACAGGCACAGCCTGAGTCGGTTCAAAAGGATTTGCGATATAACAAAAAACATCTTGTTTGTTTTTTATTTTTCCGACTTCCAAAGATATTTCGTGCTGTGTTTGCATAAACGGAATTTCCTGCATATCAACAACATCGGCACTTGCATCAACCGTTTTTTCTTTAGCATCTAAAGTTGTTATCGGTCTCATTTGAAGTATATAAATTTCTTCGCCCTTTACGGCAAACTCTACATCTATGGGATAACCTACCGAATTTTCCAAAATAGAAAATACTTCTGCCAATTTCTTTACCATTTTTGTGTTTAGCGCTCTTGTTTTTGCTTTCTGTCCTACGGGAACTTTCTTTATTCCGCCGTTAATATCCGTAAGCAATTGGAACTGTTTATTGGCAACGGAGTATTCTATTACTTCTCCGCTGGTCATATCAAACAAAACACTGTCCGGAGTAAACATTCCCGATACCAAACCTTCTCCTTGTCCGAACAAAGCATTAATTCTTCCGTTACCGTATTTATCTCTTGTAAAAGCAACCCCCGAAATTTCGGAATCAATCATTTCTTCAACCAAAACAGCCGGTCTTACAACTTGCCCGCTGGATATCATATAATCAACACATCTTTCGGCAAAGAACGATTTCCAACAATCTTTTATACTTTCATATATATTTTCATATTGAACATTTAAAGATGTTTCTCCCATACCGGCAAAAGCATTGTTTGCCGCATCTTCACCGACACCCGAAGATCTTACGGAATATTTTCCTTCCGGTGTTATAAATTTATCCAATTGTTTTTTTACTTCTTTTTCCATATCCGAACCTTTCGTTTCTTCGGAATCTATTAAATCACAAATAATCTTTGCAAGTCTCATTGCTTCTTCTTTATTACCTTGTTTTATGGCCGTTTCAAAATCTTTTAAAAGATTTTCCTGTCCAAAAGCTTTAAACAAAAGAGGCATTACATTTACACTTATACCTATACCGCCCGGAACAGTAACACCTTCTTCGTTCTTCAACAAATTAAACATTTTTGCAAGCTGAGAAGTTTTTGAACCGAACAATTTTTCGTTTCCGGCATTTTCTTCAAACAAACTTATTTCTTTGTTTAAATCTATTATTTCACTTTCAAAGGCGTAATTGTTTAACTTATCTTTAATCATAGGAACCAAAACCCGAATGGTATCTCGTATAGAAAGCAAATCTTTTGATGTTTCGGTTTCATCTACAAAGAAATTATATATTTCAATATTTTTTAACATTGTAAGAATTTTTTGAACATCGACACCGCTGAGATTATCTTTAGCCAATAAATCAACCAAATCGTTAACGAATTGTTGCATATATTTATTTAATCTTGCTTTAATATCAACTTCCATTTGTTCGACTTGTTTTCTTAAATCTTCTATTTCCTGTCTTACTCCAACGGTTTTTATGAAGTTCAATTTTTTTATCAATTCCTGCAATATATTATATGCTATATTCACATTTTCGATAGTTTTAAGATTTTCTATAGCTTCGGAAATACTTTGAACTTTATCTTGTATATAACCGTCGTTTAATTTGTTTATTTTATTTTTTACAGTTTCGGGCATATCATCGGAAAACAACGAATCCAAAACTTGCAAAGTTTTAATATTACCTATTACCTGAAAATATACATACTCCACAAATCTGTTTATATTTTCGTCGTTTGAATGTTGCAACATAAAATCTATAACAGATTGTGCATTGTCGGAATCAATGTAACTTTGCAATTCATCCAATAAAGATATATCCATATCGTCAAAAAGTAAAACCGTTCCCGTTTCTCCGTTCATTAAAACTCTTGTTCCTTCTTTTAACATTTTTCTTGTTGTTTTCACCTTCTGTACTTTGAACTGTTCATCAATAAGTTCAACATCTCCGGAAGGTAAATAGTAAATAGTTTCTATTTCATCATCCACCCAAATTGCCTCTCCCAACACAACGGACGGTTTCTTCAATTCTCTTGTTGTAATGGCCGCATGGCTTAACACTCCGCCTCCGGTAGTTATTATACCCTTTGCCGTTTCTATATTTTTTATGTCGTTCGGAGTGGTATAAGGAACAACAAGTATGCTGTTTTCGTCAACATTATCTTTATTAAAAGTAATATTACCTACAACACTTACACCTGCTCCGTCGGATGTCGGAGTGCTTTGAATTTTCGGGCTTTCAATCGTTTGAATATCTCTCGACAATAAATTTATGGTTCTTCGTCTTTCTCTCGAATCTACCCATTCCTGTTTTGAAATTTTGTAACCTTCCTTACCCAATATTTCTATTAACTGTTCGCTTGTAAGTTTTTGTCTTGTTTTCGTAGTTACAAGTTCGGCTATTGCATATTTTGTTCTTCTTGTATTGGGATCCATTATTGCTCTTATAAATAATTTATCCCCCGTTTTTAATTCCATAACGGAACTTACAACAACAAAACTGCCGATATCGGCCAAAATTCTTGTATCGTACTCATAATTATTTACCAAATTAACGATTCTTGCCTGCTGCGATGTCTCGGTAAAGTTCGTATTTATCTCATCTATCATTGAATGAACAATATCGTAACCTTCGTTTCTTACCAAAACACCTTCTTCGTTCAAAATCAGTCTGCCTTCGACAAAAGCTCTTTCTATAGGTTCGTTAAAATATTTATTAACAAAGTTCGGATCTTCCAACATTCTCGCAAGAGGTTTTTCCGTATCGGCAGGCAATAAATCACACCCTAAATAAGATAAAATAGTATTTAAAGCTTCGGGATTTAATTCTCTTTTTTCCGGCAATTTAGCCAAATTCTGCCCTCTCGGGCCATATCCGTATGCTCTCCAACCCCAATTATTTATATCAACGCCATACCATAACTCTCTTCTTTTTGCTTTTGTCAACCAGCTTTCGAAAATATGTTTATATTGAGCCTCTATGGTTCTGTGACAATTCTTTAAATCGTAATCAACATTTGTAGAAAACTTGAATATTTCAACAACATGTGTTGCGATGTCAATTAAGTCCGTAGAATCGCTTAATCCGTAATCCTTGTTAATTGCGGCTTTTAAGCCATACGACTCGTTACCATCGGAATACTGAATATCCGTTTCAACATGAAATCCCAAATATTCAAGAATCTCTTTAAAATATCTTATTCTTTCTTTTTTACCTATATCTTCACCAGGCATCGGTCTTTCTCTGTAATATATATTGATTCCTCTGTCAACATCACCGAAGTTAAAGAAAATATCCACACTGTGAGCATTTAATCTTGTTGTCCACACAACAAGATCATCTTTACAAACGAAATCATCTATTTTATCATTAGGCAATTTTCTTGTAGCCAATTTTGATAAAAATTTTACGATATTCGAATTTATGTTTTCCGATAAATTGTAACCGCTTACAGTAGATTGTTGACTTGCGGTTATGGTTTGTATCATATTTTTCCCGTCTACAGTCATAGTTCTAACATCGCCCACTTCCTGTTTAAAGTCAATTATCGATGTTTGGTGAATAGCATTTATCAATGTATGAATTTCTTTTATGTCTTTTATCGTATCTTCGTTCCATTCGGACAACAACAAATTTCTTCTCACTTTTGTTTTTCTGTCTATCGAAGGATCTTTTAAAGATTTTTTGATATTATCCAAAGCAATCTGCGCGGCTGTTCCGTGTTCAATATTAATTTTTTTCAATTCATCTATCATGGCTTGCAACTCATTTAAAAGCTCCGCCATGTTTTTTTCATAATTTTTCGAATCCGTTATTTTATCCATTAAAGAAAGAACGGAAGTGTTATATTGCAATATTTTTTGTAAAACTTCAAAACGGAATAATACTTGTAAAACTTCAAAATTTTCGCCGTCGGTTTCACCGTCTATGCTTGTCATTACGGGTTTTCTGTAAGTTAACAGAGATCTGTTATCGGTTCTGTTATCCCAAACACCAAACCCTTCGGAAGATAATTGTGCCCTTTCAAACAAATCCTGCGGCAACAGTTTTATTAACGGCGTAAAATCGTATTCATAATAAAGATTTATATTTTTTATACCGACATTGCCCATATGCAAATATATCGGCATCTTCATTTCGGGAAGATCAAAACGGTTAGCCAACATTCTTACATTTTCAAAATCTATCGGGACATCTTTTATTACATCGCTGTATATACCTTTGGCTATAATGTTTAAAAGAACTACTACCGCTCTTCTCCTTTTAATTAAATCGGCATTCTCATCGTTTGCCAACGAAACTAATTGTCTCATAATGTTATACGAAAGTTGTTTTTCTTTTTCATTTTCTGTTTTGTTTTTTGAACCCCATTTCTTAACCGTCTCGCTGGTTTCTTCCGAAAAAGCATGTGCAATCATCATAACGGGATTTATGTTTTCTATCGAAGCAACTATCATATCGGATAACGTATCAATATCTTCGGATATAAATTGTTCGTCAGGTAAGAATATATTATTAACCAATCCGCTCCGTTTCGCTGCTTCTATGAAAATTTTCAAAGTTTCCGGAGTAAAACCTATGCCGACTTTTTTGCTTCTGTTGTATGTATCATTTTTTATATTAAATAAACAATCGTATACACCTATATCATGAACTCTTTTTAAAGCTAATTTCCCAAAAATATCCAAACATTGATTTTTTATTTTTTGATAATCTTGAGAAGTTTCATCTTCTATTTGGTTTGAAGCTATCGGTTCATATATATGTAAAGCAACCTTTGTAAGCATTATGCACAATTGTTTATTGAAAGAATCGCCGCCGGTGTTGTCATTATCTGCAGGTTGAACAATTGAAATCAGTTGAGCCATAATATCGTTAAATCTGTCCGAACCGGAATCGTATTCGTCAATCAAAAAAGTTTCCAATTTGTCTAAATTGAACTTTCTTGAATTTATATCTTTGTTTTCTTTAATCATTTGTTCGCAAACGGATAATATAACGCCCATTATTTCCAAGAAAGTATCTTTGTCGGAATCTTTTAATTTCAAAGCTTCATTAAATAAAAGATCAAGTTGAAATTCCAATAAAATAATATTTTTATCGTTAATTTTTCCGGAAATTTCATCAATATTGAACAGAATATCGGTTAAAGTTTTTGCAATGTCTCCTTTCGGCATAGAAGAAATGATACCGCTTAACTTTCTTCCGTTTTCGGTTAAATTTTTCGATAAATTTTCGTTAATTTGTTCTTTTGAAAAAATAGCAAAATAGTATTGTTTTAATTCGTTGTATCCTTTTAGTTCGTTTTTAATTGCATAAGGTATTTCTTCATCCGCGGATATAAGTCCTTTACTCATAAGTTTATCTACAATATACTGAACAAAGTTAGGATTTAACGAATACGCATAAGACATTAACATACCCATTTCGGACAATACAGAAAACTCGTCTCTGTCTTTTTCTCCGTCCGTAAACAAAGAATCTATTATGGAATAAAATAACATTATCCCCGAATTATTAACATCCGTCATTGTAAGGAAAGGAACCAATATGTATATTAAAACTTTACTTAAGTGAACATTCGAATCGTATTCCTTAACAAGATTGTTTTCCAAACAAAATTTTCTAAGTTTACCGGAAATGGTATCTTCTTTATAATATTGTCCGTAGTTGTCTTCAAACGATAATTGAATATTATAATTTTGTTTGTGGTTTTTCTTTAAGAATTTAACAAGTTCATATACCTGTTCGACAACAACATTATATTTTGCAGCTGCGTCATCAGGCAAATTCGACAATTTTTCCATTACGGTTTCCATTTCACCGTAAAACAGCAACCCGGAAAGAGCCTGTATTACACTGTCGATTGCGGATTGATCTATTATAAACTCATTATCTTGTTCGGTTTGTTGTTCGGAATAATCGAGTTCTTCAAAAGAAGGCAACGTCGTTATCGCTCTTCTTTGCAACACAAAAACTTTGCCCGTTTCATCTATCGCAAATTCAATATCTACGGGGTATCCGGCATCTTCTTCCAAGATATAAGCTATTTCTTTTAACGAGTTTATTGTTTCTTCATCCAATATTCTTTCTATTTTTTCTTCTCTCGAAAGTTTCGATACCGCCGTTCCGCCCTGTTGTCTTTCAACAATTTTTATCATATTGCTTAAAGCTCTTCTGTAGTCTATTCTTCCGTCGGAAGCTCTTACCGTTATATGGTCCGGCGTTATTCTTCCTGATACCAAACCGTCACCCAACCCCAAAACGGATTCTATTGTTAAGTTTCCGCTGTTATCTCTTGTGAACATCACACCTGCTTTTTTCACATCCGCAACCATTTCCTGAACCAACAATGCGGGTTGAACTACAATTCCTTCTTTTACCATATCTTCTATACATGTATATGAAAAGAACGATTTCCAACATTCTTTCACATTCTTATATACTTCATCGTTAGATACATTTAACTTTGTTTCAGCCATTCCCGCAAAAGCGTGAGTTCCGCCGTCCTCACCCACTCCGGAAGAACGAACGGCATACATTTTTCCGACTTTCAATTTAGTTTCCAAATAATTTTTCAATTGCTCATCTTCAACGGAATCAATAAGTTTTGATATCTGTTTACCGATTTCAACGGCTTTGGATTTATTTTGTGTTTTTATTGCCTGTTCAAAATCCGATATAAGTTGTAAATACTGTTCGGATAATCCGCTTTGTTCGAAAAATATTTTTAAAACATCTTTACTTATGCCTATTCCGTAGGGAACGGTTGCCTTTTCCGCATGTTTTTTGCCAAAAAGTTTCGACATCTTGGCCAGCTCGGTAGTTTTTGTCCCGTATCTTAAAGAATCCTGTGCCGTTATATCTTCGAACCCTCTTATTTCGGTATCATAACTTACGGGCTGCTCATAAGAGAGCTTCTCATTTGCTTTTGAAAGTAAATCTTTTAATTCGGAACTTCCATAAAAATTCCATACAGTTGCAGTTTCACTTGTTTTTGTTAAATAATCTTTATCTTGTTCGGATATATCCGTTTTAGCCAATATTTCTTTTACTTGCTTAATTATATCTTTAACTTCTTCCGTTCTTTGCGAAAGAGCCAAAGCTCTGTCTCTGTTAACAATACCGGTTAACTGTTGCATTTCATCTACAACGGTATCATTCGTTAAAGAATATTTCAATACATCCAACTCTTGTTCTATAAACTTTATTACCGCAAGTCTTATATTCGCATCTTTTATTTTTTTCTCGTTTTCGATGTATATCTTTAATGCCTTTATTTTTTCACCGGTATACACTTTTACCAATTCGGAAATTTTTACACCTATTTCCGTATCTTTATCCCAAGCCAATAAGAATTGTGCTATTTTTAATTTTTCTTTATCGGTAATCACCTGCAGAAATATATATTCGACAACCTGATTTATATTTGTGTCCTGATAATGGTCTTGTATATATTTCATTATAAAATCAACATCATTTTCATCTATAGCTTTTTGTATTTCGGCAATCGTTTCTTTGGAAATATCGTTATAAACCAAAACTCTTCCGTTTATTCCGTTAGCCAAAACTACGGAACCTTCTTCCAATACTAATTTATGTTCCGATATTTTTTGTATTTCGTAACCGCCTTTTTGTTCGATATCGGATTCTATGGAATAATACGGAATTTCCAATTTGCCGTCTACCCATTGCCCGTTTGATAATATTGCAATTTTACCGTTTTCTCTTGCGGTAATGTTTGCATGGCTCAACATTCCGCCCGTTGTAGTCATAATAGCTTTTGCTTTTATTATTGTCCCCACATCTTCGGGTGAGGTAAAAGATACCACCCACATACTGTTTTCGTCAACATCTTTTTTATTATAAGTAATTCTTGTCGGAACATATCCGTCAAACTGTCCGGAAACACTCATACCTCTCGTATATATTCCGTCTTTCGGATACAATATTCTTTCTTTTAAAACTATTAACGATTCTTTCTTTTCCGAAGCGCTTCTCGGTTTTTGTTCTTTTACCGCATAACCGAAATCTTTTAATATACCTATTAACTCTTTGTAAGTTAAATTTTTTCTGTTACCTTCAAAATCAACAAACTCAACATAAGCGAATTTAGATCTTTTTCTTTCTTTATCTACGGCTGTTTTTACGGATAACCAACCTTTACCGTCAAGTCTTAATACACCGCTTAATGCAACCATACCGCCGATATAACCTTCTGTTTCAAAGTTAATTTCCGAAGAATCCAAAAGATTTATTACCTGTGCCTGCCTTAAACTATCATCCGTATTTTTTTCTATCGCATTTAACAATACGGATATTCCGTCATAATTTTCGTTTCGTTCCAAGACACCGTCTTCACCGATTATTAATTTGCCTTTAATATATTCGCTGACAATTTCCCACGGAGAAGCTTTATCGGTATCCATTTTTAAATAATCGTAAAGTGACGAGAATACGGTTTTTTCTTCTTGTTTGCTCTTTTCGAAAAGACTTCTTAATTGTTTAACTTTTTCAACTCTTGCCGTCCAATAGCTTACCAATCCGCCGGTTTTACCTTTCTTAAATTCTTCCGGCATATTAAAAGAATTTTTCATTTTTCTGTAATCTTCAATTGTCAACTTCGGAATATAGTAAGCCCCGTGATAATGCGGATTTTCATTTTCGTTGTCATCTTCCAATGCATAATCCACATCTTTTGTATTTGAAAGAATTTCCAAGGCCTGTGAAAACAAAAATGCATATTTTTCCGGAGCGGAAGAATCGTTTTGCAAATTGTATACCGCCGTAAATTTGCATGGTCCGCCTATATTACTGCTTTCGGTAACCAAAGTATCCACATAAGTTATATCAAAACCCGCCTGAGCAAATAATGTCGCAAGTAATACGGTTCTCAACGCATTACCGTCTCCTCTGCCGGACTCATTGAAAGTAACTCTTATACCATCTTCCATATCAACTAAAATATTAACACCGTGAAAACCCAATTGTTTGGAATACAATAATTTATTATCTTTTATTACCCACTGTCCTTCCGAACTTGTATTAAGTTCCGATAAAGTTACAAGAAACTCTTTCATTTCATCATTTAAAGAACCTTCGGAACAGTCGTAAAAAGTTATTTTGTCGCTGCCGTCTTGTCTGAGAACAACTTTTCTGCCGCCGATATTTGATGAAACCCCTACCATTGACATTAACTTTGAAGTTGATGTTTGATGAACAGCATTAATAAGAGTATGTAATTCTTTTATTTTATCAAGCGTGTCTTCCGTCCAAGGATTTAACCTTGATAATGTTTTAAGTTTTACATTGCCTTCTTTAATATCTCTCTTTATTCTTAAAAGAGAAATTTTAGCTTTCTGTGCAAGTTGCGGAGATATTATTTCAAAAGCATCCAACATTTCTTCTATAAAATAAATTGTGTCATTAGTGGAATCTTCATTCATTCTTGTTAATGATGACAGTGCCAATTCGTTGTTTTCCAAAACTTTTTCAAAGGCTTCGAATTTATCGGAAATATTTTTTGTTTCGGAAATAGCTTTTTCGTTTATATCGGATATAAGAGTATATATTCCCTTGTCTTTAACCCACCAAGCTGTTTCGGTTATCAAAACATCTTTAATATTGCCTTCTTTTATTTTTTCTTTAATATAATCCAAAGTATCTTCAAAACTCTGTATGGCCTTCGTATCCGAGGATATTAATTTCAAATCTTTTAACATTTCTTCTACAATATTAACCGTTATTTTTAAATCATCAGCGGAATTACTTATACTTGCCAAAGCCAAATTTCCGTTTTTCAATACTCTGTCAAAAGCAGCTTCTTTTTCTTTACCGATATCTAAATTCTTTATTTTATCGGATTTTAAAGTTCTGAAATACTTTGTTATATTTTTAAATTTTAAAACAAAATTCGGAACAAAAGAAAATAAAGGTTGATATTCCGGTACATACATATCTCTGTCAAAAAGTTCGGACGGTTCATCAATAATATCAAAAGAAATACCTATAGCATTATAAAACAATTCCAAATCGTTATATTCGAATATTACTTTTTGCAATTCTTTAGGAACGGCTTGTCTTGCTTCTTCAATTGTTTTCGGAGAGAAAGTTTCCCAATTTCTTCCATATAATTGAACATATAAAGGATTATGCGAATGTGCCGTGGTTTCAAACTTTTTCCTGATTAACATTAAAGCTTTTTCTTTGTCAAACGAATATATATATGCCATTTCCCGAAATCCGAAATCTACGGTTGAACTTTCAGTTCCCCGTTCAATAAGATTATTACAAAGTTCTTCCAAAAATGTTGTCGTCCCGTCTTTAACCGTTAAACCCAATACGGGGGCTAAAAGTTCAAAAACGGCAGCGTCTGTTTTTTTGTTTTCAAACAGATATGTATATAAATTATTTATTTGTTCTTGAACAACCTGCAATTGTGCCTGTTTCGGCAAAGATAAAGCAGCGGTCAAATTATCAATAATTTGAGAATATTGTTCACTTTTTAAATTTTCGATTGAAGGATTGGAATATCTTAAAAATCGAAGTCTTGATATAATATCACTCAAATATAAATTACTTATTTCCAAAGTTCCGAATTTATCCGTAAAATATTTAACTTCCTGTTCGTTCAACAAAGGTTCGCTTTGTTCTATTACAAATATTCCTCCTCCGTCGCCGCAAGTTTCATAAAAAGTTTTAGCCAATTCATACTTATTCGCATCTCTGATATAAGGCGGAACAGTTTGTTTACCGCTCTTATATAAAGCTCTTAAAAAAGCCTTGGCATACTCGTCGATATTTTCTAAAGAAGGCATAAATATTCCAAGCATGGATTCATACCAATTAGGAAATATATCTTTATCTTGTGACATTATTTGAGTTATTTCCATTTCCCATTGTTCAACCGTATCAAAAGAAAAAGGTGAAGGAAGCGGCAAAGCAAACCTTCCGTAATCAACAACGGATTTAACGTCTTTTTTATTTTTATACAAAGAGTCTATTATTTTATGAACGAATATAAATTCTCCGTTTTTATAAAAATATTTTGCGGATTCAACAAGTATATCATGATATCTTGTCGATACATTTTTCTTATCACTTGCCTGATTTAATACAAAATCCGAAATTGTATTAAAAAGAAGATTACCGTCGTTATCTCTTATTTTGGAAGATATATTAAGTAACGGAACAAGCAGATAGTTTACGTCAAAATATTCTTGCTTTTTTTGTTTTTCGACAACAAAGTCAAACAATTCAATTATTTTTTCCGAAAGAACTTCTTTTTCTACGGTATCATAATTTTCCCGAATATTTTTAAAATCCGAAAGAAATTTATTTAATTCCGGAGCGGAAGAAATACTTTTGCTTTTCGTAAGATTAGATAAGACTTCGGTTATTTGGCTTAATTCCGTTTTTAAATTATTTCCTTTTTGAGATTGTATTACGGTTAATAATCTTTCGTTTTTATTGTTTTTAGAAACATTTAAAACATTGATTATAAAGTTATATACGGAATGAAGAACCGTGGTTACCGCAAGAGCGACAAACGCCGATTGCGGTGCTATAAACGAGGCAACAATATAAATTGAAGTTAAAATTATTGACGGAACAAGAAAATTTCTTATATCTCTTACCACGGCTTTCGTATCAAAAAGTTCGGAAAGGAAACTGTTTTTTATATCACCGTTTTCAATCTTTGTATAAAAATAATTATTTATCTTATCCGTCATAGGATGAGCAAAAGAAAAGCCCAATATTCCCACAATACCGGTAACTATTACAGGAACTATCGATGCGGGATTTGCAACAATTAAACCCGTTACAAAAAAAGGAACAAATCTGAAAACTGTTTCTTCTATAATCGGAGCAACAATAATTTCATAAACGGTATCCAATTTCGTTTTGGAGTTTGCAAAAATGTTTTTTAATATCGTTAAACTTTCTCTCTTGGGCAACAATCTTTTAAAAACAAAATCTTTATCACCGGTAGAAGACACATAACCGGCTTTTAAAGTAAATGTTGTTTTTACTTTTGCCAAAGCATTCTTTTTATTTATTTCATATATTGTTTCATTTATTTTTTCCAATAATTGCGCCAATTCTTGTTTTGATTGTTCGGAACCGTCCAAAAGTTTCATATCCGTTATTCTTCCTATGGACATATGAACGATACTCGGAGTACCGAATTTTGAATCTATACCTTTCAATGTTGTTCTAAATCTCAACATATTTTCAATTAAATCTTTATCGGTAATTTCGTATATTATTACACCGTCCGGCATTAATTTTAAAGTTCCCGCCATAGATGTTTTGAAGTTAACGAAATCTTCTCCGAGTAAATCAACGGCGGAAAAAATATCACCGTCGGTATCTTCTTGTTGCACCAAAGAATCTATTTGTTGTTGTGTTGGAGAAGAATCATATCCGATTGTCATATGCAGCTGTCCGAACGGCATTAATGTTACGGCGGTTCCGGCAACTTTTTTTAAAGGTTCAAGAACATGTTTTGCAATTTTCTTCCTTGTGGAATTTGACGGTTCCAATTCTATTGACGGCAGAGCATATTTGTTTGATGTTACTCTTTCCAGCATTTGTTTTGTTCTTGCAGAGTCTATGGAAGAATACGGTATAATTTGATTATCCGTAAAACGATATTTTATATTACTTATCGTTCCCTTATTCGTATTATCTTTATATTCGACATAAAACTCGGCTCTGCCTTCGGAATCGATTGATGTTATATCCCATTTTAAAATTTCAACATTACCGTAAAAACCTGACTGTTTGGATATTATATATTCTTGAACAAATTCTTTTATACCCTGATTTATTTGATCTTTTGAATATTCTTTAAATATTGTATTTTTTTGAACTTCGGAAAAAATAAGATTTAATATTTTCGGAAAACTTACATTTAAAGGTTCCTGTGTTAAAGGTTCCAAGTTTATTGTATTTTTCAATATATTTGAATAATACATTACATTGTCGATATAAATCTGTTTTGCTTGTTCTACCGGCTGAGTTATTTTCGGAGTAATAATTATATATGAAATTCTCTGTTGTTCGAAAATTCTCTCCAAGCCTCTTGTGTGGAAACCGCCGGTAACAACTACTTTTATTTTTTTCTTACCGAGATTAGACTTTATCTGTTTAACCGCTGCGGTTGTATCGTTAACGGATGTTTTATTGCTTATGTTTTTTTGAGATATCAAACAATCGGCAAAAATTTGATCTCTTGTAATATTGTTTCTATGATATTTAGCCAACAATTTTTGATATTGATCCAAATTTTTCAGTATACTTTCGGAAAAATACGACGGCCATATTGTTTTAAACATTTCGTAATTATTATCGAATTTATAGTATTCGTCCGCGGAAATATCGGCCGTGAAATATTGTTTTATCGTAGGTATAAAATCTGCCAAAAATGCCACTTCTTTTTCATATTTTGTTCTTCCCAATTTAACATATAATTCGTTTATAAAAGATTCTTCTTCCTGAACCAATTTTATGGGGTTTATATTTTGATTGAATTCCAAATATGTTAAAAAGTTTTCAAAGGCTGCCAAATTTAATTTTTTTGTTATACCGTATTTTTTATTAAAGTTTATCAAGTCCGAAGAAATATCATCGAAATTGCTAAAATTGTTACTTCTTTTTAACAAGTCCGAATATTGTTGGTATGTCGACACATTTTTCAGTTCGGAAACAAATTTTGTAAATTCATAAATAACTTTTTTATCGTTTACATATTGCGCTTTATCTAAAAGAGAAATGTATATTTTAACATTAGGATATTTATTAACGGATATATTTACGGAATCCGCCAATATCTTCAATTGAGAATAAAAATGTTTAGCATCTATTTCTTTTTCTTTAAAAGATTTTATAAGTCTTTGTAATTTTCTTGCCTGTCTTCCGGAATAATCTCTTTTTACTTTGCCTATTTCTTTTTCAAGTTGAGAACAAATCGCCTCTATTTCCGGTTGCAAAGATAATATCGAGCCTAACAATTTAATATTTTCTTTATACAGTTCTTCTTTTTCTATACCAAGCACAAAATTTTTCTTATTGTTAATAATGGAATAATATTCCGTTCCGCTGAGTTTGCCCGAATCTATCAGTCCTTCCAAAACCTTCGTACCGTTTTGATTATTATTGAAAGCCGAAAGCCATGATGTATCCACGGTTTTAAATGCACCTTCCAAATAGACATTGTTTATATTATATTCGTTATCTATGTATCCTATTATTGAAGCTATTTTTCTTTGTGTTTCCGCATGGCAATGTAAATCTTGTATATCGATAATAATATCTTCACTGTCAAAATATTTTGCCGATGTTATTTTACCTAACGACATAGGTATTATGGGATTATCGAATTTTATGTTATCTATTGCGGGCATACTCGTCCCGATGGAAGCAAAAGCGGAATTACCGAATACGCCGGTAAACATAAAAGTTATTGAAGTAAAAACGGCAATAAACTTTTTGAACGGAAGCTTATTAAGAAGTTTTTTCATATTTTTCTCCAAAAGAAAAATCCTGCTTTTATATATGCATAAAAGCAGGATTTATTCTATTTATATTTAAATTTAAAATATTATCATATAATTTTTTTATCGAGGCATAGAACAATAATATAATACCCGGAATATAAAAGATTTCATCATAAAAAGTACAAAGATGTGTCGCCGGTTTTCCGTAATCGTATAACAAATCTCTGCAGTCAACAAAACCTCCGCCGTTACCATACTGCAATTTCATTGCTTCGTTTTGTATTTGTGAACTTGTAATAATAAAATCGTTATTTTTGCACGGTAAACTTTTATTTTCTTCTTTTTTGGAACCGGATGTTTTTGTATCACCCGCAATTATTTTAGCGGTTAACGAAAAGTTTATTTTTTCTATTGTATTGGAAACAAAAAATACTGCGGAAAAAACATCTTTTTGAACATCGGAAAATGCAGATATATCGTTTGTGGTAATATTTGTCAACATAGGAGAAAAAACACAATTAAAAATTATCAAAAAAGATACAAACAATCCGATAATTTTTATTGCCGGTTCAGATAAAATAAAAGTGAAGATGTTTTCTATTTTGTTTAGCATAATAACACCTAAAGAAAGTATAGATTATTTTAATATTTTGTCAACAATTTTATATATATAATATATTATATATATAAAAATTGCTAAAGGCAATTTTCAGTTTATGGTTTATGGTTTAACGACAACAGCGAGATTCCGCATCAAGAGCGGAATAACAAAAGAAAGTATTCGCCAACAAAGTGTAAGGACAGAAAAAAACAGAAATAGTTGTAACTAAAATATTTCCGTTTTTTTGTACTAACGCAGCTTTATTATTTTTTTATTTTGTAAAATCAAACTCAAAATTTCCGATACGAACGGTGTCACCGACCTTGCACCCTTTTTCTTCCAATGCAAGTTCCACACCCATTTTTTTCAATATATTTTGAAATCTTCTTAAAGCATCTTCTTCATTGAATTTTGTCATTTCGGCCAACACTTCGATTTTTTTGCCGGAAATAACATATACTCCGTCTTCATCTATATCTATTTTAAAGTCCGGCTCGTATATATATTTTTTTACGGGAATGGATTTTATATCTTCTTCTTTTACGGGTAATTCCACCAACTTTGATATTGTTTCCAAAAGTTTATCTATACCTTCTTTTGTCATATTGGATACAGCAAAAATCTTCTTATTTTTAATGTTTTTTTTGAATTTCTTTATGGTTTGTTCACAATCTCCGGCATCTATTTTGTTTAATGCTATAACCATATGTTTTTTAGATAAATATTTTGAATATTTCTTTAGTTCGTTGTTTAATATTTTGTACACTTCATAAGGATCTCTGCCGTCAAATCCGCTGACATCTATCATGTATAAAAGGACTTTTGTTCTTTTTATGTGTCTTAAAAATTCAAGACCCAACCCTTTACCGGAACTTGCACCTTCGATTATTCCGGGAATATCGGCAATAACTATCTGTTTATCATGCAACGAAACCACACCTAAATTAGGTTCCAAAGTTGTGAAAGGATAATCCGCAATTTTTGGTCTTGCGGAACTTACTACGGACAAAAATGTAGATTTTCCCGCGTTGGGAAAGCCTACCAACCCGACATCCGCAATAAGTCTGAGTTCAAGTTCAATTTCCGCGGTTTCGCCCGGTTCACCTTTTTCGGCAATTCTGGGAACGGTATGCCTTTGAGTTTTAAAAGAAGAGTTTCCTCTACCGCCCCTGCCGCCTTTAGCAACTAAAACTCTTTGACCTTCTTCTTTTAAATCCGCAAACAATTCTTTATTTTTATATACAAGTGTTCCTAACGGAACTTTTATTACCAAATCTTGCCCGTATTTGCCGAACTTGTTCGAACTTTCGCCGCGACTGCCGTTTTCGGCAAAAAACTTTGGTCTGTAAGAAAGGTCTAACAGTGTAGACTTTTTTATATCCGTTTCAATATAAATATCTCCGCCTTTGCCGCCGTTACCGCCGTCAGGTCCGCCAAGCGGGACAAATTTTTCTCTTCTAAAAGAAATACAGCCGTCGCCACCGCGACCGGCTGTAATAAATATTTTTGCTTTATCTATAAACATTTTATCCTTAGTTTGCAGAAGGTTCTACATTAACAAAACATCTGTCTCCTGCTCTTCTAATAAATTTTACTGTTCCGGCAACTTTTGCAAACAAAGTGTTATCTTTTCCCATACCGACATTTGTTCCGGGATGATATTTTGTTCCTCTTTGTCTAACAATTATTGCACCTGCTTGTGCAAATTGATCGCCATATATTTTTACGCCTAATCTTTTACCTTGTGAATCTCTACCGTTACTGGTAGAACCTTGTCCTTTTACATGTGCCATTTTCTTCTTCTCCTAAAACTCTTATGCCTTAATATCAACTACTTCTATTTCCGTAACATATTGTCTGTGACCTTGCATTTTTGTGTAACCTGTTTTTGCTTTTTTCTTAAATACAAGAACCTTAGGCAATCTTTTTTGTGCAACAACTTTTGCCGTTACTTTTGCACCTTCAACTGTAGGTTTACCTACTGTTGCTTTGTCACCGTCTGCTATCATTAAAACTTGATCCAAAACAACTTCTTTACCGACTTCCGCTTCGTCAAGTTTTTCAATAACAACATTCATTCCTTTTTCTACTTTATACTGCTTTCCACCTGTCATTACTATTGCGTACATTTTAAATTACTCCCATTGACTTACATCTTTATAATCTGTATAATTTACAAAAATAAAATAAATATGTCAAGATATTTTTAATCTTAACACTTTTGACTTATTATTTTAGCAAATTAAGATACTTTTTTAAAGCACCTTAATATTTATATATGTATGCGAGGAATACCATGTACATTTCAAAAAGACTTCAATCAATAAAGCCGTCACCTACATTAGCTATCGATGCAAAAGCAAAAGCATTAAAAGCAAAAGGCGTGGATATAATAAGTTTCGGGACAGGTGAACCTGATTTCGATACTCCTCAAAATATAAAGGATGCCGCAATAAAAGCAATTAACAGCGGATTTACAAAATATTGTCCGGTTCCGGGAACACCCGATTTAAAAGATGCAATAATAAAAAAATTCAAAGAAGATAACAACCTTGAATATACAAGGGAAGAAGTTATGGCTTCCTGCGGCGGCAAACATTCATTGTTTAACTTATTTCAAACAATATTTGATGAAGGTGACGAAGTTATAATTCCGTCTCCTTATTGGGTATCTTATCCGGATATGGCGGTTTTGGCGGGAGCAGTTCCGGTATTTATTAATACAAGCGACAAAAATCATTTTAAAGTTAAACCTACCGAAATTGAAAAAGTTATAACAAAAAAAACTAAAGCTTTTATATTAAATTCTCCTTCTAACCCTACGGGAAACACATACACAAAAGGAGAGCTCGAAGAAATAGCAAATATTTGCATAAAACATAATTTGTTAATAATTTCGGACGAAATATACGAAAAACTTACATATGATAACTTTAAATTCTTTTCAATAGCACAAGTATCAAAAGAAGTTAAAGAACATACCGTTGTCGTAAACGGTGTTTCAAAAGCATTTGCAATGACCGGTTGGAGAATAGGTTATGCCGCAGGCCCGAAAGAAATAATTTCGGCAATGACAAAAATGCAAAGTCAGTCAACATCTTGCCCATCATCCATATCGTTAAAAGCGGCAACGGAAGCTTTGAACGGAGATAAATCTTGTTTGGAAACGATGAGAGTTGAATTTGAAAAAAGAAGAAATTATATTGTAGACAGGTTAAACAGTATAGAAGGTATCACTTGTTTAAAACCCGAAGGTGCATTTTATGTTTTTCCTAACATTTCAGCTTTATTGGAAAAGAAATATAACGGAAAACTTATAAATACGGATATTGAACTTGCAGACTATTTGCTTGACGAAGCAAAAATCGCAGTTGTTCCGGGTTCGGCTTTCGGGGCAAAAGGGTTTATAAGATTTTCTTATGCCACTTCCATGGAAAACATTGTTGAAGGTCTTAACAGACTTGAAGCAGCATTAAAGAAATAGTAATGACAAATCTTAACGATTTATCCGAACAAGAAATAAAGCAAAATCTTTTGGAACAATACAAAAATTTTGATATACAAATTTTTGATATATTATCTTCAACAAATGATTTTGCAAAAGATTTAATAAATTCAAACAAATTTACCGACGGAACAACAATAATAGCAAATACTCAAACCGGCGGCAGAGGCAGGTTTGCAAGAACATTTTTTTCCCCCGCAAATACGGGAATATATTTTTCCGCAATATTAGAAAAATCGTTACCCGTAAAAGATGTTTCTTTAATAACATTAATTTCGGCAACAGCGGTATGCAGAGCAATAACAAAACTTACAAATCTTAATCCGCAAATAAAATGGATTAACGATATTTATCTTAACAATAAAAAAATTTGCGGGATACTTGTAGAAAACATTTGCGATTTTAACAACATGAAAAGCAAAGCAATCGTTTCCGGTATAGGTATAAATATAAGCACAAAAGATTTTCCTAAAGATATACAAGATAAAGCCGGTTCGATTATGTGCGATAAGTTATCAAGGAATAAACTCATCGCAGAAATAATAAATAATCTTTTTGATTTATCGAAAGATGTTTACAGTAAAAAAATTATTGAAGAATATAAATCATTATCTTTGGTATTAAACAAAGAAATAACTTACACAAAAGACAATAAAATTTATACCGCAACAGCTATTGATATAAACGATACCGGAAACCTTATTGTGATGGACGATAATAATAATATATCGGTGCTTGAGAGTGAAGAAATATCAATAAATTTTGCAGAACAGAATTTATAGTTGTATAGTTGAAAAGGTGAACAGTTTTTAAACTTTTCACCCTTTCAGCTCTTCAACCATTCAACAAAAAATGCTTTGCATTTTTTTGTAATTTTTATGCGGCGGACAACATGCTTCTAACTGCCTTCATAGACATATCGAAGTTTGCCGTTGTTTCTTTGATAATCTTCAAGTTGTCTAACAATACTACATAATTCTTAAAGTCTTCTATTGTTTTTGCGGTATCTTTTGATTTTTCTATCTTAAATTCATTCTGTTTCAATATATCCTCAATATTTATATTAACTTTTTCATAAACAGAATCTAAATATTGTTTTACCGTCATATCGGAATCTATAAAATCCGTTTCCAATAATTCGGTTATAGCAATATCGTCCATCATTAATTGAACGGCAACGGTAAGGAATGCTTTTTGATATTTACCGCCGGCTTCTTTAGCAAATTTATCCATATCCAAATTAATTTCTTTATTTTTAAGGCCTTTTATTATTTGAGCTCTTGCGGAATTCATGGCAATACCTCTTATAAAGCCTAACATTTCTTCATATCTGCCTTTACTCTTCAAATAGTTCAAATATGTTAAAGAATCCGCACTTAAATTCAATGTTTCCAAATCAATATTTTGCAGTATTTCCAACTGTTCTTCACTATTAATATCTATGGATAAAATATCTTTTAACTTTGTTACATCAGAACAAACATAATCAAATTTGCTGTTTAACGAAGCATTATATCCTTTATTGTATTTATGTTCTTTTGTATTTGTTTCTTTCAATCTGTTTTTCCTGTCCGAAAAAAGTCTTGCATCATCTATAACTAACCCGATAATATTGTTTTGTCTCATCAATCTGTCAATACTGTCTTCCGTTATTTTTTCAACGGCACATTTACCGATAATCGAATTTACCATATATGAATTTACTACTATCGGAACTATTCCGTAAGTATCGAATATATTTATTCCCTCATTATTAAACTGTTGATACGTATCATTAGCAAATTTAACAGACACTTGTTTACCTACACCTTGTTTCAAAATATTTTTCTTTACGGATACCATAACATTTATTGCCTGACTTATATCCGTATATTCAGCAGAGGAAGCATCTATTATTAACCCGTCGTAATTTGTTATATCGGTTATTTCGTCAACTTTACATGAGATTATAAATTTAAAATCCTGTTCTTGTAACGATTTTATGTCATCGGCAAAATTTCTTAACTGATCGGATGTAATGATAAATGTTTTTATTCCCGTAGAAACAAATTCCTGTTTACACATTGTTGCAAGATCTTTTATTGTTCTTGAAGACAAATCGAAATTTGTATCTTTGTTAGGCATTGACACGGAATCAGTATAAGCAGTTTTTAATCTGTCCGTTATATCTTGCAATGAGCTATCGTTTATACCCGCAAAAGCTATAACATCATCAAAACTATCTTCATATCTTTCCGAAAAATACTGTTGCATTATCAGTTCTTGTATTTCTTCCGTGTTTGCGGTTATACCTTTTTTTGAATAAACTGTTATTGTGTTGTTACTTTTTTCATATTTAGCTTTTATTCCTTTTGCGACATCCAAATAAATACCGTCTCTAATATCCGTTACCGGAGAAGCAACAACTTCCATGGTAACAACGGTTGTATCTTCAATATTATTATCACTCAATATTTTATTTAACATATCCGTTTGTTCGGTTGAAGAAGTTACCAATAATCTTCTGTTACTTAAAACAGAACTTAAATCTTTTTTCCCGAATATTTGGTTTATTAACGGTTCGACAAATAAAACTTGTCCCAAACTTTTTGAAATATATGCAAAAATATTATCCGTTACACTCATTCCTTTATTTTCGGTAATAACAAAATTATTTTTTACAAAAGGAGACATTTTCATATAATCCTGAACAGTATAGTTCCTTTGTTGTAAATCGAAATTCTTTTCCGCGGCAGCATTGTTTACGGCATCTATAATTCCGCTTATTACACCGTCAAAATTGTTTTCAAGTTGTTCATATTCAACATCTTTTAATATATCGATAATAAACATAAGCACTAAATCATTTTTCGAAAGTTGGAATTTTGTTCCGTAAGCCTTTAAAATCTTTTCAAAAATTTCTTTCTCTTTTAGTTTGTTTGTCTTTGACAAAATGCTATCTTTAGAAATACCGTCTCTGCTCAAAAAGTAATTAACTTCCGGAGCACCTTTTTCTATAATTTCCATTATTTCTCTAATCAATAATGTCCACAGTTGCATTTTTTCCATTTCTTTCTTTACGGTTTCGGTTTCTTCTGTTGTTAATAACCCTTTATTTATTGAAATTTTCAAATATGAATTCAATACTGTTTTGAACATTGAATGCTGTCTTAAAGTAGAATCATCAATTTCTTCTATTGCTTCCAATAACACATCCCAATCAACGGATTTGCCTATTAATTCATGTGTTTTAAATAAATAATCCAAAAATGCAATGGGAGCAGAATGCACTTCCTGCTCAATATTTTGTTCGCTGACTTTTTCATCAAACAAACTGTATAAAGAATGGAATTTTCTTCCCATTTTCACATAATCTATAACACCGTTTGTTTCGCTAATTACATATCTTTTTTGTCTTGCGGAATATGCATTAAACGACAGATTGGCTATTTTTCTTAAAAATATATTCGGTGTAATATAAGAAACCATTTCATCTAACGCATCGGCAGCGGCAGTATTAAAAAGTTTAGGTTTACGGAGCATAACATGTGTCAACTCGTGAACAACTATAAACAAATCCACTTCGGCAAAAAGGCCATCGTCTCTTCCCATAGTTTTTTCATCTCCGTTAATTATAATTGCTCTGTCGATAAGTCTTCTCGGAACTTGTGCTCTGTATGAATAATTTTCAAGAAGTAAATATACACCCATCATATAAGCTCTTAAATCCAGGTTGTTTTGAACCGTAAATTCATTGTTTTCTATTTGTTTCTTTAATTTTTTTGTTATTGCCGCTTTATATCTGTCGATATCAGCTCTTTCTTCCGAAGTCAAATCATAACTTAATCTATCCAAATATAATAATGCAAACAATCTGAATTTTAAATCTATTTTCGGCTGCGAAACGATATTCAACAAAATATACTTGTTTCTCTTATTTTGTAATAAATATAAATATTTCGTATTTCCTCTGAAAATAAATTGATTCTTTTGTGAAGCTATATCTTCCAATTGCTCATTAAAAGATTGTATTGCTATTTGTCTTCCTTCTTCAAGTTCCATACTTTCTCTGGGATTTTTACCTTCACTAAAATCAGGTAATCCTTCCATATGTTCAAACTGGTTATAATCATCGGTAAGATTTATAAATTCTTCCGGAACTTGTTGTTGCGGAGCTTCACCTTCAAAACTGTATTCAACAACACTTCTTACAAGTTCCGGTAAGTCTTGCCTTAAAATTTGATTTTCGAACGGATCGGGAAATTCCGACATTGAAAAGACTTTGTTATCTTCTAATTGTTGCCCTAAAACTTCATTTTTTTGTTTAAATTCTTTTTTAAAGTCATCACTGTAAAAATCCGACATTAAAAATATCCATGAAGAATCGTAACCGAGTTTTATCAATTGTGCTCTATGTTGTTCTCCGGCTACTATAAATACAGGTTGACTGTTTTTCGGAAGATTTAAATATTCAACATATCTCGACCTGAAACCGGTCTTTAGGTTTTCATTAATATCTTTATATCTGTCGTCGGATTTCAAAGTTTCGATATAATCTTCCACTAACGGTTTTGTTCCGTTTGTATTATTTTCATTCATAAATCTTTGAGAAATATCATAAAATACACCCGCCGAGAAAACTTTTGTATTTCTCTTATTGTGTTTATCCAAGAAATCTTTAAACATTATATGCCATATCGCACTTCTGTTTTCGTTTGCCGAACAAATCATAACAGCGGAAAAGAGTTTATCATCACCTTTTACGCCGTCTATAAACTGTTGCATATTAATTTTTCTTTTTTCTTGTTCCGTCTTACTTTTTTCTATTAAGTCATTCTTTTCTATAATATCAACTAAATAATCCGCGATATCGTTTAAAATATTTTCGTTACCGTTTACCGTTCTTGTCAAAAGATTATCTTCACCTTTTTTCTGTTTACTTACTTCGATATAATGTATCAGCATACCTAATATGTGTTGTTTTAAATCTTCACCGTGTTTCGGTAAAAGATTAGAATTAAAAAGTCCGTTCTGCAATGCATATAATATATTTACAAACTCTATGGAAGATGTATTTCTCACGGAATTAACATATTTAATCGAATCAAATATTGTTGAGGCTAACAAATCGATAATTTCCAATTCTTCAGGTGTAAAAGTTTCCGACAAAAACTTTTCGGCTTTTCTTTGAGCTGCATCTCTGTTATTTTGAATACTGTCATTTATACGCTCTATCTCTTCTTTTTTATCAAATACCCGTTCAATTAAAGAATTAAACTTGATTTCATTTCCGCTTGTTTTGACTGCCGTTATTACAAAATACTCTTTTTCCCCTGCTTTAACATTTCTTTTTTCTTCAGGTGTTACTCTTATAAGTCCTTCTTTTTCATAATCTTGTATTATTTGTAAACCTCTGTGTGCTCCCGTTAATGTTGCCGCAGCAGACAAATTCAATCTGTTTGTCTTGATTTTATCATCGCTTATTGTATGTTTGGCATTAATTACGGAGAAACCGTTTTCAATAAATTTAATATATATCGGTTCGGATGTATTTGATAAATTACCATGAACAAAAGCATTTTTCATAAATTCTTTAAGAACATACGACATAGCTCTTTGGTTATCTATTTTCGGTAAAATGTCTTCCAATGATTCCTGTAAATCAAAAAATTTCCCCTGAATATCAAAATACAATGCGTACAATTGCTCATCCGTTAACGAATCCAAATCATAAGTATTTGAAAACGGATATATAACAATTAAACTGTTATTTTTAACGGCACGTTCAATTTTTTCTAAAATTTTTTCGGGAGATTCGTCAAGATAAACGGTTTCCGTAACTTCGGCATTTGCAATATTTTCCGCATCTGACTTTTGTTGAGCATCAATTGCAGGTATTTGTATTCTTTGTAAAGAAGAAACTATTTGAGAAATATCTCTGTTTTTTACAAACCTTACATCCGCTTTGGAATCTGCACTTTTTGCGGATATTTTTCTTTCCGAAACTTCTATTTTTACTCCGGTAAGGTTTTCTATATCTTCCAATGTCGTATACCGAGTTGTTGCCTTGGAAAAAGCATTTTCTCCCGCGGAACTTAAATAAACAACCATTTTTCTATCGCTAATGCCTGTTCTTATATAATCCGTCTCATCACTTTTTATTCTTGTCAATGCCAATCTTACGGAATATTGCGTACCGTCATCTTTTTTTATCAATAAAACGGTCACATAATCATTTTCGTCAAAATTTATTTCCGCTTCGATATTTTTAGATGAAATAGCTTTATTCAAAAGATATTCAAATTCTCTTGCATCGTAATAGCCATACTTGGAAATATATTTCAACAACTCCGTAAAACTATCTTGTGAGTTCAAACTCAAAAGTTTTTTATATGTATCTTCATCTAAATTTGAAATTCTTTCTTTTCCTGTTGAAGAAATATTCTTTAAAGCTTCTAACATATCCGTGAAATTTTTGTCGTTCTCATCAATAGGAATATTCAAAGCTTTGCTTCTGAAAAGAATTAGTTCTAAACCGAATTCCGAACTTAACTTTATATCAAAGCTTCTATCGGCATAAGCAACAGATTTAATAGTACCGACAGAGTTATTTTTTATAGCTAAATCAAAAAACTCTCTAATCTGTTCATCATTTTCATTATTGGTAACAAAAACAGATAATATTGTTGAACCTTCTTTTTGTTGAAACACATTTCTATAATCCCTATATAAATAAAGAAATCTCTTTAAATTTTGTTTATTATCACTTAACGTTCTAAGTTCAAATTCAATATCTCTTAATTCCAATTCGGTAAACGACGATAGAATTTCTATAAGATCTACATCGTCTTCAAGAGATAATTTTGTATCTTTAACGATATGATATAACGAACTTAGTTTATAATCATCTTTTAACAATTCCTTTGCTATCGTTGACGGCAATACCTCAAATAACAATCTTGCTTTAATAAATTCCGAATCAGCGTCTAAGAAAAACGATAAACTTTGACTTTTGTTCAAATTAGCACCCTTTGCAAACATTAAAGCTCTTTCAAAATCTTTATTTCCGCTGAAGAAATTATCATTTTTATATACCAACTTTATGTTAAATTGTCCTGCTTTGGCAAATAATATTTCTATTTTTTCATCTTCGGTTATTTCCGATATGATTTTTTCAATAGTATTTTCATCTAATGTCAACAATTTTTCTATGTTTTTTTCGGAAAAAGTTGTTATCGCAAACATTTTAAACAGAAGATTCATCTTATTATTTTGTTCCGTTATTTTTTGTTCCTTATATAATCTATCCGCTAATAATCCGCATGCTTTAAGACGTTGTTGTGTTAAATTAAAAGTATTGTTTTTTATGTATTCCAAGACAAACGGATCTAATGACAACAATAAATCAATATCTTCGGGACTCATATCCGGATAATTAGATAAAAGTTTTTCCCTAAATATATCTTCTTGTGTAATTTCGCGACTTTCTTCTTGTTTTTGTTTTTTACCGAAATGTATTTTTTTAAATACCGAAACAATATCAGTTAAAATATTATCCAGTATTATCTTAAATTGTATACCTCTGTCAAAATTTAAATTATTTAATAATGATAATTGTTCTTGTTTATCTAAATTATCAAGATAACCTGATATTTTACTTATTGCCTGTATAAACATCATAAAATCACTGTCAATATTTTCCAATGAATTAAATACTTCAAACAAATCTACAAATTTGCTTTCCAAACTTGTTTTTCTATTTAATATTTCTTCTATTTTTTTAAGAGAATTATCCTGCTCCAAATCTTCATAAAGTTTGGGATTATAAGATTTTAATGCATTTATAAATTCACTATACTTACCGGAATACAAATACATAAATATATCTTTTAATGCTTTACTTTGTTGAGCGGAAACTTTTCCGACTCCGCCCAAATCTATAAAAGATATATTTCCACTCTCATCTACAAAAATATTCCCGGTATGCAAATCGGCATGATATAAAGCTTCCCCGTTTTCTATAGGATCAACGAAAATTTCGGTAAAAAATTCTTTCAAAACTTCAAAATATATTCTGCTTCTTTGTTTTTTTGAACCTTTTATTTTATCTAAAGTTGTTCCTTTTGCTGTTGTCTGCAAGAATAAGTTTTGAGTATATACTTTTATTCCGTTTATTGTTTCTATTAATTGAGGAACTCTTATTTTACTGTTTCTTTGTTTCAGCTGTTCATTAAAAGCTTTTAAATTTCCGGATTCTTTTTCGAATTCAAGTTCTTCGTCAAATAAAGATTTCAATTTATCCGATGCGGGAAGAGTTTTTTTGTATATAGAAGGAAGCAAACTGCTGTCACCTTTAAAATATTCCAATATCTTATCGGCAATTTGAAAATCTTCGGAATAATTTTTATTTATATTAGGTCTTTTTATTTTGGCAACAACAAGCTCAGACATATCTTTTAATTTCAACAAATAAGTTATTCCTATAGAAGCAGAGCCTAATCTTTTACCGACATATTCTATATCGGAAGAAAGTCCTAATTTTTCTAAATATTGAAACAAAACCGATTTAGATAACGGTTCATTTTCATCTTTAACTTTTGCAACTTCTTCATTTATTATTACTCCGTATTTATCGTCCAATGCTTCGAAAACTCTGTTATTGGATAATATTTGTAAAAGTTTAACTACGGCGACTCCGGAACTTGTCCCCAAAGCGACAATCAATCTGCCTAACTGACGAGCTTTTTGTTCGTCGGTATCATTTTCATCACTACTCTTTATTTCGGCAAGAGCGGAAATTAAGTTATTTACAAATAAAACTTTTCTCTCATTGCTTAAATTATTAAACACTATTGAAAAAACTTCTTTAAAAACTATTGATATTGAAGACGCCTTAATTTTTGAACTGCCTAAAGAAGATAAGAAGAAATCATCAAATAAAACATTTTTCAAACCTTGTTCGAATTCTTTAGAATTTCTTTCCGCATTCGCTTTGCCGTTTTCAAGAATACCGGACTTTCCTAAAAGAATTTTTCTTATAAAGTTTTCTCTTTCGGTTTTTGTCATTAATCTAAAACTTTGCTGTAATGAATCAAAATTAATTTCTCCCTCATACTTAAAATTACTTATTTTTACCTGTTTAAGCATTTGTGGTTTGTATGAATCATTACCGCTTAACAGCCAAAAGAAAAATTTTGTTTTTTCGGAATCCGACAATGTAGGTAAAATAGTATTTATCATTTCCATACTGCTGACATTCTTATTGTTATCTTCCGAATTTAAACCGAAGAAATATAATCTTGTTTTAGATATTATTTTCATGTATTCTTCAACGGTAACATCATAACTGTCCAACAATTCCGTTATATAATCATCTTTCACCACAGAAAAATCTTCAAATAATAAATCTAACAATTCCAAATTATTTTTTGCGGAAGAAAATACCGATAAATTCGGATTTCTTTTCAATAATAAATACACCATCTTCGCATAAACATCCACCGTTTCTTGCGGTAATTCTTTTTTTATAATTGAAAATGCATTTATCAGTTCTTGTGCCTGTTGTGATGTAGGTACAAAATTTGTATCGGTAAACAATTGTTCGTTTATTTCAAAATATGTATAAACAAAATTTTCTCCATCATAGCTAAACTCAACATTTCTTTCTTCTGGGGTTAAATTAAATATTCTATGGAGTTCGAAAAGCCAAGCTTTTTCTATTTCCATATTTCTTATTCGTTGCTCCGGAACATCCGGATTTCCGATATCTCCCGCACCTTCCGAATAATAAATTTCCGGTTCTTCTCCTTTTTCTTCCGCTTCCGTGAGTTCTTTCAAATAGTCATATGCATCAAATTGTTTTTTTATATCTTCAATCATTTGTTCGAATGAAACTGCGAAATAGTCCGGGTTAAATGTTCTAAATTCCAAGAGCGGGACATAAAAAGCAATAAAACTTGTTTCTGTTTCCGATTTGGGAACCTCTCTGCTTTGTTCATCCGTATCCTTATAAAAAATCTGCATATCTACAAGATTTTTTAAATGTTCATAAGGTATCGCCGACACATTTCCCGTTATAGAAATATTGTTCTTACCTTTCGGAAGCAATGTTAAAAGTTTTTTTATTTTGATTTTTTCCGTAGCTTTCAAATTTAAAATATTATCTGCCACGAAATTAGCCAACAAAGATACACTTTGGCAATAATAATGGTTGTCCATCATAAAATTTTGGAATTCGATAAGGTCATCCAATGTTATATTTTCCAACAATTTTCTGTCTATTTTTTCTACATCCATTCCCGGATATAAACATACGCCGTCGGAATATTTTTTATCATAAATATCATATGGTTTGGAAAAATAAAATTTAACTTCCGGATTTTTTAACTTTAGAAAATACCCTAAGAAAAAGATATCAAATTTTACGGTAAAATTCTTTATCGTAAAAGCAAAATTCTTTAATTCTTCGGCATCAAAATCATGTTCGGAAACATTATACCTGTCTATCAATTCGAAATAAGAATAAATATCGGTAAGATAATAGCTGTTTTCCAAAGCATTCAAAACTTCAAACAGATGTACCAATTTTTCAAAATCAGTCTTATCGGAATTTAAGTCATCAAACAAATTCAGTGATTGATAACACACTAACGGCTTATACTTTTCTATACATTTTGAAAGTTTTAAAAGATATTCAAATTTTTCTTGTTTTGTTAACACATCGCTGTTCAAAACAACATTAATAAAACCAATAGGATCTTTTCCCATAAAAGGCAAATCTTTATTTTCTTTCAAAATTTCCAATATTATTTTAAGACTTTCGTTTTTCTGTTCTTGGCTAAAACTTTCAAATATCGCAGAAAGGTTATAGTCATTCCAATCATCATTATCCAATCTAAAAAAATCGTCATTGTATGGAATCAATTTTTCCAACAAAGAGGATATTTCACTTCTGGTTAAGTACTTATAATTCGTCAAATAGAAATAGGCATTTTCTTCCGTGTAAAAAGATATTGTTATGCCATTATTTTTTCTAAAATCAAGAAAAGCCTTTAAAGTGGCTTGAGTAGGATTCATTGTCGCCACCATATCAAAAAGAATATCCGGATATTTTATTTTTTCAAACTCAAACACATTGATACAAAAATCAAATAAATTTGTTTTTTGTTTATCTTTCAAATTTTTAATAATATCGCTGTTCTTTAAAGAAACAAACAAAAGATGATAAATAAATTCTTTTTCTTCAATGCCGCAATTTCTTATAAAATCGTTTTCGCCTTTTGTAAAAAATTTGTAATTACCGTTTAAAATATTATTGAATATGAAATCTTTTGTAGAACTATTATAAAAATCTATATCTTTACTCATATCAAATATACTCATTTGTTCAAAGAAATCGGTTTCATCAAAAATTTTCTGCAATTGGTCTCCTTTAAGAGAATAACTGTAACTTGAGCCTTTATCAAAATTTGCATCCAAATATTTTTTAAAATCTTGCCCGTATTGTTGCATAGAAGAAATATTAAGAGGTTGTTGCGGCATTGTCATAGATAAAAACACCAAAGACGGATCTTCTAAAATTTCAGATATTTCTTTTAATCTGTCTTCGGTATTGGGATGTGCATCAAAAAATGCCGCTAATGCATTTGTTCGCGAAAGAGAAATAAGTGCATTCATCATTTCTTCAACAGCTCTCGGGTTATATCCTGCCTGTTCCAATATAAAAATAGATTCTCTGTCCGCATCATATTCTTTTCTTTTGTTATCACCTTGAACAGTTCTATAACCGGTATAAACTTTATTTTCCTGAGTTGTATGCTGTAATTCATGTGCAAGTATTGCTGCTATATGATCTTTTGTAAGTTCTTTACCTTCTCTATGCATTTGTTCCGATAATTCATATAACAACTCACTGAATATGAATACATCCTTACTGTTTATTACGGTATACGCATTTGCTACGGGAGAGTAATAATAGTGAATTCCGTATTGTTGCCTTTGTGTTTCGGTAATTTTTCCTTGTGCAACCATTGCATCAAGCAAATTGCCGAATATTTCTTCTATATTTTTCTTTAATTCCGGATTTGGTTGATATTGATATTGAATATCATTTTGCAAAATAGTCTTTTGCAAATGTTGTTCATATCCGGCTGTTTCTTCCTGTGACAAATCTCTTCCTTTTTCTTCTTTTGATTCTTGTTCGGGAATTGTTATTTCTTCGGGTTTTGAGGTTTGTAAAAGGAGATCTTTTCTCCCTATTGATATTACAAATCTGTTCCAAACGGAATGTAAAATTATATTGGAAAGTACCGCTATCGGGGCAGACCCCGTAGCAATTCCTATACCGATAGTTAATGCCCTAACTCCCCATACAACAGCTATCATTCCGGCTTTTACGGAAGGGTCAAAACCATGAGCATTTATAAAAGTCGGCATAAAAAACGGAATTACTTCTATAACCGCACCCAGTATTACACCTATTCTTGTAAATTTAAAATTTTCTCCCGCATTATTTTTATATATTCTTTTTACTATTCTGAGATTTCCGATAAAATCCAAAATTTGTTTTGTAACGGGAAGCATCATTTCCGCATAAGCACTATATTTACCTTTTGCTCTAACGGAAGACATATCTTCAACTTCAAGTTCTTCTCCTATTATACCGCGAATCGTTTGTTCCAATTCTCGATTTAAATTATCTATTTCCCGATTTGTTACAAGTATTGTATTATTAGACAAATATCTCGGTGCATCGGCAACATCTTTAAAAGATAAACGACCTTTCATTTGTTGTAATTCTTCGGAAGTTTTTGATTCCAAAAATTTAAACAATGAATAAAACAAGTTTGAAGTTTTAATTTGTTTTCCATCCGCATCGAATGTTTTTGTGTAAGCATAAACCGTTTCTTTTCCGGCATCGGTAATTATTTGAGGAAATTCGGTAATTCCGTGTTCCATCAATGTGTTAATAATATTATCGGAAAATTTATAAGAATGACAACTTGAAAACATTAATGTTAAGTTTTCTAAATTGACACCGTTCTTATGTGCATTTATTAATGCTTGCGATATTCGTTCAACCGAAACAGCTGCATTGTCCGAGTAAAAAAATCTATCGTCTAAACCGTGTCCGTCAAAAATAAACACACCTTTTTCCTGTCCGTAATCGTTGAAATGTTCTATAAACTTTAAGAAACGATTTGCCTCTACAAGCGGTTCCGTAGTTTTTAATCTGCCGATATATCTGTTAAGTGTTCTTTTGGACAGCATATTATTTTTTTGTTTCGATATATAATCTAACATATCTTTTTTTAATACTATACTGCCGTCAAGATTGTTAACAAAATTCAATAAAGTCTGTTTATTTATTTCATCTTGTTCTGTTGCATTTATAAAATCCGATATCTTGTCTAAAAAAGAAATTTCTATTGTTTCAAAAACTTCAGGTTTTATTTCCAATCTTTTAAAAAGTTCTTTTATTCCCGTAGATGTAAACCTGAAACCTTTATCCAAATTATTTCTTTCACTGTTATGCAAAGAAAATACCGCGGTTTTATCCGTGAATAAATCAAGAAGAGAAATTATTTTATTTATGTTTTCATAATAAGTTAAGGTTTCTTTTATTATATTATCCGTTTTAATGCTCGATAACGAAAAAATCTTTTCTCCCGTTATTGCATACATCCTTCTTGAAACACGAATAGCCAATTGATATTGTTTTACAATATCGGTAATATTGTTTTGTTTGCAATATTCTCTAAATGTATAATTGGATAATATCGACAGGGCCAAGCCCCTATTTTCCGTTTCCAAAGTGTCTATTTGGTATTCTTGTAAGTCGTTAAACAAATTTATTATATCTTGAAGTTGGGAAATAATAATTTTAATATGTTTTTTATCGATATCGCTGAAAAGCAAATCTACTATATACCTGTTATGTTCGTTTATATACTTAAATTGTTCAAGAACCAACAAATTAATTTCTTTTTCTTTTAATTTTCCGATATACTCTTTTCCCGTATTATCGTTACTTAAATCGACAGAGCAAATTAAATTCATTATATAATTAAATTGTTCATCGTTTAAATTATATTTATTTAAAGCGAACAGTATAAAATTTAAAGATAATTGATTAATATTAATATCCGGATTATTTTCCGAATTTTTATAAAAATTATATACTAATCTTCTTTTTTCAATACTTAAATTAAAGAAATCGTATAAATTTTCTCTGCCAAGTTCGGCAATAAATCTTGATTCCCCTATAATTTCAAACAGTAATTCAAAATCTCTGTCTTCATATCCTTTCTTATTAATAACATCCAACAATGCATCAAAGAAATCTTCTTTTATGAAATCATTATAATCAATATTAATAATTGAAAAAATTTCACAAATTTTTAATTGTACAAGTTTAGGCTTTTCAAAAAAAGCCATTATTTTTTCTTTTGTTTTTAAAGCTTTTTCTTCATCACTTTTATTCTTATCTTTGTCTATCAAAGCATAAAGAACACCGCAATATTCTTTTTTTATCTCACTGTTTTTTATAGATTTCAATTCCGCAAGAATCTTATTTAACAATTCGTAATCGGCCATATTATGTTTGCCCAAATACCATATAAAATCTTCAATATCTTTAGTATATTGGCCTTCCGTAATAATTTTTCTGCTTAATTCTATAATCTCATCATCGGAAAACCAAAGTTCCAATTCATCATAATAATCATATTCGTAGTACTCCTCATCTTCACTATATTTTTCAATGCCGTTATCTATATCAAAATCTTTTCTTTCCGACGGTGCTAACCTTTCTTTGTCAGCCAAAGACACAAAAACGCCAAAAAGTTGCCCGTAAAGTTCATCATATATTTCACTTACAACCATTACTGCTTGTTTTGCAGTACCTTCATTCAATAAATCTATTACTGTTTGCAATTTTTCTTTGTCTTTAAGTAATCTTTGTAAATTTTTTATTTTTGATACAAGTTCAGGTGTTACTTTTTCTTTATGATATTCATCTACCAGATTTTTAACGATTTCATTAAGTGTTTCTTTTAGGTTACCCAAATCGTCACTTTCCAACAATTTCGCAGCAGCCAAATCCGCAATTGTTTGTGCTCTTTCGGCTTCATCCATTTTCATTATTTGTTCTATCTTTTCAGTATTTTTACTTTCTATCTTACTTAATAAAACAGCTTGCAGTTGAGGCGACAATGAAGCTATAACCGGTGCTATTGTTTGAAAAGAAATTTTACTTTGTTCTTTTGCCAATTCGTAATACGTTTCTTCAGCCAACTTTATTCCGTCGGTAACATTCGGAGTTATAACAATATAACTTACATTTTGTTGTTCCAATAATTTCGTTACCGTTTGAGAATGAAAACCTCCGGTAACAACAACATCAACTTTTTTTACTTCATCCATATTACTTATTATTTTATTTATATCATCAACAGCTTGTTTAACATCTTCTATTTTTAAAAATTGTTCGTTGTTTTCAAACATATTTCTTGTGAAATAAAGGTTTCTATCCATATTTATTTCATAAAATTTGTCTATTTGAGAAATATACTCATCCAACAAACTCAATACTCTGTTATCTACATATTTGTTATATATTTTTCTGTATTGTTCTATATTTTCTTTATAGTACTTATAATCTTCCAACGTTATTTTGGTGGTTACATAATCTCTTAAATATCTGCCGAAATGAACCAAAAATACTACATCTTTTTGGGCAGGTGTTTGAGAAAATCTTGTATTTATTTCTTGTGATAAAAATTCATCTTCTTTTACTAATTCCACAGGATTAATTTTTTTGCTTAATTCTATGTATTTAAAATATTTATCCAACTCCGTAAATTTTAAAGAGATATCCAAGTTATAAACTTTATCCAACTGAATTATATAAGAATATAATTTTTCAACTTCTTGAAAGTTTGATGTATTTTCCAACAATGATTTATAAGCATTGTATGGTAATTGTTGTTTTAATACGGCAATTAAACTTTGTAATTCTTTTGTTATTTGCTTATAGTTCAAATCTTTTTGTGAATTTAACAGAGTTACATATATAAGAGTGTTTTCATATTTTGTTAAATCAATTCCCAACTTATCTATATGTTTCGATAACAATGTATAATATTTTTGAGAATTTATTTTGCCGTCTTTATATTCTTTAAACAAATGTTCTATTTTATACTGTCTTTTCGAATAATATTTTTTCTTTAATTCGTTTACGGATTCATCCAGCGCTTTTAATATTAAATCTATTTTTTCCTGATTATTTAAAATACTGCCTAATCTTACTATATTATCCAAATAAGGTTCTTTTTCTTCCAACCCTTTAATTATTTCCGTTTTTCCGCTCAATGCACTATAATATTCGGCTCCGGTCAATCTTCCGGTATCCATCATTTTTTCCAATAAGGATTTATCTTTACTTATTTTATCAACAATCCATTGTGTACTTACATCTCCGTAAGCACCTTCCAAATATATATTGTTTATTCCATACTTTTTATCGAAAGTTTCTATAATATTAGCTATATTTTTTTGAACTTTAGGATGGCAGTGCAAATCTTGTATATTGATTATTACTCTGTCTGTTCCGGCGAAATGTGATTTCGTTATTTTACCGTAACTATACGGCAAAATAAATTCTTTAAAAATTTGGTTATATTGTTTTGCGGTTTGTTCATTATTTATGGCACTTGCCGCAGTCGGTCCCACAACAAAAGAAATAAGCAAACTTGTTGCCGTTAAAACCGCTATTGATTTTTTAATTTTGTTAAAAATTTTTTCCATTTTTCCAATAAAAAAAGCTTGCATTGTTTTACTACACAATACAAGCCCTATCTATATTAATTTTATTATAATTTATCGATATAGATCTTTTTAACATAGTAAATATTACTTTTAATATTAATAACAGAAAGATAAAATCCAAGAACGGTATTTTTATCGGATATTCAACATCCGAAACAAAATTTTCCGTCGCATATATACTAATATTTGATGTTAACATACTACTTATACTTGACACGGCAGGAAGAGTTATTTCTACAGGTAACAAATATTCATAAAATAAATTTGTATCTTTTTGTTTTTTGTTTTCTTTATTTTGTTGTGATGTTTTATCCGTTTGCATCATCGATGACAAAATATCCGACGGTGTTTGAACGGCAAATAAAATTTGTTCCAATGACGAACCTTTTACAAAATTATCCGCTATACCTTTAGAAAAAGGAACAGCTAAACAATTTGCAAAAACAAATAAAAATATAAACAATGATATACATTGCTTCATAAAAGACACTTTCATACTTTATATTATAGTCTATACATATTGATTTTTCAATAATAACTTGTGAAAAAATTGTAAACAAATTTGCCTTGTAGAAGGATGGAGGTATGGATGTATGGAGGCAAAGAATAAACCAAAAAGTTCAAGGTGAAATAAAAAAAAACACAAGAGCGATGTGTACGAAATTAGTACATAAGCTCTTGTGTTTAAAAATTGTAACCCGAAATTTTCGGTTTAGATTACCATTTGTAATGGGCGAAAGCTTTATTAGCTTCTGCCATTTTATGTGTATCTTCTCTTTTTTTCATAACAGAACCTTCTTTTTTACTTGCATCCATAAATTCCTGTGCAAGTTTTTCACACATAGGTCTGCCTGTTTTATTTCTTGCTGCTTCCATTATCCAATCCATAGCAAGAGTGGTTGATCTTATCATAGGAACTTCCATAGGAACCTGATATGTTGCTCCGCCGACTCTTCTTGGTCTAACTTCCAATAACGGTCTTGCATTTTCAATAGCTCTGTTGAATACTTCCAACGGTTCTTCACCGGTTTTTTCTTTCATTATTTCAAATGCTTTATAAATTATTTTTTCAGCTAAACTCTTTTTTCCTCTGTGGTCTAACTTATTTATAAATCTTGCTAATAATACTGAATTATAAACGGAATCACCTTTCGGCATTCCTCTTTTTTCTCTTGGTTTTAATGCTTTTCTTGGCATATTTGATTATCCTCTTTTTACTTATATACTTTTATATTATTTCTTTGCTGCTTTTGCTCTTTTTGCACCATATTTGCTTCTTGATTGTTTTCTACCATCTACTCCGGTAGCATCTAATGCTCCTCTGATGATATGGTATCTAACACCAGGCAAATCTTTTACTCTTCCGCCTCTTATAAGAACAATTGAATGTTCCTGTAAGTTATGACCTACACCCGGTATATATGAAGTAACTTCATAACCTGATGTCAATTTTACTCTGGCTACCTTTCTCAAAGCTGAATTAGGTTTTTTAGGAGTTGTTGTATAAACTCTTGTACAAACTCCTCTTCTTTGTGGACAACTTTTCAATGCAGGAGATTTCGTTTTTTGTATAACTTGTTTTCTTCCGCCTGAAATTAACTGATTAACTGTTGGCATTCTTCCCTTCCCTCTAATTTAATTTATAATTTCTTTAAAATTATTTTTTATTTATCTTCTTGTGCTTTAAGTCCTGTACCAGCAGGTATTAAATGACCTATAGCAACATTTTCTTTTAATCCTCTAAGAACATCTATTTGTCCGGATACTGCAGCTTCCGTTAATACTCTTGTCGTTTCCTGGAAGCTTGCTGCCGATATAAACGAATCCGATGAAAGTGCGGCTTTTGTTATACCTAACAATACCGGTTGAGCCTTAGGTAATGTTTTTCCTTCTGCTTTTAATTTCTTTCTTTCATTTTCATATTTATATCTTGATATAATTTCACCTTTAAGGAACTTACTTGAACCTTCTTCGGTGATTCTTACATTGGACAACATTTGTCTTACAACAACTTCTATATGTTTATCGTTAATCGATACACCCTGCAATCTGTAAACCTGCTGTATTTCGTTTACAAGATATTCCTGAACAACTTTAGGACCTTTAACTTTAAGAATATCGTGCGGATTTACTGCACCGTCGGAAAGAGCTTCTCCGGCTTCTACTTTATCTCCTTCGTATACAACCAAATGTCTTCCTAACGGAATAACATATTCTTTTTCTATCTTTGTTTCAGGATCAACAACTTTAACTTTCAATGCGCCTTTCTTTGTTGCTTCACCGAACTTAACTATACCGTCAATTTCGGAAACAACTGCAACGTTCTTAGGTTTTCTTCCTTCGAACAATTCAGATACTCTCGGAAGACCTCCGGTAATATCTTTAACCTTTGTTGCTTCCTGAGGCATTTTGGCTAATATATCGCCGACCTTAATTTCGTCACCGCTTTTTACCATAAGAGTTGTATCTACAGGTAACGGATATTCAACTACTGTTTTACCGCCGTTTTCAATAACAAATTTAGGTCTGTGTTTTCTTGTTCTGTCTTCAATAATTACTCTTTCAATCTGACCGGTAATTTTTGATTTTTCTTTCTGTAATGTAACACCGTCTTTTATATCAACATATTTCAATTTACCTTCATATTCCGAAATAATTGATTTTGAATGAGGATCCCATTTTGCAAGTAAAATATGTTTCTTTGTTTTTGTTGCGGGATCTTCTTTTAATGTAACATCCTGACCGTCTTTAACATATATTACGGCACCGTAAGGAATCTTGTGAACTTGTCTTCTTCTAGGAGATGTTTCCGTAAATACAAGTTCCGTATTTCTGCTGACAACCAATGTTTCGCCGTCTCTGTTTTTAATACATTTCAAATTATAAAAATCCACAGTTCCGTCTTTTTCCGCATATATTTCGGATTTTTGTGTAACCGTACTTGCGGCACCACCGATGTGGAATGTTCTCAATGTAAGCTGCGTACCCGGCTCACCGATTGATTGTGCGGCAACAACACCTACCGCTTCACCGACTTCGGCAAGTTTGCCTGTTGCAGGGCTTAAACCGTAACATTTTGCACAAACTCCGTGTTCAGCTTCGCAAGTTAACACACTTCTGATACCGATTTTATCGATACCCGCTTCCATAAGCTTCTTTGCTTGTTCAAGAGTTATAAGTTCTCCTCTTTTTACAATAAGCTCTTCTTGTATATCATCACCGTGTTGAATAATACCAACAACATTGTCGAGTGCAACTCTACCTACAATTCTCTCATCTATCTTTTCGATTGTTTCTTCACCCGATTTCAAATCTCCAATAAACACTCCGTTAGGAGTTCCGCAATCGTGTTCCGTTACAACTACATCGTGAGATACATCAACAAGTTTTCTTGTCATGTATCCTGCTTCTGCGGTTTTCAATGCTGTATCGGAAAGACCTTTTCTACCACCGTGAGTAGAAATAAAGTATTCCAAAATTGAAAGACCTTCTCTGAAGTTTGCGATAATAGGTGTTTCGATAATTTCACCTACACCTCCGGAGAGTTTCTTTTGAGGTTTTGCCATAAGACCTCTCATACCTGCGAGCTGTCTTACCTGTTGTCTTGAACCTCTGGCGCCGGAATCCGCCATCATATAAACTGAATTAAATCTGTTTTTGTTAGGTTCGTAAGGCTCATTTTCTGTCTTTTTCATTTCATCAAACATGATATCCGCAACACCGTCTGTAACCTTTGTCCAAATATCAATGATTTTGTTGTATCTTTCACTTTCGGTTATCAAACCTAATTTTGCTTGTTTTTCAATTGCTTTAACTTGTTTTTTAGCTTCGGAAACCATCTTGTCTTTTTCAGGCGGAACATTCATTGCGTCTATAGAAATCGACACACCTGCCAAAGTTGCATATTTGTAACCTAAGCTCTTAATTTCATCCAACAATACAACCGTCTTATATTGACCGAGTTTCTTAAAGCATTCATCAATAATCGCTACCAAATCTTTCTTACCGAACGATTTGTTTTTATATCCCAATGCATAAGAACCGTCATCGTTTTTAGGTAAATGTTCATTAAATATAACTCTACCTACAGTTGTATAGTTAATTATTCCTTTCTTATCATCATTTTTCCATTTTGATAAATCTTTTTGTTCACTGTCTTTAAGGTTAGGATCTCTTAATGTTGTTATTCCCGCAACCTTTATTCTTGCCTGCAAATCTACTTCTTTTTGTTGGTATGCACTTATAACTTCATCTACGCTTGAGAATATACTTCCTTCACCCAATACACCTTTTTTCTCTTTTGTTATGAAGCAACTTCCCAAAACGATATCCTGTCCCGGAACGGTTATAGGTTTACCTGATGAAGGTGACAATATGTTCTTTGTTGTCATCATCAACATTTTTGCTTCAAGTTGTGCTTCTATAGATATAGGAACATGCACTGCCATCTGGTCTCCGTCGAAATCAGCGTTGAATGCCGTACATGTTAAAGGATGTAATTGTATTGATTTACCTTCAACCAATATAGGTTCAAAAGCTTGAATACCAAGTCTGTGAAGTGTAGGAGCTCTGTTTAACAATACCGGATGATTCTTTGTTACTTTTTCCAATATTCCCCAAACTCTTACATCTCCTCTTTCAAGAATTCTTCTTGCGGATTTTAATGTTGCACCTTCCTGGTTAATAAGTTCTCTTATAATAAAAGGTTTGAACAATTCCAATGCCATTTCTTTAGGAATACCGCATTGATTAAGTTTCAAAGAAGGTCCTACAACGATAACACTTCTTCCCGAATAATCAACTCTTTTTCCCAACAAGTTCTGTCTGAATCTTCCTTGTTTACCTTTTAATGTATCCGACAAAGATTTTAATACTCTGTTGCCGGCACCGGTAACAGGTCTTGCCATGGAATCGTTATCTATTAAAGCATCTACCGCTTCCTGTAACAATCTCTTTTCGTTGTTTATCATCACTGTAGGAGCTTTTAATTGTTCTATATGTCTTAATCTGTTATTTCTGTTAATAATTCTTCTGTATAAATCGTTTAAATCCGAAGCCGCAAATCTTCCGCCTTCCAAAGCTACCAAAGGTCTTAAATCAGGCGGAATAACAGGAAGAACAGTAAGTATCATCCACTCAGGTCTTGTGTTGGAATTTTTGAATCCTTCTACAACTCTGAGTTTTCTGATAAGTCTTGATCTTTCCATATCCGAAGAACAGCCGGCAATTTCTTTTTGAATTTGTTTTTGTTCTTCTTCAAGATTTATTTCTTCCAATAATTTTCTTATTGCCGAAGCTCCGATATCAACTTTTAAATCATCACCGAACCCGGTTTGAAATTTCTTAACATCGGTATCTTCCAACAATATAGGCGTTTCAGGTTTTGAAAATGTTTTGAGTATCGGCATTTCCATTCTGAAAATTTCAACTTTCAATTTACCTTCAAAAGGTTTTAAACCTTCTGCATTTTTTCTAAGTTCCAAAAATACTTTTTCTTTTTCGTTATCGAAAAACTCTATTCTTATTTTTTTATCCGGTTCGGATATTGAAACATCCGAATTTTTCTCGAAAGCTGAAGCAAGAATCTTTTTCAATTCGGATTTTTGTGAACCTTCAACATCATAAAAATATATTGAGTGAGGCTTAAAATAACATTTATAATATTTTGCACCGTTAGCAATATTTTCAGCTATTTTCTTTATAACATCGGCTTTCTTTTCTCCGCTGTAGTCTGCCATTGTTTTGATAAGTCTGTCGAGTTGTTTTTTCAAAACTTTTTCATCACTGTCAAGTTCGATTTCTTCGGCAACTATACCGTCAAAAACATTTTTCAACTCATCTCTAACAACAGCACTTTTCATTCCGTATTGGAACAAATTATATTCTTCTTCTTTCAATAAAGAACCTTTATGAAGAATGGGCACTATACCTGAAGCATCTTTCAATGTGTTTGTTACAACATACTTTGTATAATAAATAACCTTTTCCAAGTCGGATATTTTCATATTCAACAAAATACCTATTCTTGAAGGAGGTTTCTTTAAGAACCAAGGATGTGCAACGGGAACCGCTAAATCTATGTGACCGAATCTTTCTCTTCTTACTTTAGACTCGGTAACTTCAACTCCGCATCTGTCGCAGATAATACCTTTATGTTTTATGTATTTATATTTTCCGCAATGACATTCCCAATCTTTTGTAGGCCCGAATATACAATCGCAGAACAAACCGTCTCTTTCCGGTTTAAATGTTCTGTAATTTATGGTTTCCGGTTTTTTTACTTCACCGTAAGACCAAGATCTTATATCCTCAGGACTTGCAACTGTCAATTTTACTTCATCAAAATCCGTGAAGTTAAGATTTTGCGGCTTTTTCTTTGAATTTTTTAAATTTTTTATACTCATTTATAGTTGCCCTTCCGTATTTTATTTAGTCTTCTTTACTGTTGTTTTCTGCACCTTTTTTTAACAAATCAACATTTAATCCCAATGCTCTAAGTTCGTTTATAAGAACTTTGAAAGATTCCGGAATACCCGGTTCGGATATTGCCTCACCTTTGATTATAGAGTCATACATTTTAACTCTACCGTCAACATCATCGGATTTAACTGTTAAAAATTCCTGCAATACATAGGCTGCACCATAAGCCTGTATTGCCCAAACTTCCATTTCTCCGAATCTCTGACCTCCGAATTGTGCTTTACCGCCCAACGGCTGTCTTGTGATAAGAGAATAAGGACCGGTTGATCTTGCGTGCATTTTATCTTCAACCAAATGGTTAAGTTTTAACATATACATTACACCGATGGTAATCTTTTCCATGAAAGGTTCACCCGTTCTGCCGTCATACAATGTAATCTGGCAATCATCGGTAGGTAAATAATGAAGTTTATAATCTTCTATAGCATCTTCCAATTCTTTACCTTTAAAACCTCTTTGTTTAAACTCTTCGGTTTTTTGTGATACCAACAAATCTTTAGCTTTTCTTATTTGCTCTTTAACTTGCTCTTCGCTGGCACCGTCAAATACAGGAGTTACCATTTGTGTATTTAATACTTTACCTGCCCAACCCAACATCGATTCCAAAAGCTGTCCCACATTCATACGAGAAGGAATAGCAAGAGGAGAAAGAACACAATCTACAGGTGTTCCGTCGGGTAGTCTTGGCATATCTTCAACGGGAAGTATTCTTGAAACAATACCTTTGTTTCCGTGTCTTCCTGCAAGTTTATCTCCAACTTGAACTTTTAATTTTGCAGCTATATATACTTTAACAATCTTATTTACCGAAACAGGTAACTCGTCACCTTTTTTGAACATTTCTTTTTCTTTTTCATAATTTTGTTTAAGTATAGCTTCTTTAGCTTTATATAAATCTTCTATTTTAGCTTTTTCGGATTTCTTTGCATTAGCCAAAAGTTCTTTTTGTTCTTTATCCAATTTAGACTTTGCAGCCTTATATGTGGATGTTATTTCTTCCTGTCTTTTTTTGGCTTCTTTTTCGGAAAGCTTTTCCCTTCTTACAAAAGTTCTTACAGCCAAAACTTTACCGGAAATACCCGGATCAACTCTTAAAGAAACATCTTGAACATCTTCTGCTTTTTTACCGAACAAAACTCTTAAAAGTCTTTCTTCCGGAGTAGTTTGTTGTTCACCTTTAGGAGCTGTTTTACCAACAAGAATATCTCCTCTTTGAACAGTTGCACCTACTCTTATTACACCGTTTTCATCAAGGTTTAACAAATCTTCGGCACCAACATTAGGAATATCCTTTGTTATTTCTTCGGGTCTTCCTTTTGTTTCTCTTGCTTCGGTTTCCAATTCTCTTATATGAATAGATGTAAATCTGTCATCTTGAACCAATTTCTCGGATAACAAAATAGCATCTTCGAAATTGTATCCGTCCCAAGGCATAAAAGCTATTAAAAGGTTTTGTCCCAAAGACAATTGACCGTTCTTGGTTGCTTGTCCGTCGGCTATTATCTCACCTTTTTTAACCTTATCTCCTACTTTTACTATAGGAATATGGTTAATACATGTATCTTGGTTGGATCTTAAATATTTGTTTAATGTATGAACTTCAACACCGGATTTCTCGTTCCAAATTATAATTTCATCTGCCGAAACAGATACTACTTCACCGTCGATTTTTGAAACTACACATACACCGGAATCTTTTGCCACTTTATCTTCTACACCGGTACAAACCAAAGGTTGCTCCGTAACAAGTAAAGGAACCCCCTGTCTTTGCATGTTACAACCCATCAAAGCTCTGTTTGCATCATCGTGTTCCAAGAAAGGAATAAGACCTGCGGAAACAGATACAACCTGCATAGGTGAAATATCCATATAATCAACTTTTTCGGGAGTTTTAAACAAGAAGTCGTTCAAATGTCTTCCCTGAACGGAATCTATAAGGAAATTACCTTTATCATCGATAGGTGTATTTGCCTGTGCTACAAACAAATCATCTTCTTCATCTGCTGTCATGTATTCTATTTTATCGGTAGTTTTACCGTTTTCCACTTTTTTATACGGAGTTTCTATCAAACCGTATTTATTAACTCTCGCATAAGCAGACAAAGAAGTTATAAGACCGATGTTCGGACCTTCCGGAGTTTCGATAGGACATACACGACCGTAATGTGTATAGTGAACATCTCTAACTTCGAATCCTGCTCTTTTTCTGTTAAGACCTCCCGGACCTAATGCCGAAAGTCTTCTCTTATGTGTAAGTTCCGATAACGGATTGATTTGATCCATAAATTGAGAAAGTTGCGATGTACCGAAGAACTTTCTTATTTGTGCAACAAAAGGAGTTATGTTCATTAAAGATCTCGGTGTAATAGTAGCTTTATCCTGGCTGTTCATATACTCTTTTGTAAGTCTTGCCATTTGAACAAGACCTATTCTTACTTGGTTTTCAAGTAATTCACCTACGGATCTTACTCTTCTGTTACCTAAATGATCTATATCATCCAAACCTAACTTTATTTTCTTTCCGTTTTCAACAAATTCGGTTTCACCGTTATATATCATCAAAAGATACTTTATTGTTGCAACAATATCTTCTCTTGCAACAGTTCTTTTTCCTTCCGCCGGAATTCCCAATCTGATTTCTTTGGGATATCCTTCGGTTTTTCTCTTATAAAAATCGTATATAGGAGCTAATTTTTTAAGAATTTTATATCTTCCGATTGTTGTAAAATCGTATCTTCTAACGGACTTAAACAACAATTCATCCAAGAAACCTTGTGCTCTTTCTTGAACGATGAATTCTTGTGTTTTTAACACTTTATAAATATGATTTACAGCTTCTTTCTGTGTTTTAATGGAATCTTTTTTCAATGTTAAAAGAATTGTGGCATCTTTCAAAACGGTTACTGTTTTTAATCCTTTTGCTTTCATTTTTTCAATAACCGATTCGGTCAATTCTTTTCCGGCATCAAATAAAACTTCGCCGGTTGCCGTATCATAAATATCATCAGCTAAACATTCGTTTGCTAGTGCCGACGGAGCCAAATCCAAAGAAACTTCCTTTGTTTCTTTGAAAAGATTTAATATATCACTGTCACTTTCAAAGCCTATTGCTCTTAAAAGTGTAGTTGCCAAAATTTTTCTTTTTCTATCTATTCTGACATACAAAAGACCATTTTGATCGAATTCAAATTCAACCCATGCTCCTCTGTAAGGTATTATTCTTGCAAAATATAAAGGTTTACCGAATATGGTAACCTTCTTTTCTTCGTCTTCCTCGAATATTACTCCGGGAGAACGATGTATCTGACTTACAACAACTCTTTCCGCACCGTTTATAACAAATGTTGCGGTATCAGTCATTAAAGGAATATCTCCGAAATAAACTTCCTGTTCGGAAATTTCTCTTTCTTTTCCGTCTTCTTTTTTTGAAACTAATCTTAATTTGATTTTTAAAGGTGCAGAATAGGTCTCATCTCTTGCAACCGATTCCGTTACGGAATATTTCGGTTCGCCAAAAGAATAAGAAACATACTGCACTTCCAAACTTTCATCTGAATTTTTAATAGGGAATACATCTCTGAATGCACCCTCAAGACCTTGAGCTTTTCTCTTCTCGGGAGCTACATCCCTTTGCAAAAAATCTGCAAAAGAATTTTTTTGCATACCAAGTAGTAAAGGTGGATCAATTGGTGACTTTATTTTTCCAAAATTAACTTGTTTCATTAGTTATAAACCCACTATATTTTATTTTGACAAAAAGATAAAATTAAGTAATTATTATATACTTAATTATTATCTTTTGTCAAGTATTTAGATTAAAATTACAATATTTTTTTTGGTTTTACTTATAGCAAACTAAATTACTTTAATTCTACAGTTGCACCTGCTGCTGCTAATTTTTTCTTCATTTCTTCTGCATCTGCTTTAGCAACATTTTCTTTAACTGTTTTCGGTGCACCGTCAACTAAATCTTTAGCTTCTTTCAAGCCTAAACCTGTTATTTCTCTAACAACTTTAATAACAGCTATTTTGTTTGCACCTGCTGCTGATAAAACAACGTTAAATTCGGATTTTTCTTCACCAGCTGCTGCTGCCGGAGCTGCTGCACCTGCTGCTGCTACTGCTACCGGTGCTGCTGCAGAAACACCAAATTTTTCTTCCAAAGCCTTTACTAATTCTGCCATCTCTAATACAGACATAGCTGAAATTTCTTCGATTAATTGATCTTTTGTTAATGCCATTTTACTACTCCCCCATTTATTTTTTTTAATTTTTTTATTTTATAGTACTAACTATAATTATTTTTAATTTACAACTATTAATTATGCTGCTTTTTCTTTTTGTTCTTTAATTGCATTTAATACGCAAACAAAGTTTCTTGTAACCGCACTAAGCACACCGACAAAATTTGAAATAGGTGCATTCATGCTGCCGAGCATTTTGCCGATAAGTACTTCTTTTGTAGGAAGTGAAGCTAATGCTTTTATTTCGTTTAAAGCTATTATCTTACCGTCCAATATACCTGCTTTTATAACCAACTTTTCGTTCTTTTTTGCAAATTCCGAAAGAATTTTTGCAGGAGATACAGGATCATCACCTTCAACCACTATAGCTGTAGGCCCGTCAAAATATTCATTTGCCGATTCCATACCTATTTCTTTAAGTGCTATTTTACTTAAAGTGTTTTTTACAACTAAATATTCACAACCGCTCTTTCTTAATTGATTTCTCAATTCAGAAATTTGTGCTACCGAAAGACCATGATATTCGGTCATAATCATGCCTTTCATAGATTTAAACTTTGCTGTTAAATCTTTTAATGCTTCTTGATTTTTTAAGTTTGGCATCTTCTTTTCCTCTTATATTCTAAAAATATATTTTTTTAAAATAAAAAAAACTTCTCACGAGAATGAGAAGCAAATAAAAAAACTATTACACTCAGTCTCGGCAAGGTAAAACAAATATTAAACCTTTTTATCAGGTCCTTGCTGTCTTAAACCTTTTATAAAAAAAATTAAACTGCTTAAAGAACTAGTAAAGATTTTACAACAAAAAATTTTTTTTGTCAAGTACTTTTTAATATTCTAAAAAAAGTTGAACCGCCATACCGAAATGGCGGTCCGACTTTTTATACTTATTATAATTATTTGCTTGGGAAACAAGCAAGTATAACAACAGCTACCCAACCTACTACAGGAATAAGCAACAACAAAGCCAACCAAGGGCTAAAGCCTGCATCTCTTAATCTTCTTACAAGTATTCCCAAAGAAGGTAACAAAATAACTAAAGAAAATATGTAACTTATTGTTGAAGAAATAAGTCCCAATATAAAACTTACAATAAAGCAATTTAAAACCCACAACCAATAAACTTTTCTGTTTTCTTTTCCGCCAAAATCAAAGAAATGTTTTGTGATAATGTCCAAAAAATAAGTCTTTACGTAATTCATTTTACGCTCCTTTTTTTTATTTACAAACTATATTAATACTACTTCTTATCTTCAACCTCAGGTTCTTCAACTTTATTTGCAACCGCATCAACTACAACCGGACCATACTTATTTTCACCATCGGTTCCCGGAATACAAGCAAAGACTACCAAAAAAAATGCTCCTATAACGGGAATAAAACCTAACAATGTCCACCAACCGCTAAAATTTATATCGTGAAATCTTCTTACCGTCAAACCTAAAGAAGGAAAAAACAAAAGAATAGAAAGTATCATACTTAAAAAACCTGCAGATATATAACCCAAAATAACATTTATAATAGTCATATTCAATGCAAACAACCAAAAGACCTTTCTGCCTTCTCTTCCGGTAAACTCAAAATACTGTTTAAAAATAATATCCGTAAAATAAGTTTTACAGTATTTTTTAAAATCCATTTTACAATTCTCCGTTTTTCATTTTGTATATTAAAGTCATATTTTCATATATGATATTATTTTTTTTATTTTACTGCAAATTTTTTAAAAATATTTTTATTGTTTCGGTTGAAACTTCAGACACTTTTTTTTCAAACTCATTTTGATATTCTGCGGTTTTTCCGTCAGCCAAATCGGAAATTGCTCTTGTAACAACAAAAGGAATTTTGTTTCTTGTTGCAACTTGTGCAACGGCACAACCTTCCATTTCCACGGCAACAGCTCCGAAATATTCATTTATTTCTTTTTTTATTTCTTTATCGGAAACAAATTTATCACCTGAAGCAATTATTCCAAGATGAATTTTTTGTTTTGACATATTTTGTTCCAAACAAAATTGAAATTTTTCAACCAATCCTTTATCACAATAATATTTTGTAGGTTTGTCTTTTTCTACTCCGGTACACATATATCCTTTTGCATATCCCAACACCGTTACATCAAAATCATGTTGAACAAGATATGTTCCGATAACAATATCCCCAACATCAAGTCCGTCTGCAATACCGCCCGCAACACCCGTATTTACAATAATGTCAGGTTTGTATGTATCTATTATATATTGCGTGTTAAGTGCGGCATTTACTTTGCCCACACCGCTTTGAGCCAATATAACAATTTTACCGTTAAGTGTTCCGGTAAATATTTTTAAATCGGCATAATTTTCTTCTTTCAAATCGAACAGTTCTTTTTTTATGGCAAAAATTTCGCAGTCCATAGCACCTATAACCGCTATTTTAGATATGGTATTCATAGTCCATTTTCTCCGCTGTCCAATCTTTTAAAACTTTTATCATATCAACGGCAACAATTTTTGCTCCGTTTAAATCGTGATCCAAATAATTACCGCATTCAACTTTTGTTGAGCCCGGTATTGTTCCTTCAAACGTTCTAACAAATTCCAATGTTTGTCTTACAACATCAAGTGCTTGTTGATGAGGAACATTGTTTCTTACAAGAAAATAAAATCCCGTTCTGCACCCCATAGGACCTACATATATAACATTATCTTTAATTTCACTGTTCCTCGCATAAGTGGCAAATAAATGTTCAAATGTATGCATTTGACCGGTAGACAAGAAATCGTTATTATTAGGTTTTTTCATTCTTATATCATAGGTAACGATATCCCCGTCTATTCTGGATATATACATACCTTTTTGCAACTTATTATGATCAACGGTAAAACTTGCGATTTTTTCCATTTTAATCCCGACTACTTTTTAGTTTATTTTACAAAAAAAAGCAGAGAGAACAAAATTCTCTCTGCTTTTTAATTATATTACACAATTATTTTCTGTTTTTTTCTACCAATTCTTTATTTGCCGTAATTTTCAATTCAACTCTTCTGTTTTTAGCTTTTCCTTCGTCTGTATCGTTTGTTGCGATTGGTTGGTTAGGACCGAAACCTACATATGTTAAACCATATGTTTGTAATCCGTTAGCCAATATATAATCATATACTGCTTTTGCTCTTTTTTCAGACAATGTTTGGTTGAAAGCTTGTGTTCCGGTTGAATCCGTATGACCTTGAACTTGAATTATATTTTCAGGATACTTTTTCAAAACAGTGTTCAAATCGGTAAGTGTTTGTTTTGCAGCTGCAGACAATTCTGCACTGCCTGTTGTGAACAAAATATCATTTTTCAATGTTACTTCGATTCCGTTTTCTGTTTTCTTAACATCTGCAATTTTTGCCAACTCTTTTGCTTGTTTATCGTAGTAGTTACCGATTAAACCACCTGCTGCTGCTCCTGCCAATGCTCCATAAATAGCACCTTCAGTAGAATTTCCGCCGGTATTATTTGCAATTATTGCACCTGCTGCTGCTCCGAGAGCTGCACCTGCTCCCGCACCGATTGCGGTTTTTTTACCCGGCGTAGTACATGCACTAACCAATACTGCACAAAACAACAAAGCTAATACTTTTTTCATCTTTTACTTCCTCTCCTTTTTTAATTTGTTTCCATAGATTTTATAATTTTATACCTTTTATATCAAGTTTATTTTAAATCTTCGGAAGATCCAAATATTGTCCGAATTTATAGTCATATTCTTCCGGTTCTATAGGTACCGTTCCGTTCCAGTTGGTAAAAGTTAATTCTCCAATATAAATTTTTTTATCACTTGTCTCATACATATCAACTCTGACATGCGGAAAAGGTTTTGCCAATTTTTCGGCCAACTCTACCATTTTTTTATAATTTGCTATTTTAGGAACATAATCCTCTTTATTGGGAAAAGCTTGTTTAACAGGTAAAAAGTTCAAATCCGTATCATAAAAATTTGCATATTGTTTACCGTCTTTCAACAAAACAATGGAAAAAATTTTAAATTTACCGTTAAAACAAAAAAACCTGTAATTTGTTAAAAAACCGTCGTTTACTATATTAAGATATTGTTCACAAAGAATCTTAGGTTTTATATTTTTATATTGCCATTCGAAACAACCGTAATAATTATTTTTTTTCGGATTTAACCAAGTTGTAAATTTTTTCCTTATCTTTTTTATGTTAAATTTAGATTTATCTTTGCATAGAGAATTTTGTTTACATCCCCAATTAACTTTTAAAATAAACTGACTCGGTAATTTATCAAAATCAATTTCCCGAAAGCTGTTATAAATTCCGAAAGCAGGCACCAAATATTGTTCGCCTACAACTTCTTTAATATAATCTCTTGCTTCAACTTTATCAGCACATTTTGTCAATAAATCGTTACGATAATATAATTTCAGCCATTGCAGTTTTTCGTTGAATGTTTGCGGATCGGACAAATTCAATTTTTTCCCCATTCTAGATTCAAATTGAATTTCTAAAATATATTTTATTTCTTCGGGAGTTAAATTATCGTCAAATCTTCTTTTATACAACTTCCTATATTTGCACGGAACTTTATAGCTTAATATTTTTTTGTTAAAAAAATATAATTTTCTGCTACCGTCCGGTGTTTTTACAAAATTAAATATTTTCATATTCCATACCTAAAACAAATATCCCCCGGCAAAGCCGAGGGATACTCATTTATAAAACAAATTTTTAATATTATTTCGGTGTCGCTCCACCGTTTTTCATAGCTTCAACGCTTGGTCCACCGTTTTTCAATAATTCAGAACCGCCGCACTTTTCTATCATAGGTCCGCCAAACTTAATGTCTCCGCCGCCTAATTTCATTTTACATACCTCCATAAAAAATTTAAATAAACTCCACAAGTGTTATTTTATCACTAAAAAAGGGAATAGTCAATATGATACTCTTTCCGAAACATAATTATTTATTTCACCGCCTATCAAAATTATGATGGAAGTAAAATATAACCAAATCATCAATATTGCAAATGCGGCAATAGAACCGTAAACTTTATTATATGAACCGAAATTGTTTATATATATTGAAAACAACCATGAACCCAACAACCAACAAACGGTAAAAAAAGCAGAACCGGGAATTATCGCTTTTATTTTAACTTTTTTTGCCGGCAACACATAATAATTTATTCCCGCCAAAACAAAAATTAAAATAAACGTTACCGGCCATCTTAACAACAAAATAAGTTGAGAAACTTCCAAAGGAATAATATGAACATATTTTGAAATTAAGTTTAAAATAGTCTGTCCGAAAATTATAAGATTAACACTGAAAAACAAAAATATAACATAAACAAAAACCATACATATCGATAAAATTTTTGTATGAATAAAACCCCTTGTCTCTTTAATTTTGTCGGACTGATTCAAACATTTTATAATAACAGATATTGAATTTGAAGCAAGATAAAGTGTTGTTAAAAAACCGATAATGGCAACTAACGAATAACCTTTTAACAAAGTAACTTCTTTTAAAACAGTTTGAATTACAACAATAACCTCCGCAGGAGCAAATTGAGAAAGCGTATTTAATGCTTCATTCACAAATGCAGTATTTCCAACTATAGAAAATATCGCCATAAAAGAAAGAAGTAACGGAAAAACACTTAATGTTAACATATACGACATTTCGGCTGCAGACCCAAAAATATCTTCTCTTAATATGACAGATACAGCCTTTTTTATCGTATCATAAATCTTTTTTATCATATCTCTAAACCTTATCTATTTACTTTCATGATATTCTTGCTCGGTATTTACAGCCCAAATATTATCTTTTGTTTTAATGCCTTTTATTATATTTGAAACGGCTGTTATCGCAGTAAGCATCGAATGATCCATATTGTTATATTTGTGCATACCGTTTCTTCCCACCAAAAATAAATTTTCGAATTTATTTACAAAATTTTTAATTACATCGAACTCTTTATATGTTCCGAAATATCCCGGATAAGCTTTGGGAACTCTTACTATACAACCGTCCAAAACATCTTCTTCTTTTATTATTTTTATTTTAGCCAACTCTTTTTTTGCAAAATTTATAAAATCTTCATCTTTCATATTCCACATATTGTCATTTTCATCACAAAAATATTCAAGACCCAACCAAACCGTGTTTTCGTAATCGTTCACCAAATACGGACTCCAATTGTTAAACACCTGCAATCTTCCAAGTTTTACTTCTCTTTCTTGAATATATATCCAATCGTCAGGAACTCTGTTTTTATATGTTTTTAGTTTAGTATTATTTTTTATTATCATATCTTTTACTAAAAGACCTACGGTAATAAAACTTCTGTATCCTAATCCGTCCGAAACTCTTTTAACATCGTCACTTTTATTATCAAACCCGTCTATTAAATTTCTGACAGGCATACTCGAGAAAAAGAAATCGGCTTCATATTTGTTACCGGAACTATCAATAACAGACTTCACCACATTATTTTCCGTTTCAAATTTAACTATCTCTTTATTCAATTCTATTTTCCCGCCAAGCTCTTGTACTTTTTTTGCCACCAACTGCCAAAAATGTCCGGGACCATATTTAGGATAAAAAAACTTTTCTATTAAACTTGTCTCTGTATTTTTTTGTTTTAAATCTTGTTTATTTCCGCCAAACACTTTTTTTATTGCTTGTTGCAACAATTTTACTATCGATAACCCTTTTATTCTTTGAGTTCCCCAATCTGCCGGAATATCTTTTGGTTCCACACCCCAAACTTTATGTGTATAATCTTTAAAAAAAGTTAAATATAATTCTTTACCGAATCTGTTTATCATAAAATCTTCAAGATTCTTTTCTTCTCTTTTAAACAACAAACTGTAAGAATAACTGAACCCTATTTTTATTATTCTTACAATTCCCAAATTTTTCATTGTTGAAAAAGATAAAGATACCGGATAATCAAAAAAAGTTTTCAAAAAATATATTCTTGAAAGCCTGTTTCTTACAAGCATTACATCGTCTGTCTTATTCGGATCTTGTTCCTTATCGGATTTGGACAAATCTATTTTTCTGGTTAACAAAATATCATCTTTCGACGGTACAGTTTGTATCGGCATTAAATCCGTCCACCATTTCATAACGGTATCGGACTTTGAAAAAAACCTGTGTCCGCCCATATCCATTCTGTTTTGTTTATAATTAAATGTTTTTGATATCCCGCCGATATCGTCGGTAGCTTCAAATATTACAGGTTTTATATCCGTTTTTGTAAGAAGTTCGTAAGCAGCTGTAAGCCCTGCCGGTCCTGCTCCGATGATTATTGCTGTTTTTGACATATTATCCTCTTTATATTACTAACTGAAAATAAATTTTTTTCTTGCAAAATAGTTCCACAAGTAAGTTACTACTATAACCAAACATTTTGATAACATATAATACAATCCCAAGTATTCCGTAAAAACATATAAAAAAACATTATTTAGAACAAGTCCTATAACCCCTATTATGAGAAAAATCGTAAATTCGGCCGTTTTATTTTTTATACTTGTCTTAGTAAAAATATACAATTTACTGCATATATAAGTTATTGCTATTCCAACCAAAAAGGATATTGTTGCGGAAATCAAATAATATAAGTGTGCATATTCGGTAAGAATATATAAAACGGCAACATCCGCAACCAATGCTATTGCGCTTGCAAAAAAATATTTTATAAATTGTAAGTAAGAATTATCTGTTTTTGTTACAATAATTTCTTTTATTTTATTTAACATTTCAGTTGGTAAACAATATTGTTTTTTCCGTTTCGGCTAATAATTTTATCTTATTTTCATATTTTTTTAAAATATCTCGCATAAAAGAATCTTTATATGAAGCAAAATAATATTTTTGGTCTTCCTGTATTTTTGTTTCAAAATCTTCATCCGACAATGTAATGTTTCCTCTGTCTGCATAAAACAAAAACATTGAACTAAAAACAAAATTATCCTCTTTTCTTATTACTATTTTTTCGTTTTTATCAATTGTATTAACGACCGGAATAAGTTTTATCGGATCCGTCAATTTTTGAGCATCTATACCCTTTGAAACTATCGGGAAACCGATAAAAAGTATCGACGCAAATATTGAAACAGCAACTAAAATCTTTATAATTTTTTGAACCGTTTTTTGCGAAAAAGAATTTAATACTTCGGCGGCTATTACAGCAAAGACGGGATACAATATGTTTAAATAGTTACCGTTTTTCTCACTTGCTGTTTGGAAAATTATTAAAGGAACTAAAGCCCAACACAAAACAAAAATGTCCCTTCTTTTATCGTTTACTATTATATCTTTTGTTTTTCTTAGTTTGGCGTAAATTCCATATATTAAAAACGGTAACCATGGCCAATAATTGTTTACCAACAACTGCAAATAAATATACCACTCATAAAAAAAATTATATTTTTTTGCAGACATTGCATAATTTACTTTATCTTCAGTCCAACCGTTACCCCACCCTTGAACATTGTTAATCGTCGAATAAAAATATTCCTTAACAAAATTATCTCCGAAACGTTTATACATTTCAATATGCCACGGCAAAACAATTAACGGAACCAACAAAAAAGATAAATAAAAATGAATATTTTTTAATGCACTCCTGCTTTTTGATAAAAACAAATATCCTAAAATGACAAAATATATTAATAACCCGGAAGCTTGTTTTGTCATAATCGAAAGACCTATAAAAAAAGACATCAAATAATAATAAAAGGATTTTTTATCGTTACTTGCAATATAAAAACAAAACAGAGCAAGCATAAAAAACAGTGCAAACGGTCCGTCAGTTACAACACTTCTTCCGTGATGCAAATATTGTTGCGTAAAAATAAGTATTATCGATGCAAAAAAAGCCGTAATGTAATCGTAATATTTTGTTACGAACATAAACAAAAAAATTATTGATAAAAAAGATAACAATGCAACAGGCAACTTCACGGAAAAATTACTGAAACCTAAAATTTTACCGCTGAAAGCCATCATCCAATAAAGCAAAGGAGGTTTGCTTGTATAAAATATAGGAACACCATCATGATACGGTGTTAAATAATCTCCGGTTACTGTCATTTCTTTTGCTATTTGTCCATAACCTATACCATCACCGCTTAAAGGTGCTTCACCTAATCTATGAAAAAAGGCAACAAAAGCAACAACTACAACCAAAAAGAATAAAAATTTTTTAGTAAATATAAAATCTAAACTTATTTCTTTCATATTAAGAAATTAAATGATTAAATAAAAATTTATAGAGAAGTATTTTATTCTTTAATACTTTATAATATTATTTTTATTTAATTTTTACGGCAGGAATAGTTTTTAATTCTCCGCTTTTTGTATTGTATTGATAAATTCCGACTTGCTTTGCGGCTTTACCTTCCGGAATATTAATTTTTTGATCATCATAATACAAATCATCATCGTCACCGACAAGCAACATTAATTTTTCATTAGGGAAACTGCCTGCCTTAGCAAGAGCAGTGTTAGGTTTTAAAATTTGAAATATTCGTATTTGTTCTTTTGTTATAACTTCTCCGTCTTTCTTTTTTGAAAATAAAGTTACACCAGACAATTTCTTTTCATCGGTATTTATTGTTTCCTGTTTTTCATCCTGGTAAACAAAATTTTTAAAACTGTTCATAAATGTTTCTACAAAAGATGTCATTTCTTCAATATATTTTTCCGCTTGTTCCATTTCTTTTTTATTTAAAATATCTTCGTCGGTGTTTACTTTATCTTCCGCAAAAACTCCCACACAAAAAATCAAATTTAAAAACATTATTAAACTTACTATTTTTTTCATTTTTATTCTCCGATACAAAATATTGGTAATTATTATATAAATAAAAGTTTAATTTGACAATATAAATTTTTAAAATTTAAGAGATGGAACGACGGGATACCGGATCAGGACCGGTATGACAAAACAGCTGTTGTTAGAGACTTTAAGATTTTAGGTTAGAATGAAGAAACTTAAAACAATTAGTAATTAGAAATTATTAATTAGTAATTATCGTTATAAGTGAAGCGGTACATAAGATTTTAAAACACAAAAGTGTAGTCCAAAATATACGGTCGCTATAAAATGTGTCTGTTTTTTTATGTAATAAAAAAGCAGATACACATTTTATTATGTATCTGCTTATATAAAGAATCTGGCAACGACCTACTCTCCCGGGACCCTGCGGTCCAAGTACCATCGGCCCATATGAGCTTAACTTCCGAGTTCGGAATGGGATCGGGTGTGACCTCACAGGTATAGTCACCAGAAATTTTTCAATTTCAAAAGTACTTATAAAGAACAACTTAACTTAATAGACAAATTCTACAACTTTTTTATAAAAAAGTCAATTACCAGATTAGAGAATGTGACCAAGCCAAACGACCGATTAGTACAAGTTAGCTGAATACATTACTGTACTTACACTTCTTGCCTATCAAACCCGTAGTCTACGGGTGGTCTTCGGGGAAATCTTATCTTGGGGCAAGTTTCACACTTATATGCTTTCAGTGTTTATCTTAACCATACTTGGCTACTCTGCAATGCTCTTGGCAGAACAACAGAAACACCAGAGGTATGTTCATTCCGGTCCTCTCGTACTAAGAACGAGCCCCCTCAAATTTCCTGCGCCCACGGTAGATAGAGACCGTACTGTCTCACGACGTACTGAACCCAGCTCACGTACCTCTTTAATTGGCGAACAGCCAAACCCTTGGGACCTGCTCCAGCCCCAGGATGAGATGAGCCGACATCGAGGTGCCAAACACCATCGTCGATATGGACTCTTGGATGGTATCAGCCTGTTATCCCCGGGGTAGCTTTTATCCGTTGAGCGACGGCAATTCCACACTGAACCGCCGGATCACTAGTACCTGCTTTCGCATCTGCTCGACTTGTAGGTCTTGCAGTTAAGCACCCTTCTGCACTTGCACTCTTTGGACCATTTCTATTGGTCCTGAGGATACCTTTGTACGCCTCCGTTACTATTTAGGAGGCAACCGCCCCAGTTAAACTGCCCACCTAACCATGTCCTCTCGGTTGTTTCAAACCTGAGAGTTAGAACCACAGAACTCAAAGGGTGGTATTTCACATTTCCGCTCCACCTAGCCCAAAAGCCAAGCTTCGAAGCGTCCCACCTATTCTACGCATTAAACTCCATAATTCAAGGCTAAGATACAGTAAAGCTCCACGGGGTCTTTTCGTCTAGCCGCAGGCAACCCGCGTCTTCACGGGTACCACAATTTCGCCGAGTCTTTCGTTGAGACAGTGCCCTCTTTGTTACACCATTCGTGCAGGTCGGAACTTACCCGACAAGGAATTTCGCTACCTTAGGACCGTTATAGTTACGGCCGCCGTTTACTGGGGCT